>Ga0180438_10009064_pt1 | contig 12501 bp, 11 predicted proteins | sample SS_ome_12_FD_132455 | JGI IMG/M metagenome (GOLD analysis project Ga0180438, IMG submission 132455) | Hypersaline lake sediment archaeal communities from the Salton Sea, California, USA - SS_3_D_2 metaG | ecosystem: Environmental > Aquatic > Non-marine Saline and Alkaline > Hypersaline >...
CGCAGCCCGCCTGTCTGCGTCGGCCTGCATCGACGATGCCACGGCATCGCCTGCTTCGGCCTCCTTGCCTGCCGAACTGCGTCCTGCGCAGGAACCCCAACGAACTTACCGGAGACCGCTTAGCGGCGCCTCCGCCGCCGGAGGACGGTCACGGCCAGCCCCAGCCCGACCAGGGCCAGCGTCGCCGGCTCCGGCACGGGGACCAGCACGGCAATGCCCCCTTCGCTCTGGCCGCTGTCCTGCATGGTCCCCACGCTGCGAACCCACTGCGTCGCATCCGTCTCCAGATAGAACCAGCACGACGTCTGCCCCGGCGCCAGGAGCTTCTGGACCAGCTCGGTCTGCTGCGCCTCGAAGGAGAACTCCACCTTCGGCGAGTTGCCCCGCTCGATGTAGAGCACGTCGCCCTGGGCAAAGTCGCCGGTTCCGCCGCAGTGGATCATCCCGGTGTCCAGCACGGTCACCGCCGCGTCGTAGCCCACGACGTTGCCGACGCGTATCGAGCGGCCCGTCAACAGGTTGCCCGTGTTTTCGATCTGATAGGCGAACAGGAGGTTCCCGTCGACGTCGTTGCGCCAGACGTCCGAGGTCATCACGCCGGAGAGGGCCAGACCGTTGGTGAACGCCGTGGGCAGGTGCTCTTCCAGCGTCCATCCGTTCAGCGAGAGCGGCATGTCGGTGTAGGGATGGAACCTGACCCCGAACGGGACCACCTGGGCGTCCGGATGCCACAGCCTGGAGTTCACCGTCAGGCCCGCACCGGGCTCGATCAGCGCGCCCGACGCACCGGCGGCAGCGACGAGAACGACGGTCAGCGCGCAGAGGCGCACGGCGGAGGCGCATCGGCCCCCTACCCTCTCTGAAGCCATTGGTGTACTCCCTTCCATGACCCTCGGGCCGGCTCGGCCCTTGTGTGTACAGGCTCCTCGGTTGTCAATCAGCAGCGCCGGAGGCTACGTGCGCCTGCGGCGGATGTAGCCGCTCAGCGAGCCCGCGCCGGCCAGCACGGCCAGGGCCGTCAGGGGCTCCGGGATCACGCCCGTGCCCGTGTCCGCTCCGGGCACCAGCACGGGGATCTGATCCCGGCTGATGCCCCCGTTCTGGATCGTCGCCGCCCCCAGGTGCCACGCGTCCTGGTCGGTGTCGGCGTAGAACCAACTGCTCTGCTGGCCGGGCTCCAGGACCCGCGCGATGAGGGTGCTGTAGCTCGAGTCGATGCTCTTGAAGCTGAAGAACAACTGCGCGCTGACCCCGTCGGTGGTCCGCCCGATCTCCAGCACGTCGCCGACGCCGTAAGAGCCGTCGCCGCCGGGCTGAAGGATGCCCGCGTCCACCACGCCGATGGGCTTGTCGTAGCCCTCGATGTTGCCGATCTGCATGTCGGCGAAACCGACCCCGCCGGTGTTCTCCAGCTTGTAGGCGAACAGCAGATGCGAGTCGACGTCGCTCTGCCAGATCTGGCTCCACAGGACGCCCTTGAGGTTGCCCGTCGAAAACGCCGACGTGACGTCCAGGGCCGCCAGATGCGTGAAGTTGTCGCCCACCAGCCCGCCGGGATCGGTGAACATCGTGAAGTGACTGCCGGCCAGGTCCAGGCCGTCAAATGTGTCGGGATGGACCCGCCACGTCGGCAGGCCGTCGCCCGGCAGGAACAGATTGGCCGTATTGCCTCCCGCCCCCAGCGCAGGGACGACGGCCGCCAATAAGACCAGCGCCCCCGCCGTCCATGCCAACCCGCATGGGACTCTCAGTGACCTCTTCATTTTTGTGCTCCCTCTTCTTCTGGCCTCGCCTCGTCCACGAGGTACGGCAAACTGTCGACGTGCCTCGGCGCCCGCGCAGTTGCGCACACAAACCGGGGGAGCAGAAAGCAGCAAATGTCGCACGGCTTCTTACTCGGGGCGGATATGCCCTGCCTCTTCCATGAACGCCCCGTACGGCCTCCAATCCCTTCCTGGCAGAAACCCTGGCGAACGTTGCCGAAACAACTCGCAGTCAGTAGCCGATGATACTCCTCTTTGCCGTTTTCGCAAGCGAAATCCCCGAAAAATGTGACGCCCGAGGCCCCGCAGACCGATACTCCGGAGGATGCATGGACGGCACGAGCAAACCGCGCCGGAAGAAAAGCCTTGCCCTTTCGCCCCTCAGCGTGTACAGGGAGGTGCGTCGCAGGCCGAACGGAGACGCGGCAGCCCAGCCGGTAAGATGCTTCATTGAGGACATTTACTCGCAGTCTGACTTGGACCACTGATCAGGAGCCCACGATGGCAGAGAACGCGACCCCCGAACCGACCCCCGCCGCCCCGGCCCCCGCGCCGGGCGCCGCGGCAGCCCAGCCCCGCCAGCAGGCCGCCCTGCCCAGGGTCCAGATGAGCTACGCCAATATCTGCGCCCTCCACGGGACCCCCGCCGAGGTCATCCTCAACTTCGGCCTCGCCCTGCCCGCCCCGCCGGCCCAGGGACAGACCCAGCCCCAACTGGCCGTCCAGATCAACCAGCGGGTGATTATGAGCTACCCGGCGGTCAAGCGGCTGGCGCTGGACCTCGGCAGCCTGATTCGCAATCACGAGGAACAGTTCGGCGAGCTGAAGCTCCCGGCCGCTCCCGCCCCGGCGGCCGAAGGCGACCCGTCGGCGACGACCACCTGATCGCCCCGACGGACGGACGCGCCGGCCTCGCCGGATCGCGTCCGGCCGGCAATCCCATCGCGCCGCGCCTCCGGGCAGCCGTTGCCCACCATCCGGCAGCCCGGAGGGGCGGCGCGTTCCTTTTGCGCCCAGCCGTGATACACTCTCGCCAGGGCGGGAGGAGACCATCATGGATCGACGGATTCGCGAAGGTGCCGCCGCGTTGTGCCTGGCCCTGCTGGCGGCCGCGCCGGCGCGGGGCTGGCACGGCAAGGGACATCACGTGGCCACCGAGCTGGCCGTCCGGGCCGCCGCGGGGAAGCTGCCGGACTTCTTCGCCAAGGGCGCGGCGACCGTCGCCCACGGCTCGCTCGACCCGGACCTGTTCACTCGCCCGATCGCCCCGGCGGCGCTGCACTCGGCCGAGGCGCCGGAGCACTACTTCGACGTCGAGCTGCTCGAGGGCAACCAGCCGCCGCCGACCCGGCAGGAGTTTCTCGCGCTGTGCGCCCGCAAGCCGTTGGCTCCCGACAAGGTGGGGCTGCTGCCCTATGCGGTCACCGAGTGGACGCAGCGGCTGACCGTCGCCCTCGCCGAGCACCGGGCCAACCCCGACAACGCGCACGTTCAGGCCAAGTGCCTCCTCTACGCCGGCCTCCTCTCCCACTACGCCCAGGACCTCTGCCAGCCGCTGCACACGACGATCCACTGGGACGGGCGCGCGAGGAAGGACGGCTCGTCACCCAGAACGCGGATCCACGCGAAGGTCGACGCCTTGCTCGGCAAGCTCGAGCCGGACCGGCAGGCCCTGCTGCGACAGATCAAGCCCGCCCCCGTCCTGCTGCTCATGCCCGCCGTGCTCGCCGAGATCCGCCGCTCCAACGAACTCGTCGACACCGTCTACCGCCTGGAGACCTCGCTGCCGGAGCTGGAAGCGCCCCTGAAGCCCGGCTCGCCGGCCGCCCGTTTCGCCGCCGAACGCCTCGCCGCCGCGGCCGCCTTCACCGCGTCGCTGTACCTGACGGCCTGGCGGGATTCGGCGAAGATCGAGCTGCCCTGGTGGTATGCGCGCCCGTTCCCCACCGACAAGAAGCCCCCGGCCCGCCCGGCGAAGGCGGCGTCCTCAACGGCCCCTCGCCCTACCGCAGTCAAGTGACGGGTGGCACGGGGCGCTTGTACGTGTCCAGCTTTGTCCGATCCGGAAGCCGTTGAGGGGACGCCCCAAAGGGGCGGCCGGGAAGGCCGCACCGCAGCGGACGACAAGCTCCCGACACCCCGGCTCGTTCCGGGACCCCTGCGGGGTCCGCCTCCGCGACCGACGGTCTGCGGGGGCTGAGGCCCGGCCAACGTCCTGAGCCGTTTCGCGGCTCCCAGAGACCACTCGCTTGCCATCGATGAAGACCGGCTGGATGCCGATCGACGAAGGGCTTGATTTCTCCTCCCGCCGATCGGGTATACTGTCCCGCAAAGGAGGCCGCCGTTTGTGCAACCAACGGCTTCGGCCGCGGAGAGCGTGGGAGTCCGCCCCGCCTGTCCGAAAGAAGCAAGGTAGTTACCGATGTCCTGCCTCCGTACCCCCCCCCGTCTTCGCTGGTGCGCCGCGGCCGCGCTGGGCTGCTTGTGGATCCTGCGGCAATCTGCGGGCGCGACGACGCCGATGGCGGAGACGGCGCCGATGGTCCGCACCGGCAGCGAGGTAGATGTCGCCGACGGAGTATGTGTCTGGGTCCACCCGACCGACGGCGCTCACAGCGTCATCCTCGGGGCCAACAAGGACGAGGGCAGCGCCGGCGGGATCTACGCCTTCGCCCCCGACGGCAGCGCGTGGGCCCAGCCGACGTGGCAGGCGGGGGTCAACTGGTTCGACGCCGGCCAGAAGATCAACGTCGCCGACGTTCGCTACGGTTTCCCGGCCGGCGGGCAGAGCTGGGACATCCTCTGCGCGGCCAACCGCACCACCGACAGCATCGACATCTTCCGCGTCGAGACCGGCGTGGGGGGTGACTTCGCCGGCTTGAGGCAGGTGGGCGTGGTGCAGCCGACGAACCTGACCGGCGACTATCCCTACGGGTTGGCGATGTTCCACGCCCGCCGGGAGGACCGGTACTACGTGGTCACCAGCGACAAGAGCGGCCTGGCCGAGCAGTTCGAGTTGAGCTACGACGCCGGCGCGGCGGCGGTGGTCGGCACGTCGGTCTGGCACGGCGACGTCAGCGACAGGGCCGGCGAGGTCGAGGGGATCGTCGCCGACGACGAGAAGGAGGTCGTCTACATCGCCGCCGAGAACACGCACCTGTTCCGCTACCCGACGGTCGGCGGGGTCATCCAGGACGCCGCGACGATCGTCGACTCGGTCGGGGGTCCGACCATCCCGGACGATGACATAGAGGGGCTGGCCCTCTACACCGCCCCCGACGGGAAGGGCTACCTGATCGCCTCGAGTCAGGGCGAAGACGAGTTCGTCGTCTACGAGCGGGGCTTCTCCGGCGGCGGGCCCAACGCCCACGTGCTGACCTTCGACATCGGCGACGGCGAGGGCATCGACCACGTCACCCAAACCGACGGCATCTACGTCGTCAGCGCCGATCTCGGCGGCGACTTCGACGACGGGATGTTCGTCGCCCACGACGGGGCCGGCGACGACCCGACGACGTTCAAGTTCGTCGACTGGGCCGACGTGGCCGACGAGCCGGGCGGGCCGCTGATCGTGGACACGTCGTGGGACCCGCACAACGTCCGCGGACCCAGCGGGGTCCGATGGCTCGGCCTGACGGAGAGCTGGTCGGAGGCGGACAACTGGTCGATCAACGTGCCGCACGCCCGCAGCGTGGTGACCTTCGACGGCGCGGCGGGAGGAAGGACGGCGGACCTCGAGGCGGCGACGGTGGTCGCTCACCGCCTCCGCTTCAGCGACGGCAACGGCGGCCATGAGATCCGAAACGGCACGGTGGCGTTGGGCGCCGTCGAGGGCCTGCCGCCGGCCATCGAGCAGCTCGCCGGGTTCGTCGGCACGAACGTCATCTCCGCGTCGATCGACGCGGTCGGCCTGGAAGTCTCCGTCGGCGGGGGCGTGCTGGAGCTGAGCGGCTTCTCCGACGCCAACGGCGTCCGGATCGACGGCGAACTCGTCCTCGGCGGCGGCCACAGCGCCTGCCGGTTGCTCGAGCTGGGCCCGGCCGGGCGGCTCGACGTGGGCGCCGCGTCGCTGACCGTCGGGGAGGGCGTGCTGGCCGACGTGCTCGCCGAGATCGCCGAGGCCCGCAACGGCGGAGCGTGGGACGGCGCGACGGGCATCACGAGTTCGGTCGCGGCCGACCCGAACGCTACGGGCCTGGCCGTCGGCGCCGTCGACGGGATCGACGGCGTGTTCGTCTCGGCCGGACTCGAGGCCGATACGGACCTCGACGGCGACGTGGACTTCGACGACTACGTCCGCGCCCGCGACGGCCTCGCCGCGCCCGGCGCCGTCTGGGAGACCGGGGACTGCGACTACGACGGGGCGGTGACCCATCTCGACTATCTGGCGTTGAAGCGCAACTACGGCCGCTTCTATCCGGCCGCCCCGCCCGGCCAGGCGCCCGAGCCGGGCCTGTCGCTGATCCTGCCCGTCGCGGCGGCGTGGCTGCTCAAACGCCGGCGGCGGAGGCTCACTTAGGGTTCGGCACGAACGTGCCGCCGCGGCAGCGTTTGAGGTAGTTCAGCCCGGCCACCTGACCGGTCATCTCCAGCTCGCGCCGGTACACCGGGTCGTGCCAGCCCTCGATGTCGATGCTCCCGACGAAGCCCGCCATCCGCAGGATCGTGATCACGTCCGTCCAGTCCGTGTCGCCGAAGCCCGGCGTGCGGTGCCAGGCGAACTGGTGCGGCCCGTGGACGCCGTGCTCGCGGACGATGTCCCACCGCACGGTCGCGTCCTTGCCGTGGACGTGGAAGACGCGCCCGACCCACCTGGCCAGTTGCGGCAGCGGGTCGATCAGGCTGACCATCTGGTGGCAGGGCTCCCACTGGAGGCCGATGTTCTCGCCCGGCACGGCGTCGAACATCATCTCCCAGGCCGTCGGGTTCTGCGCGATGTTCCACCCGCCGCGCTGCCAGTCGCCCCCCATGTCGCAGTTCTCGAACGCCAGCCGCACGCCCTTGCCCGCCGCACGCCGCGCCAGCGGGCCGTAGACCCGCTTGAACGCCTTCATCGACTGGTCGATCGGCACGTCCTCGACCCGCCCGGCGAAGCCCGCCACGATGTCGCAGCCGAACAGGTGCGCCGCGTCGATGCACTTGCGCCACCCCTCCAGCGTCTGCCGGCCCATCTTGTCGCCCTTCAGCGCGTTGCCGAAGATGCCCAGCGAGCTGACCACCGCGTCGCTGCCTTCCAGCGCCTCGCCGACCTCGACGGCCAGCTTCTTCAGGTCCCGCCCGCCGAGCGTCTGCCAGAACATCAGGGAGAACGACTCGAACCCGTGAGGCAGGATCTGCCGGATATACCCCGCCGGGTCCGTGCCCGCCCCCGCGTTGACCAGCGTGCCGATGCGGATGCCCATCGGCCCGGAGTCCGGCGCCGACGCTCTGCCTGTCTGTCGCTTCTTCGCCATCGAACCACTCCTACCTGTCGTGTTGTCTTGCCGGGCCCGCTGACTTCGCCCGTTCCGTGCCGCTGCACCGACGGATCGAGGATTCTATCGCCCGCCGGCGGACAAGTCCCGCTGTTTCGAGACGGATCTTGGCTGCCCCCTCGCCGGCTCACGGGCCGAGGAGGTCCTGTCGGGCCCGTCAGCAAATTGGCATTTTCCGAAACACCCCCGGCCGAGACGGGTTCTACGTGACGAGAAACCAAAGGGTGACGAGAAACCAAAGGGCAGAAGCGCACTCCCTTCGGCTATAGAAACGGGCCGGGGGCGCGGGGAAAGGAGGACGGAAACCCGCGCCTACCGGCCCTTTCCGTGCCGTCAGCCAGGAGCAGATGGCCGGCGGCCGAACCCGTCAGGTGGAGGGAACCTGACGAATCCAGACGTTAGTCTAACACAATCTCCCCCCGCCTGCAAGGATTATGGGAATAATTGGATAAAAGCCGCAGCCCGCGCTCTTTACAGCACAGCATTTCGGGCCGTCTGTGTACCGCCGCCGCCCGCGCTGCCCGGCCCACACGTCACTGCCGCCGCGCCATGGCGCGAAGGTTGTTCATGAACGCCGCCGAGGCGACCGCGCCGCGGTAGAGATGGTCGAGGCGGAACCGTTCGTTGGGGCTGTGCAGGTTGTCGTCCGGCAGGCCGAAGCCCATCAGCACCGCGTCGAGCCCCAGCAGCCGCTGGATCAGCTCGGTCACCGGAACCGACGCGCCGCAGCGGATCATCGCCGGGCGCCGCCCGAAGGCCTCCTCGAACGCCGCCCGGCCCGCGTCCATCGCCGGCGACTGCCTCGCGAGCATCACCGGCCGGGCCTCGGCGTGGACCTTCACCTCCGCCACCGTCCCCGCCGGCGTGTGGTCGGCCACGAAACGCTTGAAGCCCGCCACGATCCGTTCCGGACGCTGGTCGGGCACGAGGCGCATCGAGATCTTCGCCGTCGCCGCCGCCGGGATGATCGTCTTCGACCCCTCCCCGCCGTACCCGCCGACGATGCCGTTACAGTCGAGCGTCGGTCGGCCCCAGCGGCGCTCCAGGACGCCGAAGCCGGACTCCCCGCCGCCCAGAACGTCCACGCCCACCGACGCCGCGTAGGCCGACTCGTCGAACGGAAGCGCCGCCCACTCGCCCCGCTCCTCGTCCGACAGATCGGCCACGTCGTCGTAGAAGCCGTCGATCGTGACCCGCCCGCCGGCGTCGTGCATCGCGCCGACCAGCTTCGTCAACGCGTTGATCGGGTTCGTCACCGCCCCGCCGTGGCTGCCGCTGTGGATGTCCGCCGACGGCCCGCGGAGCGTCAGCTCCACGTACGCCAGCCCGCGAAGCGAATACGTGATGCTCGGCGTGCCGTCGGCGAAGAACTCGCTGTCGCTGATGACCGCCGCGTCGGCCGACAGCTCCTCCGTCCGGGCCGAGAGGAACGGCTCGAGGTGAGGCGAGCCGATCTCCTCCTCCCCTTCGAGGAAGACCTTCAGGTTCACCGGCAGCCCGCCCCCCGCCCGCTGCCAGGCCTCGATCGCCATCAGGTGCGCGAAGAGCTGGCCCTTGTCGTCGTCGGCGCCGCGGGCGTAGAGGTATCCGTCGGCGACCACCGGCTCGAACGGGTCGGTCAACCACTGCTCCAGCGGCTCGGGGGGCTGAACGTCGTAATGGCCGTACGCCAGCAGCGTCGGCGCGTCGTCGTCGATCCGCGCCTCGGCCAGCACGTTCGGCGGGCCTCCGCCTTCGACCATCCGCGCCGTCAGCCCCAGCGCCTCCAGATGCCCCGCCAGCCACTCGGCGCACCGGCGGCAGTCCTGCGCCCGGCTGTTGGCCACGCTCGGAAACCGCAGCAGCTCCTTCAGCTTCGCCACGTGCTCCTCGCGATAGGCCTCGAGGTACCCCGTCACGGCTTTGGGCAACATGGTCTTCTCCCGTCTCATCTCGCCTCGCAATGACGAAGGCTGAAGCCCCGCGTGCCCGGTCTTCCGGCCGGATCCGCGGCCGGACTTGCCCTTGCTCGTCCGGCCTTGGTCATTCATCTCAGCGGGTCGCCCAGAACTTCCACCAGGGGCGCGGCTCGTCCGGCGGGGGCGGGTCGTCTTCCTCGTGGTGGACGGGCGTGGGCAGGCGGGCCTGGAGTTCGCGGAGGTGCGTGTGGGCGTAGCTGGCCCGGTGCTCCCGGAAGGCCGCCGCGCTGCCCTCCGTGAAGAACGCCGACTCCGGCGGCAGCTCCTCGGCGCCGTAGAACTTCAGCGCCTCGCCCAGGCACAGCCAGGCCAGCCGCGCGATCCGGCGATGCTCCGACGGGTCCGACGCCGAGTCGGCCGCGTCAGAAAAATGGTGGTACAGGCCGACCCATTGGCCGAGGTCGACGATCCGGCTGGGCTGTTCGCCCGGGTTGATGCAGTCGGCGTCCTCCCCGTCGGCCGGCACGTCGTGCTCCCAGCGGAAGCGGAACGTCCGCTCGGCGCGGCATCGCTTGCAGTGGGTCCGCACGGCACCTTCGCGGGACGGCCCCTCGCCGTCGGCGTCGACGTCGGGGTCCACGGGGCAGGCGGCGTTCGGCGCGTCGGCGACGATCGGCCCGTGCCCGCACGCCTCGCACGCCGTCACCATCAGGTAGTAACGCAGTTCGTTCGGCGTATGTGCCTGTAAGGGCTCTTCCATGTCGGCGAGCCGCCCGGCCCGGCTACGGCGCCGAGCCGCCCTCCGTGACGGCCTTCAGCTTCTCCAGCTCCGGCTGGACCTTCTCCTCCAGCAGTTCGAGGCCCTTCGCGTCGAGGTTGTGCTCGGTCAGCCCGCCGTCGGCGATGCTGCCGGTCAGCGTCGTCACCACGTCCGTCTGGGCCTTCAGCAGCCCCCCGAGGGCCGCCATCACCTTCTTCTGCTCGTCGCTGAGCTGCACCTTCCAGGCGTCGTCGATCTTCTCGAAGCTGAGGTTCACCCCACCGCCCGTGACCGTGACGACCTCGCCGTCCGTGTTGTACGTCAGGTCCTCCGCGGCCACGTACTTCAGCCGGATCAGACCCGGAGCGCCCGGCGGGGCCTGCGCCAACGACTGCGTCAGGGAGGCCGGCGGCTCCTTCATGCCCAGCGTGTCCTTCACCGCCTTCTCGAACGCCGTCATCGCGCGGGGCATCTCCGTGTAGGCCGCGATCGTCTCCGCCAGCGTCGAGCGGTCCTCATCCGTGAAGCTCTCGAAGACCTTCACCATGTCGTCGCCCTTGACCGCCACGACCATCGCGCCGACGATCGTCCGGACCTCCGTCACCGTCGCGTCCTCCGCCCCCCCGCCGGACGTGCCGCCCTTGCCCGACGCGCCGGGACCCGCCGCCCGCTCCTTCAGCAGGCCGGCCACCGTCGCCTGGTTCGCCACCAGGTTCTCATCCGGCGTGACCTGGAGGTTGGTCGGCCAGGCGTCGACCTGCGGGTCGTATTCCTCGGCCTCTTCCGGCGGGCTGTTGCTCTCGCAGCCGATCATCATCGCCGCCGCCGCCAGGCCAACGACACCCATCGCAATCGCCCAATGCCTCATCTCGCACTCCTTCGGGGCCGCCGGCCCCAACTCGATCCGTCTCGACACGGCCCGGCCGCCTGCGCCGGCCGCACCCGTCCGGGCCGCCCCCGGCCCCGCCATCGTTCAGCTTACCATCCCCGCCTCGCGGCGTCCATCCCGCAGGGGCAGTTCCGAGCCCTAAATCTCCTCGTCCTCGCCCGCTTCCCGCCGCGGGGCCGTCTCGCCCGGGCGGGCGATCCCCAACGCCGCCAGCGCGTCCCGCTCGACCATCGCCCGAAGCGCCTCTCGAGGCACCGGAGGGAGGTTCGTCCCCTGCGTCACCTCGTTCATCCGGTAGACGCACTCGATCGCCTCCGCCGCCGTCGCGTACGGAAAGTCGCTGCCGAAGAGCACCTTGTCCATCACGTTGAACTGGTGGACCAGCACCAGCGAGTTGTACGCCTGCCACGGCCGGTGAAGCAGCCCCGAAATGTCGCCGTACACCCGGGGGTGCTTGCCCAACAGCGCGATCCCCTCCTCGATCCACGGGTGGCCCAGCGAGCTGATCACCATCGTCAGGTCCGGAAAGTCCCGCGCCACCTCGTCCAGCAGCGACGGGCGGGCGTACTCCATCCGCCCCATCGTCGGAAAATGCGTGCTCTGGCTGAACAGCACCGGCACGCCCAGGCGACAGGCCAGCTCGTACAGCCCCAACGCCCGGCTGTCGGCGGGGTGAACGTTCTGGACCGCCGGGCTGATCGTCAGGCCCCGGAACTCCCGCCGCGACAGCAGCTCCTCGGCCTTCTCGATCGCCGCGTCCTCCGACGGGTCGATCGCCGCGATCCCGATCATCCTGTCGTTGCCCGCCGCCACGTACTCCGCGACGAACTCGTTCGGCACGTCGGCCTCCAGGTCCAGGCTCCGGAAGCCCATCACGAGCGACTTGTCCACGCACTCGGCCGCCTGCGCGTGCTCCGCCGGGCCGGCGACGACGTCCTCTCGGCCCGTCTGCCGATACACGTACTCCCGGCCGCCCCGGCCGAGCTGGTCGGTGTTTGCCCAGATGTGTGTGTGACAGTCGACGATCATCAGGTCATCAGCTCATCACGTTGCCCGCCGCGCCGGCCCGCCCAGCGCCACGCCGGGACCGTATTCTAGGCCCGGCCGCCATCCCACGCAACCGAATACACCGGCCCGCGCCACGCCGCGCGGCGTCGGCACACCATAGCGAAATCGCCCCAAAGCAGCCACAAGAACCCCCAACGCGGCCTGACCGGACCGGGCGCGGCGGGCGGATTTCGCCGGCGTGCAGGCTGTTCCCCACGCCTCGCCCGCCTGTGGCGGGATCGCCGTGGGCTAACACTACAGCGCCACATAGGCCCAGGCCCGAAGGGCCGATGCGAAGTTGGCCGGAGGCGCAGCCCCCGGAAACGGCCCGGTTGTACATATTGCCCCGCAGGGGCAGCGGACGCCGGCTGCCAGAGCAACTGCATCCCAGCGGGACCCCTCCGGGGCCCTATCTGTAAACGAATGCCTTCCTGAGGCTTGCGCCTCCGGCTAACCTCCGACGGCCCTTCGGGCCTGCAAGCAAGTAGCGCTGTAGTGCTAAGCACGGCCGCCGCTGCCGCGGCTTGTTGCTCTTGGGCCGCCTGTTCCCCACGGCTCGCCCGCCTCCGGCGGGATCGCCGTGAAACTATGTAGCAAGCCCCCCGTCGAGTCGATGGAACGCTTGAGACGCGGCCGAGAGTGGCTCGGCGGCGACATTCCGGACCCAAGC
>Ga0180438_10009065_pt1 | contig 12499 bp, 13 predicted proteins | sample SS_ome_12_FD_132455 | JGI IMG/M metagenome (GOLD analysis project Ga0180438, IMG submission 132455) | Hypersaline lake sediment archaeal communities from the Salton Sea, California, USA - SS_3_D_2 metaG | ecosystem: Environmental > Aquatic > Non-marine Saline and Alkaline > Hypersaline >...
CAGATGCTTGTGAAGATGGGATTGCTACCTGAGCCCGACTTCAGGCAGAGGGTAAGCATAATAGCCAATGACTCAGGCCATTTCGAGGACCGCTGGGTGATGCTGAAGGCGAACCAGAAATCATTATGCGTATTCACAAGGGATATTGATTCGATTCTTCTGCCTGTGCGCCATGGCGAAGGCAAGTTCGTGTCAAGGGATGACAGTGTGCTGAGAGAGTTAAAGGAAAAGAATCAGATAGTCTTCCAGTACACTGATGAAAGCGGAAAGCTCGCCGGGTATCCATATAATCCAAACGGCTCGGTTGAGAATATAGCAGCCATATGCGACAGCACAGGGCATATCTTCGGCATGATGCCCCACCCTGAGGCGTTCAACATACCTGAGAACTGCCCCTACTGGATAAAAGGGACGGTAAATGAGCCACTGGGGCTTCGCATATTCAAGAATGCGGTGGAATACTTCAAAAGCTAGAAGCGGCCCTTTGCCAGCACTGTCTTGGCGACATATGTAATGCCGAGGAGCACCAGCAGGAGCGGCCATGCTTTCGCCCATTCAAGACCAGGCACGAGCCCGAAGTTCAGGGGTAGTGCCATAAGCCCGAAGGCAATCAGAAGATAGCCTGGCAAGTGCGGGTTTTCCTCTTCGCTAGACAATGCTCTCTCTGCTTTTTTTGCAGCGCGCTTTTTGCTTCTTTTCCTTGGAGGCATAAACATTCACCTTGTAAAATTATAATCAGAAACCTTTATAAAAAAGCTCAACCCGCCACAAGATAGCCGATGGCAGGGACCACAAGTATTGAGAGCGAGATATAGAATATGGTGCGCATGAGGTCAAGGAATCCCTGCACCATGAAAACAGTTGCTGAGTTCCCGTCGAATCTTGGAAAGAACCTCTTGAAGAATCCCAGGACCAGTATCAGAGGGATGACCGCCATTACTATGAGGAAAAATGCGGTGATTCCTGGTTTTTTCAGGAAAGAAATCATATGGCTGAGATTCCCAGTGAACAGGAAGCCCATCGTGACAAGGCCTATGATGAGAAGCGAGATGTCCACCACCCTGCCTCCTTCAGGGTATAAGCCAGAGGTGTATTCATCATCCATTATCTTAACTGAGCGGGGGATTTCCCAGATAAGGAATCCGATTACCATCAGCACTGCCGCAGACTCGAAAAGAGAGGTGTTGAGTATACTGAAGAATTCGCCGATTAAGCTATATCCCATGGATAAACGTTAGTCGTATTTCTTTATAAATCCGTACTAAAAAAATGCCGAAGTGTGGAGTGGCAATAGTCGAAATGCATATAAACACTTTTGCCATAAGGTGATATGTGGAAAAAATCAAGATGGAGATAGCCGGGGAGATAGCCCTTTCAGATGACCCGGGAGCCACCATGAGGAAATGGAGGGAGATATTCAACATTTCCCAGGTGGACTTCGCGAAGCATCTGGAGATAACGGTCTCCACCATAAGCGATTATGAGGGCAACAGGAGGAAATCCCCCGGGAGCCATGTCATAAGGAGATTCGTAGATGCGCTGTTCGATATAGACCAGATGAAAGGCGGTCTGATATCGCAGAAGTTCAGGGAGAAGGAGAAGCCGACCAATGAGTATTTCGAAGTGCATGAATTTGCACGCTCTATATCCCTCAAGGATTTTGTAGGGCTCATAGGAGGCAAGGTCCTTACCAACCAGGATGTGGCAGAGACAAAGAAGGTATACGGCTATACGCTCATAGACAGCATAAAGGTCATTCTCGACATGCCATTCTCATATTTCCAGAAGCTTTACGGGAACGTGAATGAGCGCGTCTTCATATTCACAGGCGTAAGCACGGGAAGGAGCCCGTTTGTAGTTGTGCGCGTAAGCCCTACGAAGCCTTCTGCCATCGTGCTGCACAACATAGGCTCTGAGAAGGTGGACAAGCTGGCCATGAAAATCTCAGACCGCGAAAGGATTCCAATCATAGTGACCAATAAATCTGTTGAAAAAATCAAGAATTCTTTGAACAGAATCTAATCTCCCTTTTTCTCTATGAAATAATATAGTATGGCGGCAAAGAAACCCAGGAGCAGCCAGGTAACCCCAAGCCATGCAATCTTGCGGTTCTTTGCCATATCTGACTGCAGGATGTCAAGGGTTATGATAATCATGGGTATCATGCCGAACGCTATGGTGAGGACCGCCATAGTTAGCACTACGATACCGATGAGGGATTTTGTCGACTCACATGTCTCTGCAACTGCCTGCCGTAGTTTCATCTCGCTCTGGTTCAAGGTCACGTTGCCATCAGGAATAGCTTGTTCACAGGGCTTCGGCCCTGCTTCCGGGCCTATTGACATGGCGGCCAGCCGGGGGCTGTAGATATAGGCAACTATACTGATGAAAAGCAGGCCCATCAGTATGAACGGCGGGACAAGGGTCCACTTCAGATATTTCATATCAATCATGCTATCATATCCATTTTTTCTTCCTGAAATAAAGAAGCATACCCAAGGCTATGGCAAGCATCAGCGCAAGTGCTGCCGGATATCCCAGCGGGGATTCCAGCTCCGGCATATACCAGAAGTTCATGCCGTAAACGCCGGTTATGAATGTCAATGGTATGAATATCGTACCTATAATGGTGAGGACCTTCATAACCTCGTTGAGGCGGTGGCTTAGGCTGGAGAGGTAGATATCCACCATGCCAGATACTGTATCACGGTACGTCTCTGTGGTATCTATCACTTGGATTGTGTGGTCATAGACATCGCGCAGATAGACTGCAGTTTCTTTCGACACAAGTGCATCCTTGCTTGCGCTTTCCCTCTCAAGGCTGAGAAGGAGTTCTCTCAAGGGCCAGACAGATTTGCGGAGGGTAAGCATCTCCCTCCTGAGGTGCCTGATTCTCTGGAGCATCCTTGGGGAAGGGTCCCGCACAACAGCATCCTCCATTTTTTCTATCTTCTCCCCAAGCTTCTCAAGTATTACGAAATAGTTGTCCACAATCATGTCCAGAAGCGAATATGCGAGGAAATCAACGCCCATGCGGCGTATCCTCCCTTTTCCTTTCCTTATGCGCTCCCTCACCTTGTCGAACAGGTCGCCTTCCTTCTCCTGGATTGAAATCACATAGTTCCTGCCAAGAACCATGCTGACCTGCTCACTGTCGAGCCTGCCGGCTTTTTCATTATATGAAATCATCTTGACGACAATGTAGAGATAGTCGTCGTAGTCTTCCATCTTGGGGCGCTGACCGGTGTAAACGATATCCTCGCTGACCAGAGGGTGGAGGCCGAAGCTGGACGCCAGCTCTTCGAGCAGCTTGCCGTTTTCAAGGCCATTCACATTTATCCAGGCGGTCTTCTTTCCTTTGGTATGCTTGAGGCATTCAGCCGCTGTCCTTGCTTCAGCCTCTTCATACTTCTTGGCATCATAGCTTATTGTGTGCAGTCTTTCCGCCCTGACCATGCATAGAGAGAGATTGTTAAGTTTAAAAAAACTAGCAGGCAAATGAATCCTATGCTAGACAAAACCCGCTTTATTGTGATTACCGGCTCTATAATGTCCGGATTGGGAAAAGGAATCGTCACTTCTGCAATATCAAAGCTCCTCCAGTCACGGGGCTACAACGTTGTACCAATAAAGTTCGACGGCTACCTCAACGTAGACTGCGGCACTATGAATCCTTTCAGGCACGGGGAGGTCTTCGTGCTCGATGACGGCAGGGAAGTCGACATGGACTTCGGAACCTATGAGAGGTTCCTGGATAAATCCATGACAGGGATGTCTTCTATCACAGGAGGCTCATTGTTCCAGAAGCTCATCGAAAAGGAGAGGAAAGGCGAATATCTGGGAAGGGATGTGCAGTTCGTCCCCCATCTCACGGATGAGATAAGAGGACGATTCAGGAAGGTTGCGGAGGAGACAAAGGCGGATGTTGTCCTGATAGAGATAGGGGGGACTGTCGGTGACCTTGAGAACGGCTACGTGCTTGAGGCCGTGAGGCAGATGTCTTTTGAGAAGCAGAATGTGGCATTTGTCCAGCTTACCTATGTCCCGAGCCTGAGTCCAGGCGAGCAGAAGACAAAGCCCACCCAGCATGCGACAAGGTTATTGCAGAGTCTTGGCATTCAGCCGAATATGATAATAGCAAGAGGCCATGAGAAGCTCAGCAGCGAGTCAAAGAAGAAGATAAGCCTTTACTGCAATGTTGATGAGAAGGCCGTCATAAATGACCCGGTATTGAAAACGGTTTATGAGCTCCCGCTTGTGCTTGAGAAACAGGAGGTCTATCAGCAGCTGGCAAAGACACTTGGCCTCAAGGACGGAAAAGAGGCAGACCTCAAGAACTGGGAGCGCATGGTAACCCGGATCATCAAGCCTTCAGGAAAAACAGTGAAGGTTGCGATTGTAGGGAAGTACACTGCTGTGAAAGACGCCTATGTCAGCGTGAAGGAGGCGCTGGTGCACAGCGCAGCTGAAGTCAACTGCAGCCTTGAGATAGGATGGATAGAGGGCAAGGACCTGGAAGATGTGAAGAATCCGGGGGAAATGCTCAAAGGGTATGACGGCATTGTCGTCCCGGGGGGATTCGGAAGCAGAGGCATTGAAGGCAAGATAAAGGCCATAGAATATGCAAGAAAGAACAAGATACCTTTCGTAGGGCTGTGCCTCGGCCTCCAGCTTATGGTAATTGAGTATGCAAGGAACGTATGCGGCATGAAAGATGCAAATTCGACTGAATTCGACAAGAAAACGCCGCATCCGGTCATCGATTTGCTGCCTGAGCAGCAGCAGATATCAAAGATGGGGGGGACCATGAGACTGGGCGCTTATGAATGCAGGCTGAAGAAAGGCACAAGGGCACAGAAAGCTTATGGCGAGAATGTCGTGTATGAAAGGCACAGGCACAGATATGAGGTGAATCCTGAATATGTTCCTGAGCTTGAGAAGAACGGATTGGTCATCTCAGGTGTGCATCCAAAACACAACATAGTAGAGATGGCGGAATGGAAGGAAAGCTTTGCCGTGGCGACGCAGCCGCACATAGAATTGAAAAGCAGATTGGAGAGGCCTGCGCCTGTTTTTGTTGAGTTTATGAAAGCCTGTAAGAAATGAATGGGCCCGCCCAGGATCGAACTGGGGATCTTTACCATGTCAAGGTAACGTCTTAACCACTCGACTACGAGCCCTCAGAAGATGTTCTGTAGGGCGGAATTTTATAAATTATGCCTCTAACAATTCGGCTCCCTTGTGGATGAAAAGGGGGAACTGTATGAAGCCCTGCTCCAAGTGGTGGATAATACCGTCTCTCGCAAATTTTTCCAGGGTCTTGCTTTCAGGGGAACCGGGCTTGTGCAGGTCCCATACAACAATGACTGCCTTGGGGTTCTGATAGCGGAAGTATTTCAGCCTTGCCTCAAGGTCTCCATTATGGCCGTTCAGCTTCTCTTGGCTGATGATGAGGACAAAATCTGATTTCAGAAAAGGAAGCGCCTGCACAAAGGTAGACCAACCGAAAGACATGATGCTTTTGGGACATGCCAGGTTCTCTATTGTTCCTGAAACTGCGGGCATTTGCTTTTTGTAATCAGCATCATCCACAACAAGGCAGACATGCTTCTTTGCAAATCTGTCAAGAAGAGTCCTGGAGCACATGGGCGCCTTGGGCAGCATCTTTGGTGCTGAGCTATCTCTAGCAGTAAAAGTTTTTCTACTAAGGGTCATCTTTTTTCACGCTAGAGATATATGTCTAAAGATTTAAAAAAGTGGAGCATAGCCTACTGCAGGCGCAGTACCTCAGCTGCTTTTCCCAGCAGATAGAAATCATTGGCTATCCTGGTCTCGATAAAGTTGACAACACCGGAATCTCTGAGGGGCTCAAGCTGGCTTATGACATCGTTGTGGAATGCGCAGATAATAACGGCTGCATCCGGGTTGTCCTGCCTGAACTTGCCAAGCGCCTTTATCATGCCGTCCATGGCATCCCCGTGCAGGGGCGTCTGGACGATAAGGATGTCTGCTTTCGTACCTTCTGATGAAAGCTCAGGATATCCTATGACCTTGCTCTGTTCGCTCAGCCTTGTCTCAGGGAGCGTAGCGTGCTTGAGCAGGACGGCCGCATGCTCCACAAAACTGTCCTCCACAATGAAGACTGCGACTTTTCCCTTCAGCGCAGTGCCAAGAGCCCTTTTGCTTTCCTGGATGCCTCCTACCCCCCTCATGCTCTCATCAGAGCGGTTAGGATATCGATGCTTCTGCCTTGTCATAGAGTATCAGGGTAATAGTGGGAGGAAATGTTTAAAAAAGAGTCGCCTTGCCTTCTACTATCCTGTTCGTTATCTCGGTGATGTCCTCCAGGCTGGAATCGACATCTTTAGTTATTTCTGTGCTCAGCCTTTCGAAATCACTGTCAGGGCACACCAGGCTCACAGATGCAATCTTCGGCTGGTCTATGGGTTTGCCGATCCTTGAGAGAAGAGTTATTGTGATGTCCTCTAACTCAGGATGCTCGTCTGAAATTGATTTCGCCATCTCTGTTGCAAGCACAGAATAGATTTTCCCTACATGGTTCACAGGATTCTTTCCTGCCGCAGCTTCCAGAGTCATAGAGCGCGAGGGGGTGATGAGTCCATTGACACGGTTGCCCCTCCCGACACTGCCGTCATCACCCATTTCAGAGCTTGTTCCTGTGAGCGTTATGTAGACTGATTTGCTCTTTATGTCATCGCCCGTGTTCACTGCAGCCTCGGCCTCCAGTTCTGTCATGCCTTTTGCTACAGACAGGAGCTCCTCCTGCACACGGTCCCTGCATTCAACATAGGCCTCTATGCCGGGTATGTGCTTTGCTATGAAAGCGCATGCAACAGTGAGTTTTATTTTGTCCTTCTGGCGCAGCCCCATGACCTTGATATCCGGTCCAACTTCGGGGTGCTTTGATTTGTACTCGGAAGAATTCAGGTGCTGCTCTGCTGCAAGCACAATTTTCTCCACATCAGTGAATGGTGCGAATCCTATGCCGAAGCTTGTGTCATTGGCATAGGGGATCCTGGGTCCGCGGAGGAACAGCTCTACAAGGTCTTTTGAGCCGCTGGATATCCTTGATTCGACTTCGACATCATTGTAGACATCAAGCTCAGGCACTGTTTTTTTCAGGTATTGGTGCGCAGTTGTCCTGGCTATATTATGCACAGGGAATTTCGAGCCGTTTGCCTCTTCTGTCGCCCTTCCGCTGAGCACTATGAAGATGGGCTTCCGGAATATCCCGCCTCCGAAATCAACCTTTGTCCTTCCGCCGCAGATTAGTCCTTTGTCAACATTATGGTGGAGTATCTTCCCGAACTCCTTGATATACGCCTTGCAGAGCTCCTTGCTGATTTCTTCCATTATGCCGTCTATCAATGTGTCGGGATGGCCGAGGCCCTTGCGCTCTACCACTTCGACTTCCCTGTCCTTTACAGGGACATACCTTGCCTGCTCTACCAGTATGTTTCTCTTCATGAGAATCAGCGACGAAGAGAACACTACGGCTCTTTTTATTATTTTGTGAAAAGAATATTCCAATCAGAATAAGTATGCCCTTTCCCAGGCTTTCTCGTCAAGGTCAGGGGTGCCGATGCGGTAGAATGCCTGCCTTGCAAGGTTGCGCACAGTATATGATGGGTCGTGCACTGATACATACTGCAGCGAGAGCCTTGCCATATATGCATCCCCATGATGGAGCAGACGGGCGAGCTCCTTTATCGCTTCCTTCCTCTCCATGACCTTTTTGCTTGAAAGCCTGTGAAGATTTTTCTTTATCCTATCTTTCATCTTTTCAACCTCTTCTTACTTTTGCAGACCCTTCAGGAGTCCGCTGACCTTTTCCACCATCTCAGGTGAAGCTTCGTTCACTGCTTTGCGGATTGAAATCTTTACTTCGCCTTCTTTTGATGTATTGATCTGAACATCAAAACCTGGCGTCGCGATTCCCACTGTTGCAAGTCTCCCGATAATCTCTATTGATTTCTTCTGCACTTCTGTAGTTTCCTCATCGGAATCACCGGGCGGGTCCTGGAACAGGTCCAGCATATTCTCCTGAATCTCGAAAAGAATCGGAGCAAGATGTGTGGCGCCGGCGCGGACCCTTTCGATAACCTCCTTGGCTGCAGTGAACTGAACATCCCCGGCCATGTCAAGCTGCTCTTTCAGCTCGGTGACTTCAAGATATTCCTGTGCTATATCATGAAGCTTTGCTGCGCTGTCATCGGAGATTATCCCTACAGCAGTCTCAGCAAAAACATCCGGCGGGTCTTCCACATGCATGGCCAGCCGGAAGCCGTTGCTGACTGTTTCCGGGTCTTCATCAATGAGCATGTTAGCAATGAACTTGATTCTTTTCCTTGAGCGGCTTTTCGCGATTGCGACGCCCACATTAAGGGCATTTCTCCTGAGAGCCTCTGTGCTCTTCTCATCGCCTGTTTGGAGAAGCCGGTCAACCACAGACTGGACATTGCTGATGGCTGTTCCGCTGGTGATGCCCGCTTCGCTGAATTTCCCCAGGCAGGCAATGGCATCCAGCTGCGCCTCGGGCTCTCCTTCAGTGACTGTTTTTTCCAGCTGCGAATAGACCCTGTTCAGTGCCGCTACAAGATGCTCGCTTCCGCTTGTCCAGAGCTTAAGAAGAGCGGCAACTGCCTTCTGGCGGTCTTTTCCCTGCTCCACCTTCTGCAGAGCTTTTGAAGCTTTTATGTATTCCTTTGCAGAGGGCCAGAACTCTCTTTTGCTTTCATCAAGAAGCATCTCCTCCGCAAGATGGTCGAAGTGCGCCCTGCCCTCATCAAGATAGACTGCAATCCTGAAGCCCCGCCTCACGCTTGTAGCGTCATCCTCCTCAATGAGGGAACATAAAAAATCCACCTTCATCGGAGATGGGTGCAATGCAACCGCGATGCCCATCTTGTCAAGATTTTCCTTGAGCACATGCCAGCCATGCTCCTCAGGATTCTCCTGTGGTGGCATCTCAAGCATGCACCTGATAGCAGCATTCTGGGTTGCGCTGTCAAGAATGCGCTCTTTCCAGAACTTGTAATCACCATAACCCAGTTCGTTGAGCGCATAGACGCAGGCGTTGCGCACTGCATGATGGTTCTGATGGTTCCCGTCGGGGTCCCGAGCTTCCACCCCTTTTTTCAGGTATATCATCAGATTCTTGTAAGGGGCTGCAATCTGGCCTTTCTCATCTTTTGGGAGATAATCCGATAGCCGGGTAAGGAAATCGGCCATGACATGTATGGCGTGTGCCTTGTAATCATTCTCAAACGGAACCTCTGAATATTCTTCAAGCCTTCCCTCAATCAAATCAAGGGGTTTCCCCCTCTGCTCAGGGGTTAATTCTTTGAATAAAGAAACAGCTTCGTCGAACTTTTCTGCACTCCTGCCATTCTGGAACGTCATAGCATGCTGCAGGAGCTTGATTACTGTGCCTGGCTTGCGTTTTTCCTTCCAGTGGGCCCAAAAACCGGGCTTGGGAGGGGATTTCTCCTTATTGCCAGAGGAAGACGTCTCTGGTCCATGTAGCTTATTGCCTGCCATTAATATCCAATATATATTGTGTGCGAAAGTGTTTATAAATGTTGTTATTGGTGGAAAAACAGCGTCAGGCCACGCAAAGGATTAGAATATTGCAGTTGCAAGGAAATGAGGGGTAATTCTATGAAATTCACACGCTCGCCAATCATATGTCTTCTAGCCCACGTCGACCACGGCAAGACCACCCTCCTGGACAATATAAGGGGAAGCGCAGTGGCAAAGAAGGAGGCCGGCGGCATAACCCAGATGATAGGGGCCAGCTACGTTACCAAGAAGGAGATAAATGCCATAGCAGAGGACATAGCCAGGAAGATGAACATCAAGCTCACCATCCCTGGCCTGCTTTTCATAGACACCCCTGGCCACGAGGCATTCACCACCCTCAGGGACAGGGGGGGAAGCCTGGCAGACCTGGTAATCCTCCTCGTAGATATCAACCAGGGATTCCAGCCCCAGACCGTGGAGAGCATAAAGATACTGAAGCAGCACAAGACCCCCTTCATAGTGGCAGCAAACAAGGTTGATGCCTTTCCTGGCTGGAAGAGCCACAACAGCCCTTCGTTCCTTGAGTCCTATTCCAAACAGCCTGAGCATATCAGGCAGCGCTTCGACGAGAAAATATATGAGCTGATGGGCAGCATCTCTGAATACAGTTTTGACAGCGAGAGATTTGACCGCATAGAGGACTTCGCAAAGCAGATTGCCATAGTGCCGATAAGCGCCAAGACAGGGGAGGGCCTGAGCGAGCTGCTTGTCCTTATAGGGGGGCTGAGCCAGAAGTTCCTAGGGCCCAGACTGGAGATAGAGGAAAACGGCAGGGGCAAGGGAAGCATCATCGAGGTAAAGGATGAGAAAGGCCTCGGCACCACGGTTGACGTGATAATCTATGACGGCATAATGAGGAAGAACGATGAGATAGCCTATATGACGAACAGCGGCATAAAAAGGACCAAGATAAGGGGGCTGCTTGAGCCGAACCTCAGCGGAAAGGAGAGATACACCTACGTTGACGAGGTGGTGGCCGCAGCAGGCGTTAAAATCCTTGCCCCGAACCTTGAAGGAGCCATACCGGGCTCTCCTTTGGAGGTTGTGAAGGACTTCGAGAAAGAAAGGAGCGTGATAGAGTCCCGGTTCAAAAGCATGATTTTCAGCAAACGTGATGAGGCGGGCGTGATACTCAGAGCAGACAGCCTTGGCTCTGTGGAGGCCCTGCTTCAGGTGCTTGAGAATGCAGGCATAAAAGTGAGGGAGGCATCTGTGGGCAACGTCACCAAGAAGGATGTCATGAGCGCCAGTGTTGTGGCCAAGGAGGATAAATTCCTTGGGGTAGTGATGGCCTTCAATGTCACAGTGCTCGAGGAGGCCTGGGAAGAAAGCAGGAACAGCAATACGCCGATAATCTACAGCAACATAATCTACAGGCTCGTGGAGAGCCACCAGGAATGGGTGAAGGAAGAAAAAGAGAATATGAGGAAGGAGGCCCTTGTGAAGATGACATGGCCGGGAAGGCTCAAGGTGCTGGAGGGCTATGTGTTCCGCGCCTCCAAGCCTGCCATATTCGGCGTTGATGTGCTTGACGGCAGGGTGAAGAAGGGCTACAGGCTCATGAACAAGGACGGAGAGGTTGTAGGCCAGATAAGGGAGATACAGAAAGAAAAGGAAAAGGTCAGTGAGGCAGGGGCCGGAGACCAGCTTGCAATCTCATGCGAAGGCACCATCATAGGGAAGAATGTCAATGAGCGCGATGTGCTCTACACCTATATGACAGTCGATGAAATGAAACACTGGGCAGAGAAGCAGGACATGCTCAGCGATACTGAGAAGGAACTTTTCGCACAGATAAAACGGATACTGACCAAATACTTCTGATTCCATGTGCCACTACACTGATATCCTGGGGAACGGGGAGATTCTCATCCTCCAATTGTTCACAGTCGCGTCCATTGCAGGGAGCATCTGCTTCTGGATATGGATTTATCTTAAAAAAGGGCTTATGAAGGAACTGTGGAGCTACGCCCCTCCTATCGTATTCTGGATAATCACAGGCACGCTGGACATCGTAATCACAGCAAAGGGAGCTTTCTTCGACCCTTTGAGAGAAGGCACCCCCCTTGCAAGGACCATCTTCGTCGAGACAGGCTACCCCGGCCCCGTGGTTGCAAGCATATTGTGGATAGCATTATGGGCTGCTGCTGTCCTCATCATCAACAAGGCCAGGATAAACCATGCGGGCTTTTTCTCCCTTGCTGTCTTCTATTCCCTTGCTGTGGGGCATTTCTTCGGGTTCAGCTCCTGGTTTGCGCCTTTCTGCGGTTTTGCTGAAAATTATGGGCTGTTCCTCGCAGGGGCGCCCGGCTATCTGAAAGCCATCGTTATTGGGACTGTCATGGCAATAGTGCATTATGCTGGCCTCCAGAAGTCAGATTTTCGATAATTATTTAACTCTACGATGCCAGATAGTTTAGTCGATTTCTATGATTATCGGTCTAACAGGGGAGAACTGCTCAGGCAAAAGCACAGTTGCAGAGTATCTGATGAAAAAGAGCTTCTATTACTACTCTCTCTCAGATGTCATAAGGGAGGAATTGAAAGCAGAGGGGAAAGCAGTCACAAGGGAGAACCTGATAAAGAAAGGCAACGAACTGAGGGAAAAGGGCGGCTCTGGCGTGCTGGGCAGGAAAATCGCTGAGAAGATACAGAAAGATAAGAATTATGTCGTGGATTCAATCCGCAACCCTGTAGAGGTGGAGGAACTTAAGAAGGACGGCGGGTTTTTCCTTTTCCATATCACGGCGCCGGCAAAGACCAGGTTCGGGAGGATAAAGGCAAGGCGCAGGGAGGAGGACCCCCAGACTTTTGCAGCATTCCAGGAGATAGAGAAGCTTGAGATGGAGAATGAAGACAAGACAAAGCAGAACCTCAAGGAAACCTTTGAACTTGC
>Ga0180438_10009069_pt1 | contig 12496 bp, 12 predicted proteins | sample SS_ome_12_FD_132455 | JGI IMG/M metagenome (GOLD analysis project Ga0180438, IMG submission 132455) | Hypersaline lake sediment archaeal communities from the Salton Sea, California, USA - SS_3_D_2 metaG | ecosystem: Environmental > Aquatic > Non-marine Saline and Alkaline > Hypersaline >...
ACGTGGTGTGGTGGTTATGACCGGCTGCGCGCACCCAGGGATCTCATCAATGGTTCAGCAGGCCAAGGATGTGATGCAGGACGACATTTGGCTCGTCCTTGGCGGGTTTCACCTGGGGGACGCGACTGCGGCCCAGGTGCACGAAATCTGCAACACTTTTCGAGAGCTAGGCGTGCAGAACGTGGCGCCATGCCACTGTACCGGCGACCAGGCGATGCAAATACTCGACGCTCAGTTTGGCGATGGCTATCTGAAGGTTGGCGTGGGCTGGAGTCTGGACCTGTCGTGAGCGCAATTCCACCCAAAGAAGGCTGCGTCGGGAATGGTTTCTACTGCAGTTGGAGCTTGACCAGGCGGCGTACGTTGCCATGAGGAGGGCAAGCATGGAAGACCTCATCCGTGAGTTTATCAATGAGCGGGTATGGGCGGTCGTTGGTGCATCCACGAAGGCCGGCAAGTACGGCAACCAAATCTTTCGCGCTCTGCTGGATGCCGGCTACACCGTCTATGGTGTGAACGCGGCCGGCGGTGAGATTGCCGGGCACGAGCTGTATCTCAGCCTGGCTGATCTCCCGGAGAAGCCGGCTGTTGTAGACACGGTTGTGCCGCCGCCGATCACGGAGCAGATCGTGGAGCAGTGCGCAGAACTCGGTTTGAACCGCATCTGGATGCAGCCTGGTTCGGAGTCGCCACAGGCCATCGCCCTCTGTGAGCAGCACGGCATCAAAGTAGTGCACGGTGCGTGCGCGATGATCAGGAGGCGGAGTTGGAGCTAAAGTGCAGCCTGTGCCGCGTGCAGGCATGTCGCCACGAGCCCGGCACACAGGCCTATCCCGCATTCTGCCCAATGACCGAAGGGCACACTGAGGCATTGCAGCGCGCGCGGGCCTGCTATGATGATTCACAAACGCGGCGCGTAGCGCTTGCCGCAGCCAGAACCGAGGCGGCAGGCTACTGCCATTGGCCACGCGTTCAGGAGATCATGGACTTTGCGCGGCGCATTGGGGCCTCGCACCTCGGAGTGGCGCACTGCATTGGTCTAGCGTATGAGGCTGACCTTCTGCGTACGATTCTTGAGGGCAACGGGTTCACCGTCTCGACCGTCTGCTGCAAGGTCGGCTCTGTCTCCAAAGAGAGCGTGGGCTTGCTCGATGACGAGAAGGTTCATCCTGGGGCATTCGAGGTGCTCTGCAATCCTGTTGGACAGGCGGAGCTTTTGAAGGAGGCTGGCACGGAACTGAACATCGCCGTTGGACTTTGCGTTGGTCACGACAGCCTCTTTTTCCAGCACTCGTATGCCCCGGTGACTGTACTGGTGGCCAAGGATCGCGTGACCGGACACAATCCCGTTGCCGCGCTGTATACCAGCCACTCGTACTACCGTCGCCTGAAGCAGAAGGACTAGCAAACCTGCCGCGCTGTCGGGTCACACAGAGTGCGGATAGGCCAGTCAACACGAGGGGAGGCGGACCATGAGGGTGACTTGTATCGTCGACGATGCTGTGGATGGGCATTCGCACTTCTGGGGCGAGCATGGGGTGTCGTTCTTGATCGAGACCGCTCACGGTCGTGTGCTCTTTGACACTGGGCAGAGCGGCACTGTGCTGATGCACAACCTGCAAGAGGCAGGCGTCGATCCGGCGCACATTGATGCGCTGGCTATCAGCCACGCGCACTACGATCACACAGGCGGTTTGGGTGCGCTCCTGCTGAAGACCGGTCCTGTCCCGCTCTTTGCACATCCAGATGTCTTTCGTGAACGCTTCAGCCGGCGTGACGGGCGGATGGAGAAGATTGGCCCAGCCTTCACACGTGACGAGCTGGAGCCGCAGCTGCAACTGTGCCTCAGCCACAAGCCGGAAGAGGTCCTGCCTGGCCTGCTGACAACGGGCGAGATCGCGTCGCGTTCAGAACCGGAGGGACGTAGCCCGCGTCACCTCATGAGGGAGGGCGATGGCTGGATCGCCGATCCATACCGTGATGACATGTCCATGGTGCTCAAGGTAGGCGGAGGATGGGTGCTCGTCTGCGGTTGTTGTCACGCCGGGCTGCTGAACACGCTGCATCACGTGCGCGAGCATTTTGGAGAGAACATTGTCGCGGTGCTAGGAGGGATGCACCTGGGCGACATGACCAATGAGCAGATGCAACACATCATCGACGTGCTACGCAGCTACGGCCCGCCGAGGCTCTACCCCAACCACTGCACCGGGCTGCGCGCCTACATTGCGCTGGCAAGTGCCTTTGGTGACCGGGTGGCACCCTGTCCGGGGAGCGCTGTCGTGAGCTTTGAGGACGTTGCGCAGCCAAGGGCTACCTAGGTAGGCCAGCTGGTAGGGATGGCTGATCCCGGCAGCGCTGCTGTTCAAGGAGCAGCGTGGCGAACAGGGGCTAGCATATGATGGAGGTGGGATGAGCTCAAACAAAGACATCAAGTCACTGCAGGACTACTGGCGTGATGAGATGGAGGCTGCTCAGGTCTATGACCGCTTAGCCCAGGAAGCCATCGACGAGCAGGTGCGGGAACTGCTGCTGGAGATGCGGGATACGGAGAGCCGCCACGCCAAGCGCTGGGAGGAGCGCATTCGTGAGCTTGGTGGCGAGCTACCGCCTCCCCCTTCGCCATGGAAAGCACGTTGGCTTGGCTGGCTGTCCCGGTTTGCAGGACAAGAGCGAGTCTTCCGCCAACTGGAGGCGGTGGAACGCCAAGCGGTCGCTGGATATGGTGCTGCTCTTGGCGACGATGTCAGCGCGCGGCTCGCTACTGAGATTCAGGTCGATGAGCGTAAGCACGCCAAGGACCTCAAGGCTATGGCCCTTGGCACCGGTCGAGGCGTGGAGGCAATTCTGAATCGCGAAACCTGGCACACCGCGGGCGGCGGGGCAATGCGTGAGTTGGTCTTCGGTGTCAACGACGGCCTCGTGTCTACGCTCAGCCTGGTGTCTGGTGTCGCAGGTGCCGCAGTACACCAGGGCGTGGTGCTGCTCGCTGGTCTGGCTGGGCTGCTGTCAGGTGCCCTCTCCATGGCCGCAGGCGCGTACATCTCCACGAAGTCGCAGCGCGAAGTCTATGAGGCCCAGGTGTCGCGCGAGCGTGAGGAATTGCTGTTGGATCCTGAGGAGGAGAAGGATGAACTGCGCACCCTCTACCGCCTCAAGGGCTACAGCGCTGAGGAAGCCAACCGCCTCGTGGAGCGCATCAGCCAGAATCAGGATCTGATGCTCGAAAGCATGCTTCGCGATGAGTTGGGCCTGATGCCCGAGACCTTCCCTAATCCCTGGCTGGCCGGCCTGCAGTCGGGCGGAGCGTTCGTTGTGGGTGCGTTCGTACCACTTATTGGCTACTTCTTCTACTCCGGAATGACCGCCACCTTGGTGTCGGTGGGGATCAGCATCATTGTGCTGTTCCTAATTGGCGCGCTGAAGACGCTGTTTACGGGCCTGCCTTGGGTCCGCAGCGGGCTGGAGATGGTTCTCATCGGCCTCTTCGCCACCGTCACCACGTATCTCATTGGCGGGCTGTTTGTGGGTGGTCTGTAGCTCCGTTCAGAGAAGAGGCGAAGTGCTGGGCTGCCGCATGGGGCCCTGCATCACTCGTGGGGGACGAGCATGCTTCAGGTGAACGTGCCTGGCTTCGGGGACTTGACACTGCATCACCTCGCGCTGGATCTCAACGGTACCATCGCCGTGGACGGCGAGGTGCTGCCAGGCGTGGAGGAGTGTCTGTTGAAGATCGCGCAGCACCTGACCGTTCACCTCGTCTCCGCTGACACGCGAGGGAAGGCAGTGCAGACGGCGTCCCATCTCGGTGTGAATCTGGTGCGCATCGAGCGGGGCAAAGAGCTGCAGCAGAAGGGTCAGTTTGTCTGGTCATTGGGCGCGACTGATGTGGTGGCCATTGGCAACGGCGCGAACGACGCGCAGATGCTGGGAGCGGCCGGGCTGGGCATCGCCGTGCTGGGACCAGAGGGGTGTGCTCTCGAAGCGTTGCAGGCGGCTGATGTGGTCGTCCCAAGCATCGGCAGTGCACTCGACTTGTTGCTTAACGCGCAACGTCTGATCGCGACGCTGAGACGCTAGTCTTGGCCTGTCGCGCCACGACTTGCACTTTGAACACTCTCTGTGGTCACTGTGCCTAGGCCGTTCCCAGTGCTTGCCCCACAGGGTCACCGCAGCCCACTCCTCTTGGTGAATCCGGCATCCATGGGGGTTTCCTCGTTGAACTACAGGTCACCCTCACCCAGCGCTGCTCGCCAAGTTGAGCGCATCGTGTTGCCAGCTGACAGCAGAAAAAGCGCCCCGCTATCCTGGGGCGCTTTGGACCAGCGGAGAGGGTGGGATTCGAACCCACGGGGCATTGCTGCCCACGCGATTTCGAGTCGCGCGCACTAGACCGGACTATGCGACCTCTCCAGATGCCTGTGGCCGCATTATAGCCGAAGCTCAGCAAAGTCACAAAGAATGGCGGCAAGGGTTCGCTTGGAGTATATGGCACAGTGTGCCCAGACTATTTGTCGACCAGTCTGTCGGCTGAAGACACGAAGCGTCCAGGAGTGTTGACAGCACTTCTGATCTCTCGTGCCTCGACCCGTGCCCTGTCGTCATAGCCGTGTCGGGAGTTGCCGTTTGCTGCACATGCGGGCCTGCAGTAGACTGCTGACCATTACGTTGAAGCATAGGAGGTGCAGATGATCGACCAACAACGCTTGCTGCGCACCTTCATCAGTCTGGTGCAGATTGACAGCCCCTCTGGAGACGAGGCTGCGATCGCTCAGGATCTTGAGGGGCGTTTCCGTGGTCTCGGGATGTCGGTCAAGCGTGACGAGCTCAACAATCTCGTGGCAAAACTACCTGGTGAAGGCCCAGCTGTGTTGCTAGCTGCGCACATGGACACGGTCATGCCCGGCCGAGGCATCAAGCCTGTGGTCAAGGATGGTGTGGTTTGCAGCGACGGAACGACCGTCCTTGGCGCTGACGACAAGGCGGGCATTACGGTCATACTCGAGGTGCTCAAGACCATCGTCGAGCGGCGACTGCCGCATCCGCCCTTGGAGATCGTGATTACCGTGCAGGAGGAACTGGGCCTTGTGGGTGCCAAAGGCCTGGATAAAACTGGGCTTCAGGCGCAGATGGGAATATCGTTAGATACCGGCGGACCTCCAGGTACCATCGTTGTCTCCGCACCGACACAGGACTCGCTGCAGGCGGTCATTCACGGCAAGGCTGCCCATGCCGGCAGTGCGCCCGAAAAGGGCACCAATGCCATTCTTGTCGCCGCTGAAGCACTGTGCGAGATGCCGCTGGGACGCATAGATCTCGAAACCACCGCCAATATTGGCATTATCAAGGGCGGTACAGCGCGTAATGTGGTGCCCGACCGCGTGGAGATGCTCGGCGAGGCTCGCAGCTTGCAGCTCAGCAAGCTGCAGGAGCAGACGGCCAAAATGGTCAATGCTCTCCAGGGTGCTGCCGGCCGCCATGGCGCGACCGCTGAGATAACAGTGGAACGGGCGTACGATGGTTACGCGCTGGACGAAAGCAATGCTGTGGTCCGCGGGCTGGCGAACGCCTGCCGTGTGGTTGGCGTGGAACCCACCTTCGTTCCCAGCGGTGGCGGCAGCGATGCCAACATTTTCAACGCCCACGGCATGCAGGTGGTCAACCTAGGCGTCGGGATGGATGACGTGCACACCACTGATGAACACGTGGCGGTTGCTGACATGGTAGCCGCTGCGGAAATCTTGCTGTCATTCGTCAGCACCCTTTCTTCTCAGGCGAGTTCCGCGCGGCTTGATTGAGGAAGAGAGCAGCAGGCAGGGAAGAAAGCTGTGTTATTCCCTGCCTGCTGCAGCTAGAGGCCCCGGTCTACAGTTCGCGGTAGGCCAGCGTCCAGACGGTGGAACGAAAGACCTGGTGGATCGCAGCTAGAGCTGACATAATCAAGACCGCCAGCAGAACAGCGGGTATGCTGACCACCAACGTTGGTGCAGGCGCTTCGGTGGCAAGATAGGTAAAGATGCCAGGCACGGCTGCCGCGCCGAACAGGACCACAGCGATGGGACCCAAGAGGATGCCAACCCCGATGTCAACCGCCAACAACAGCAACCAGATCACGCCCACATCCTTCAGGTGCTGGCGTCCCAGGCGGTAGCCGTCCTGGATAGAGTCCCATACGCCCTTGCCCTCGAGGACACATTGCCGCTGCGCAAGCTCGCCCAGCACTGAGAGACCAACGCCCATGATGATCAGAAGACCGATTACCAAGAGCATCAACACCACAGTCAACAGAATGGCGAGGATGCTGAGCGCGCGCTCTTCTGCAAATAGCAGCAACAGCGGAGACAGGCCTAAAAAGACAAGCACGATTGCGGCAATGGCAGCTGGTATGCCAATGACCAGGTCGACGGCAAAGAGACGTAGGAAGCGCGACCATCCAGTGCGCCATCCGCTTCGCACGCTGGTCTCGCCGGTCTCTTCCACTTCCTGCACCATCCCAATAAGCGCCCCGCGGCTGGAATAGGTCAGCACGATGCTTAGCAGGACCATGAAGACGACAAAAAGCAGCACCGCGCCCACAATCAGCAGGATGAGCGCCGGATCGACACGCTGGCCCCCACCCATGGTGTACTGCGCGGCCTGACCGCCGCCTGCACCTCCTCCGCCGCTGAAAAGCGCTAGCACAAAACCGAAAAGCCAAAGCGCCCGATGGCGGCGGGTGATTTCCCATGCTCGCCTCAAAATCGCAGTGTGGTTCACATTTTCTCCTTTCCTCTGTGTGCTGCAGCGCAGTCAGCGCCGCTAGTTCTGTACAGCAGTATCGCAAGCAAGCGCAAGCAACTGCCTCTCGTTGCGTCAGATACGATGAAAGCTCTGAAGCCGACGGGTTCCTGACAGAAGGCCAAGGTTTGTCAGTACTGATTTGTCCCTTGGCTACAGGCTGAACAGCTGCTTGGCTACGATGCCGGCCCCTCGCCCACCGTGAAGGCAACCTTGACATTGGCGCGGAACTCGGTAATGGCATTACCTTCAACTTTGGCGGTCTGCCCAACGACGCGCACGCCCGTGATGTGGCGTATCGTCCTTGCGGCCTCGGCAACAGCCTTCTTGGCCGCATCCTCCCAGCTCTCGCTGGAGGTACCCACCAACTCGATCACTTTCACGACTGACATTGATCTCTCCTCGCGGCTGGGTATTGCTCCTCTGAATTCGCAGTGCGGGCAGCAGGGGAAGGGCAATGCAATAATAGCACATGCTACATTGGACGACAACTGGGGTTAGCGGCCTTTCGCACCGAGCCGGCCCGCCCAGCGGTGCCTGTGGCAAGGCATTTGGCGCTGCGACCGTAGTGGCTGCATAATAGGCCTTGATCTTGGCTCCATGTTGTGACATACTGTAGCACTCTCCGTAACTTTAACCATTGCGGCGACGTCTTGAAGAGAGGAGCGCAGCCCTCACATGCGGCCGGACAGCGAATCGGCACTGCTGGAAAGGGCTAGGGAGTACGATGCGACGGCGGTAGCCGAGCTTTACGATCGTTACTCGCTACGTATCTACAATTATGTCTATCACCGCGTGGGCAACCGCAGTCTGGCGGAAGATTTGACCTCCACGGTTTTTGTGCGCATGTTGGAGGCCATTCGGACCTCCAAGGGATGGCATAGTTCATTCTCTGGGTGGCTTTACCGCATTGCCCACAACGCGGTCGTGGACCATTTTCGAAGCGGCAAGCAAGACAAGGACGTGCCGCTGGAGGATGTGACCCTGTCTTCATCGGAGCATCTAGCCGAAGCAGCCGAGCGTTCCATCACGCGGGAGCGCGTGCGTTCGGCCGTCAGCCAGTTGACCGAGGCGCAAGGAGTAGTGATCAGCCTCAAGTTCTTGGAGGGGATGACCAACGCTGAGGTTGCGGAGTTGATGGGCAAGAATGAGGGCGCGATCAAATCACTGCAGTTTAGAGGTCTGGCCGCGCTGCGCCGGGTTATAGACGAGGAACTGGTGTGAACGAGGACATTGAGAACGTTCTCGACAAATGCATCAGCGAAATGGAGAGCGGCGTACCGCTGGAGGCATGCATCGCGCGGTACCCGTCTCTTGCTGCCCAACTGGAGCCCCTGCTCCGCCTGGTGCTGGAGATCCGATCGCTAGGCCAGGAACCGGCGCCAGCGCCACTGAATCTGAGGGCCGGCCGGCAGCGAGTGCTGCGTGAAGCGGCGCGCTTGCGGGTTAGTCAACAGGAGAAGGAACGAACGCGCCAGGTGCCCTGGTGGCTGAACCTGCAGACTCTGTTGCGCAGGAGTGCGGCAGCCGCGGTTGTGGCAAGCGTTTTGTTGGTCACGATCCTGGGAGCGGGAACGGTAGCCATTTCTGCCAATAGCCTGCCGGGCGACACGCTGTACCCCGTCAAGCGTATCGGCGAAGAGGTGCAGTTGCTCCTGACCCTTGATCACGAGAGCAAAGCGCTGTTGGTGGAAAGGCTGGATGCGCGTCGGCGTGAGGAAGCGCTGGCCATTTCCAGTAGCCAGCGTGTCGCGGAGCTGTCCTTCCGTGGCCAGGTGGAGAGCGTTCAGGGCGAGCTGTGGAACATCGGCGGCGTGCCCATTCGAACGTCGGATGAAACGCGTGTGGGCGATGATGTGCAGGTTGGCACCTTTGTGCGCGTGGAGGTGCGCTCTCTCAGCGATGGGACGCTGCTGGCGGAGAGCATTTCGCAAGAGCCGCAGGGCAAGCCGGTGCAGGCGACGGCTTCAGTTACTCCGGAGGAGACGGCTGCCCCGACGGACCTTGCGACACTCAGCCCCACAGCGACGGCCAGCCCCACAGTCCGCGCGCCGGTTCAGTCTGTGCCCACGTCAAGCCCGAGTCCGACGCCGACAGCTACGCTCACTGCCACCCCTTCGCCCACGCCCACTGTCACGAGCACGCCCATTCCTCCGCGCCAGGTGAAGGTCACCTTCACCGGTCGCATTGAGCAGATAGGTGCCGATACATGGATCATCGACGGCCGTGTGGTGAAGGTTCCTGCAAGCACAAGCTTCGACGAGGGCGAGGGACCGGCAGCCATCGGGGCTATCGCCCGTGTAGTGGCGATTCGTGATGAGGATGGTGACCTGGTTGCGGTCAGCATCGCGATTGAGCCCCCGCCACATACGCCCGCCGAGCCCTTTGAGTTTCAGGGCCTGATTGAGAGCTTCGGTGCCGAGCATTGGTCGGTAGGTGGCTACTCGCTGACCATCACGCCCGACACTGTCATTGAAGGCAGCCCGCGCAAGGGGCTGTTGGCCGAAGTCAAGGCAGTGCGTCGGAGCGATGGATCGCTGGTCGCTGTGCGCATCGTCGTGAAACCACCAAGCGAGGAAGTCCAGTTTGAGGGAATTATTGAGAGTCTGGCCCCTGGCGAATGGGTCATTGAGGGCGTGGCTGTGCGGCTGGACTCGGACACGGTCGTGGAAGGCAAACCAGAGATAGGAGGCACGGCGGAGGTTCAGGGGTTGCTGCTGGCTGATGGGGCGGTCTTGGCTCGCCGAATCGTTGTGCAGGCAGCATCTGCGACCGCGACAACACCACCGACGACGGCGACGCAGGCCGTGCCAACTCGCAGCTCGACCCCTACAATGGAGCCCATGCAGGGGCCGATGGTGACCCAGACTGCCGCCTCCTCCACCCAGCGCTGATCGACGCATCGGCTACACCACCTCCTCTGCGCAACCACGTGGGTAGCTTCTTAGGGGGATATGCTATGGACGATAGCAGGCAAAACCGCATCTGGGGCCTCTTGCTCGTTGCACTCGCCGTACTGGCCCTGATTGTTGGCAGTGGTTGGGGTCAGCAGCCGATGGCCATCGCCGATTCTGTGACAGGCCAGATGGGGACGATGCGTTCCCCTGCGGTGAAGGTGGTGGGCTGGGTTAGTGAGGTAAATGCCACTCAGCTGCAGATCGGGGACCGCATGCTGTCCATCGACCCTGCCGCCAGCCATGTCGCTGCGATCCAGCTTGGCGACTATGTCTGCGCCACAGCCAGGCAAGGTGATGGCGGTCAGCTGTTGCTCGAGACCCTGACCGTGCTGCCAGTCCCTGAACCGCGCGCTGCGGCAGTCGAATCATCATTCACTGCACAGACCGGAGCCAGCGCCCAGCCGCTTCCCAACCAACCACCCGATGACCCACTGGGTTACGCCTTTGAGTTCAGAGGTGTGATCGAGAAGATGGATCCTCGCTACTGGATCGTGGGCGATCGCATGGTATTTGTCACCGCCCGGACGGTGGTCCAGGGCCGCCCGGAGCTGGGGCTGCTTGCTGAGGTCAAGGGCAGGCTCCTCTTCCAGGACACAGTCCTGGCTGACAGCATCAGGATTGTTGTACCCACTGCCCTGCAAGAGGTCGAGTTTGAGGGCAGGATCGATAGCTTCTCTGATCAGATGTGGATTGTCAACGGCACCGTCGTCAGGATCGGGCCACGCACTGCTGTGGATGGTACGCCCGGGGTTGGTGCCACCGCCCAGGTGCGTGGTGTTCTGCAGCCAGATGCGTCTGTGTTGGCGCAGCAGATTGTGGTCCAGTACCCAGGGGTGCCTTCTCTCCTTGCTGAGCTCGAGGGTCTAGTACAGGAAATCGGCGTCGCAGAATGGGTGATCGCGGAAACCCGGGTGCTTCTCGATAGCAGCACCTTGGTCGATGACAGCCGTGCCCCGGCTGAGGTCGGCATGTGGGCCCTGGCACGTGGTTATCCTCAACCTGATGGCTCGCTGCTGGCGGTCCGCATCCGCCTGTCGCGTCCCGACTGACGGCCCATGAACAGCGTGTGGGCACGGAGCCGCTCTCCGTGGGAGGGACGGCTGTGAGGACCGGAATGATGCGGGTTGGCAGGCTGGCATTGTTGGCCCATTGCGTGTGGGTTCTGGCTTTGGTGAACCCGATAGATGTCGGCAGCCACACGTCTCGACCGACGTTGACTTTGCGTACCTTCCCGGAGCAGCCGACCAACGTCTCTACCTCCGAAAGGGATTCGCGCTACCCGGTTCTGGCCATCGCCGCCGATTCCGTGCACGTCGTCTGGGAAGAGGAACTGCGGGTGCATCATGCACTCGGTATAGCAGGCGCCTGGTCGACACCTCGCAGTGTGGCCGTTGGTGAACAGCCCGCGGTGGCCGTTGCTGCTGATGGGCGCGCTCATGTTGCCTTCGTCAACCTCTTTGGCGGCAATTACGAGATCTACTACTGCTACTGGACGGGCACAGCGTGGACGCTACCCCGCAACGTCTCCAACACCAGCGGCGTCTCCTCGGCCCCCGGCCTTGCTGTGGCCCCTGATGGCACGCCTCATGTGGTGTGGGCTGACAACACGCCCGGTTATGCCGTCATCTATCATGCCCGCTGGAATGGAACCTACTGGCTCAACGAACCGGTGCCGCATGCGATGGGCGGCGCACCGGCGGTCGCAGCTGGTGGCGACGGCAGGGTCCACGTGGTCTGGCAGGACCGAGACACGCCTGCTGCACCTTATGAGATCTACTACAGTTGCTGGGACGGGCGTGACTGGTCGCTTCCTGAGAACCTTTCTGACAGCACAGCCCAGCCGTCCATCATACCCAGCATTGCGGTGGATGAAGCCGGGCGGACGCACGTCGGCTGGCAAGAGAAGGCGGATGGGCAACCGTACTCGATCTACTACACCTGGGGCTGGGTCGGGTACTGGTCCATTCCCGAGAGGGTCTCCGTCGGCGAGTCAGAGGCGTTTCTGCCCAGTCTTGCCTCCGCCAGCAGTGGTACAGTGTATGTAGGCTGGGATGAGGGCACCTTGGCGCTGTACCGTCAACGAAGTTCCGGGGGCAACCATTGGTCCAATCCCGTCGAAGTGGCCCAGGACCCCCAGGGTGTGGTTGATCTGCGACTGGCAGCGGATTCCGCAGGGCAGCTTCATGCGGTGTGGGGCGAGCGCTCAGAGAGCCGCAAGTGGGATATCTTCTACCTGAGGTTGGCTTACAAGGTGGCGCTGCCCCTCATCGTTCGCAACTGGCCCTAAGCGCTCTCAGGTGAAGCTCTGCCTTCCGGATTGACACCCGTTCTCCGCAGATGGATGAGGATGATGGAGATGTCAGCGGGATTGACCCCGTAGATCCGCGTGGCCTGTCCTACAGTTGATGGCCGAAAACGGGCCAGTTTGTCGCGCGCCTCGCCCCGCAGTCCCACGATCTGGCTGTAGTCGAACTGCGGTGGAATGCGCCATTCCTCCAGACGCTGCATCCGCTCCACTTCGCGCCGCTGCTTGTCGACATAGCCCGCGTATTTGGCTTCGATCGCGACCTGTTCCGCGACCTCGGCAGATAAGTGATCGCCCGGCAAGAGGGCAGCGAGCAGACCGTAGTCTACTTCGGGGCGGCGGAGCAGCTGTAGGGCGTTGACGCCATCGGGCAAGGGCTCTAGGCCCCAACGCTCCATCGCAGCATTGACTTCCTGGGATGGGGGGAGCCACGCATTCTCAAGTCGTTTGAGTTCGC
>Ga0180438_10009072_pt1 | contig 12493 bp, 15 predicted proteins | sample SS_ome_12_FD_132455 | JGI IMG/M metagenome (GOLD analysis project Ga0180438, IMG submission 132455) | Hypersaline lake sediment archaeal communities from the Salton Sea, California, USA - SS_3_D_2 metaG | ecosystem: Environmental > Aquatic > Non-marine Saline and Alkaline > Hypersaline >...
AGCGGGAGCAACTATGGGAAGCCCACCGTCAGCGGTACTACGCCGTCGCGAACTACCTCTACCGGGCAGACAGGCAGACTCCACACCAGGCGCGGGCCATAGCGCAGCGCGAACTGCCGAATCTCCTGCACGCCGTCCACGGCGCGCTGGGCGCGGGCGCTCTCGATGCTGCTGGCGGCTGGGGTGCCTGTGCACCGGGCACTCGTGGCGAGCGCATCTGCAACGGCGAACAGCGCGATGCAGGGGGCGCTGGTGCGAGAGGCCGCGGGGGTCCTGCATGGCAAGACCCTGGTGGAGGTGGTGGAGGCGAGCGGCCAGATACCGGCCATGGCGCTGGATATGCTGTGGAGCGCGCAGAGGGCGGGATCGTTCGAGGGCACGCTGGACAAGGTGGCGGAATACTATGAGTCCGAGACCGACATCGGGGGCAAGCAGACGGCGGTCGCGGTAGGAATCATCTTCTACCTCATCGTCGCAATTCTCATCGCTGTCATTGTGATCCAGTTCTGGAGCGGGTACTTCGGGGGATACAGCGAGCTGCTGGAGTGAGAGGATGGCGAACCCGCCGGAGATCGTGACCACAGCGAGCGAAGTGCGCGCTCGCGTCGCCGGGGCGCGGTCCGAAGGAAAGTCCGTCGGTCTGGTGCCGACGCTGGGCGCGCTGCACGACGGGCATCTTGCGCTGATGAGGCGGGCGCGGGAGGAGTGCGGGTATGTCGCGATCAGCATCTTCGTGAATCCGACGCAGTTTCCCGCCGGCGAGGACTTCGAGCGGTATCCGCGCGACCTGAAGGCGGATGTGGCGAAGGCGGGGTCGGCGGGGGTGGACGTAGTGTTTGCACCAGAGGTGGAGGAGATGTACCCGCCGGGAGACAGCACGTTCGTGGAGGTGACGGGGCCGCTCGTGGAGTGCCTGTGCGGGCAGCACAGGCCGGGGCATTTCCGCGGCGTGACAACTGTGTGCGCGAAGCTGTTCAGCATCGTCGGGCCTGACAAGGCGTACTTCGGGGAGAAAGATTACCAGCAGCTTCTCGTCATCAAGCAGATGGTGCGGGACCTGCGGCTGCCGGTGGAGATTGTGGCCGTGCCGACGGTGCGGGATGCGGACGGAGTCGCGACGAGTTCGCGCAACAGGTATCTGTCGGCGGAGGAGCGGGAGGCGGCGAGGGTGCTCTATCGGGCGCTGTCGGCGGCGAAGGCGTGGGTGGAGGCGGGGGAGCGAGATGCGGCCGTACTGGTAGCAGGCGTGAGCGAGATGATCGAAGCTGAGCCGCTCGTGAGGCTGCAATACGCAGAGCTGCGGGATGGGGAGACGCTGGAGGAGCTGCAGATGGTGGGTCGCAAGGGGGTGCTGGCGGTGGCGGCGTTCGTGGGCAAGGCGCGGTTGATTGACAACATCGTCCTCACGCCGGGCCCGCGTTGACAAGATAGCAGGCAGACTCTATGCTGAGTCGAGATTGCTGTCCAGGCCAATGGGAAGTCGTGCCCATAGAGGGAGGGGACTATGAAGTCACCTGCGACAGTCGCGCTCCTTCTTGCCGTCGTCATGGTTGCAGGACCGCTGTTCGCGTCTCCGGACGAAGAGCCGACTTCGCCGGTGTCGGCAGCCGGGTGCGCGGACGAGGAGCCAGACTCGTCGAGATCAGACCCTGCAGTCGAGGCTGAAGAGCCGGTTTCTGAGACCCCCGTCGAGTTGGGCGTGCTCGATCCGGTGGAAGCACGCTTCGACGTCAAGGTGCCCAGGGATCGTCTCTGGCGCGCTCCTCATGGCAGGCTGGTCGTGCTCGACACAGTGGTCGTGCGCACTCGCGATGGCGAACACCTGGAAAGCGTCGACGGCTCGCCAACTGAAGGCCAGTACCGTCCCCGACTCGATGGATGCCTGCGCTTCGCCAGGGAGGACGTCGGCAAGAAGGTTTGTGTTACCTACCAATACCGGCCGCTTCGAGTCGGGCTGCTGCCACCAATCGTTGCGACCGACTACGAGGACGCCTACCCGACGATGTTGGAGGTGCTCACTCAGGAGGCGAAAAGGCGGGGCTTCGTCCTTGCCGACCCCGACGAGGTCGCAGACGCAATCGTAGAGCTGGAGGTGACCGGGCCGAGCCAATACCCGAAGCTGGCGAGGCGACTGAACGTCGCCAGCCTGGTACTCGGGGGGATCGCCGCCTCCGGCGACCAGGTGTTCGCGGGTTTCCAGAGCCACTCACGTGGGTCGGGCAGCGGCTCAGTTAACCTCCATGGGACAGCCACCAGTTCGCCGTATTCGGGCTCCAGCACCGTCCACGGCACTGGCTCGAGCCATGTCACCACGCACTCGACCACGAGTACTAGTGCCGTCTACAAGAACGTCATGCTGGTGGCGGTCGGGCTCCAGATCTACGACGGGGCGTCCGGGCATCTTATCGGCGAGGTGTATCGAGCTGACTCGAAGCGCGTTCTGCTGCGCCGCTTCGGCCCCACGCGACGGTCACTCGCACGGGATCTCACTGAGAGGGCGGTGAGCGCGTTGCTCGACCCCGCGGCCTGATTCCGGTGTATCGGGAGCTTGGTGGCCGTCTCACAATTGCGCGGATAGCCTCGCGAGCCTGGAACAGATTCTTCGCCCCTAAGTCCGCCGTAGGCGGACCGGGGTGGCGGTCGCCAGAGGCGACCTAGCCACTTCGCTCAGAATGACATGTGGCGGGGCACAGAGACCCCGCCCTACAGCAATGGCTGGAGCGGGGTTTGACAGGGGCGCGCGGTCGGTGCCATAATGTCGGCCCAGTCGCAGCCCTACTTCTCCACTCCTGCAACGGTGCACGTCAGCGGCGACGCGGCTGCGGCCTTTGCGATATCGGCGGACGAGAAGGACCTCATTCTCAGATGAGCAGTGTCACGGTCGATCCGAGGACGGAGCTCGCGGAGCGAATCGCCGAGCTGAAAGAGGAGCGGAAGGCGGTGATCCTCGCGCACAACTATCAGCTCGGCGAAGTGCAGGATATCGCCGACTTCACCGGCGACTCGCTGGAGCTGAGCCGGCGCGCCACCGAAGTCGACGCCGATGTGATCGTCTTCTGCGGCGTGATGTTCATGGCGGAGACGGCGAAGATCCTGAACCCCGCGCGCACGGTGCTGATCCCCGATCCGCGCGCGGGATGCCCGATGTGCGAGATGGCGCCGGTGGAGGAGGTGCGGGAGCGAAAGGCAGAGCTGCCGGGCGTCCCGGTGGTGGCTTATGTGAACACAGATGCCGCAGTGAAGGCTGAGGCCGACATCTGCTGCACGTCGGCCAACGCGGTGGCGGTGGTCGAGAGCGTGCCGGAGGAGCGAGTGCTGTTCGTGCCGGACAAGAACCTCGGGTATTGGGTGCAGCGACACACGAAGAAGGATGTGGTGGTGTGGAACGGGTACTGCCCGACCCACCAGAGGATCATGGCGCAGGATGTGGGACGGCTGAAAGAGCAGCACCCCGGCGCGGTGCTCATCGTGCATCCGGAGTGCACGCCCGATGTCATCGATCTTGCGGATGAGGTGTTGAGCACGGGGCAGATGATCCGGTGGGCGCGCGGGGCGGCGGCGAAGGAGGTTATCGTCGGCACGGAGGTGGGGCTGATCCACCGGCTCAAGGCGGAGAACCCGGACAAGACGTTCATCCCCGTGGGTCGGCTGGCGACCTGCCCGAACATGAAGCGGATCACGCTCGAGAAGGTGCTGTGGGCGCTGGAGGACAGGCAGTATCCGGTGGAGGTGGCTGCGGACATCGCCGAGAAGGCGCGGCGAGCGATAGAGCGGATGCTGGAAGTGGTGTGATGCTTGGGGAACTTCCCGAACATGCTGTGAGGGAGATCGTCGCCCGCGCGCTGGCGGAGGATGTGGGCACGGGGGACGCGACAACTGCGGCGACTGTCGGCGAGGGGTCTCGGTGCCTTGGAGCCGTCTCGGCCAGGGAAGAGGGCGTGATCGCCGGCCTCGGCGTGGCGCGCGTCACCTTTCAAATGCTCGATCCGGAGGTGTCGTTCGAGAGCGTGGTGTCGGAGGGCGCGCGCGCGGCCCCCGGAGATGTGGTGGCGCGAGTGTCCGGAGGCACGAGGGCGATACTGACCGGCGAGCGGACGGCGCTGAACTTCTTGCAGCGCATGTCGGGGATTGCGACGTTGACCGCACGCTACGTGGCCGCGGTCGAGGGCACGGCGGCGCGGATCATCGACACGAGAAAGACGGCGCCGGGCCTGCGGGTGCTGGACAAGTACGCGGTGCGCGCGGGGGGTGGGTCGAACCACCGCATGGGGCTGTTCGACGGGGTGCTGATCAAGGACAACCATCTGCACGCGGCGGGCGGTGTGGCGGAGGCGGTCGAGCGAGCCCGCGCCTTCGCGCATCACCTCGCAAAGGTGGAGGTGGAGGCGAAGAGCCTGGCGCAGGTCGAGGATGCCGTCGCCGCGGGCGCCGACGTAGTGCTGCTCGACAACATGAGCGCGGAGCAGGTGGCCGAGGCGGTGAAAGTGGCGGGGGGGCGGTGCTGGATGGAGGCCTCTGGCAGCGTGACGCTCGACAACGTGCGGGCGCTCGCGGAGTGTGGGGTGGACTTCATCTCGGTTGGTGCGCTGACCCACTCGGCCCCCGCGCTGGACCTCTCTCTGGAGATCGATGGTGGCTAGCGCGAGGACGGCGGGGCTCAGCGCGGAGGCCCTGCTGCAGGACCTGCGGACGGATAGGTTTGGGAGAGCGATGCGCTTGCTGGCCGAGACGGCGTCCACCAGCGACGTCGCCTGGGAATGGCTGCGAAGCGGTGGACCCGAGGGCGGAGTCGTGATCGCCGAGCGTCAGACACGGGGGCGGGGCCGGCATGGTCGGGCGTGGGCGTCCCCGAGAGGCGGGCTGTGGATGTCGGTCGCCGTGCGGCCGGAAATGGAGATGGCGAGCGCCGGACGATTGGGTGTCGGGCTCGCGATCGCGACCGCGGAGGCGGTGCGGGCGGAAGCAGGCTGCGATGTCGGCCTGAAGTGGCCCAACGATGTGGTGTTGGGCGGCAGAAAGCTCGGGGGCGTGCTTGTGGAGACAGAAAGCGACGGGGGCCGCGTTGGCGCAGCGGTGCTCAGCCTCGGCCTGAACGTGAATTCAGACGTTGGGATGCTGCCGGAGCAGGTCAGGAGAGAGGCTGTGTCTCTGCTGGGGGCGACCGGGCGTCGGCACCGCGTGGAGCGCATTGCGGGCCGGGTGCTCGAGGGGCTGGAGGGCTTGTGGCCCGACGTCGTTGGGGCCGGGACGGCGCTGGCGGAGAGGTGGCGGGCGTGGGATGTGCTGCACGGCCGCGAAGTGTCGGTGGATGTGGGCGGTGAGACGCGTCGGGGACGGGCGAATGGTATTGACAGCGAGGGGGCTCTCGTGCTGATGATTGGGGGAGCGGCCCACCGGATGGCCGCGGGAGAGGTGCGCAGCGTGAGGGGCGCTCAGCGATGAAAGTTCGCGGATTTGCGATGCGCGATCTGGCGCGCGTCGTGCAGATCGAACGAAGCTCGTTCGGGCCGGACTCGTACAGCCTGACGACATTTCTCGCCCACGTTCTGCGGGATCGAAAGGGGATCTTCGTAGCGGAGGATGAGGAAGGGCAGGTCGCGGGATATGTTCTGGTGCGGATGACGCTGGGGTGGGTGGGGAGGCGTCGAGGGGGGATCACCTCGATCGCGGTGGAGCCCGCACAGCGCCGGCGCGGGATCGGGCGAGGGCTGGTGGCGAGGGCGCTGGAACATCTACGGGAGCGCGGTGTCGAGCGGGCCGATCTCGAAGTGAACATCGCCAACCGCGCCGCGCAGTCGCTCTATGGGGCATTCGGCTTCCGACATGCGCAGGTGCTGCCGCATTACTACGGCCCGGACCGAGATGGACTGAGGATGGTGCTGGACCTGACGCGTACTTCGTCGACGGGTCACATCGAGGCGCCGCAGGTGAAGCGAGCGCACAATGGATGAGGGGCGGGCGGTCGCGGGCGCCATCGACACGCACGTCCATCTGAATCATCCCAGGCTGATGCGCCGGCTCCCGGAGGTGCTCGCGCGCGCCCGCGAGGCGGGTGTCTCCGAGATGATCGTCGTGGGGTACGACGTGCCGAGCAGCCGGCGGGCGGTGGAACTGGCCGAGCGCCACCGGCAGCTCTGGGCGGCGGTGGGAGTTCATCCCCACGATGCGGCGGGCTTCGACGAGGAGTCGGTCGCGGCGCTGCGGGCCCTGGCGCGGGCGGACAAGGTGGTGGCCGTCGGGGAGACGGGCCTGGATTTCTACCGGGACTTGTCGCCTCGTACGGCGCAGCAGGAGGCGTTCGAGCGCCATCTGGCGCTGGCGGCGGAGTTCGATCTGCCGGTCATCGTCCACTGTCGCGACGCGCAGGACTCGGTGCTCGAGGCGCTCGGGTCGTGGGCCCGGCCGGGGGTGGTCTGGCACTGCTTCGATGGGACGGCGGAGCAGGCCAAGCGGGCGCTGGCGCTCGGGCTGGTGTTGGGGTTCGGCGGACCGCTCACCTATCGGAAGGCCGAAGACCTGCACCGAGTGGCGACAGATGCCCCGGGGGAGAGGATCCTGCTGGAGACCGACTGCCCCTACCTCGCGCCGGAGGGGCGGCGGAACCGGGACAACGAACCGGCCAATGTGGTGATGATCGCGGAGTCCCTGGCCGCCCTGCGGGGTGAGAGCAGAGCGCAGGTGGAGCAGATGACGGCAGAAAACGCGCGGCGCGTCTTCCGGCTGAGGCGGAAGGGCGCGTGATGGCGGAGCGCAGGCCCCGGCATGTGGTGGACTTCCACACCCATGCCTTTCCGGAGAAGATCGCGGGACGTGCGATTGCCAGCCTGGCGGAGAGCTACGAGGTGGAGGCCGTCGGCGAGGCGACGATACGGGGGCTGACCGAGCGCATGAACGAGGCGGGGGTGGACGTGTCGGTGGTGGTGCCGGTGGCCACGCGTGCCGAGCAGGTGGAGTCGATCAACGAGTGGGCGGCGAGCATCCGCTCGGACCGGATCGTGTGCTTCGGGGCGCTGCATCCGGACCTCTCGGACCCGGTATCGGAGGTGAAGAGGATAATCGAGCTGGGGCTGAAGGGAGTGAAGTTCCAGCCGAACTTCCAGCAGTTCTCCCCAGATGACGCGAGCCTCTGTCCGGTCTACGAGGCCGCGCAGGGGCGGCTCGTGTTGCTCTTCCACAGCGGGCAGGAGATCCGCCCGCTGGAACACGTGTATGCACAGCCGGCGGCGCTGGCGCGCGTGAACGAGGCATTCCCGGAGCTGACCATGGTGGTGGCGCACATGGGCGGCTACCAGATGTGGGAGGAAGTGCGGCAGCATCTGGTGGGGCGAGACCTGTACTTCGATACCTCGTACTGCCGAGAGAACGACCTGAGGGACGAAGAGATAGTGCGGCTGATCCGGGAGCACGGTGCCGAGAGGGTGGTGTTCGGCACGGACTTCCCGTGGGGCCACCCGACGAGAGATGTTGCACGGCTGTGCGAGCTGGACCTCGAGGGCGAGGAGCTGGAGGCGATCGCCTGGGAGAACGCCTCCGATTTGGTCGATCTCGACCTGGCGTAGCGCGTCGGGGGCCGTGCGGCGGGAGAGTCAAGCGGCAAAGGAGATGAGTCAGCATGGCGGAGTGCATATTCTGCAAGATCGCCAAGGGCGAGACACCGGCGACCGTCGTCCACGAGGACGACCTCGTGGTGGCCTTTCGGGACATCAACCCGCGAGCGCCGACGCACATTCTCCTCATCCCGCGCAGGCATGTCGCCTCTCTGAATGAGCTGCGGGAGGAGGATGATGCCCTCATCGGCCATCTGGTGCGTGTTGCGGGCAAGCTGGCGGGCGGCGAGGAGATCGCCGACCGCGGCTACCGGCTGGTGGCGAACTGCGGCCGGGAGGCGGGACAATCGGTGGATCACGTGCACTTCCACCTGCTGGGAGGGCGTGCTCTCGGGTGGCCGCCGGGCTGAACGCGCGGGCCTTGGGGGGTCGAGGGGCGCACACAGGGCCCTTGAAAGGCGATTTGACAAGGGCCCCGCGCGGTTGCTATAATCCAGAAACGGCGGCCGCGGGGCGCGGGTTCGGCAAACGATCGCGCCCGGGCGTCCGCGCATCCAAATAACACGGCTGTGACCTCGTACAGAGTTTGTGGGGCTCTCCACGCCCCCAGCAGTCAGGTGAGAAGAAGGGGGGGAGAGCATGACGATTGAGGTTCGCGATAACGAGTCACTGGAGAACGCGCTGAAGCGATTCAAGCGCGAGCTCCATCAGCACGGCACGCTGGAAGTGGCGCGGAGGAAGCAGCGCTACGAGAAGCCCAGCGATAGGCGCCGCCGGATGCAGGCGGCGGCCATTCGGCGTGCGCGCCGCGCGGCGAGGCGCAGGGGCGAGTAACGCGACGTGGCGAAAGGAGTGGCTCGGTCGCCTGCGGCGACCTGAAAGAGGCCCTCGATGGGCCGCCCGGCCGAGGAGGCAGGCGGCCCCTCTGGCATTTCGGCCGCCGGGGGCGACCCAGGCACTTTCGTGGACGACGGCTCAGAAAGTAAAGTTGTCCTCGCCGATGACGAGGAGGCGGCCGCTCTTGCAGGGGCGCGCGACGAGAACCTGCGGCTGATCGAGCGGTCCGTCGGCGCCCACATCGCGGCGCGGGGGAACGAAGTCCGGGTTCGCGGCACCCGCGAGCAGGTGGCGCGGGCGACGGAGCTGCTGGGTGAGCTGATGAAGCTGGCGCGCCTGGGGCATCCGATTACCGCCGGTGAGGTGGAGTATGCCGCGCGGCTCGTCGGCGCGGGCACGGAACAGGTGGCCGAGGCGGTCATCTCCGACGTAGTGCTCGTGACCGACCGGGGGAAGCCGGTCAAGCCCCATACCCCAACGCAGCGGGAGTATGTCCGCGCCATCGCGCGCGCGGATTTGACTTTTTCCATCGGGCCTGCGGGGACGGGAAAGACGTATCTTGCGATGGCGGCCGCCGTGAGCGGGCTGCGGGATGAACACTTCTCTCGGCTGATTCTCACACGGCCGGCGCTGGAGGCCGGGGAGCGCCTGGGATTCCTGCCGGGGGACGTTCAGGCGAAGGTGGACCCCTATCTGCGCCCTCTCTTCGACGCTCTCTACGATATGATGGACCTGGAGAAGGCGCAGCGCATGGTCGAGCGCGGCGTGATCGAGGTGGCGCCGCTGGCCTTCATGCGCGGGCGGACGCTGAACGAGTCCTTCATCATCCTCGACGAGGCCCAGAACACGACCCCTGAGCAGATGAAGATGTTTCTCACGCGGCTGGGCTTCGGCTCGAAGGTGGTGGTGACCGGCGACATCACGCAGACCGACCTGCCGCGGGGACAGCTCTCGGGGCTGAATCAGGTGCGAGAGGTGCTGCCGGGTATTCCCGGCGTGGCGTTCGTGTACTTCTCCGACCAAGACGTGGTGCGGCACGAGCTTGTTCAGCGGATCATCCAAGCCTACGAGGAGCACGAGACGAAGAAGCCGGGTGCGGGTGGGGCGGAATGAGGCGTCTGTGGATTGCCGGCCGCTGCGAGGGCGGCTGCCAGGCGGGTTCGGAGATGGGGCGGAGCGGCAGAGGCGCGATTCCCACCTGTGCGGTGGTTCCCCGCGTGCGGTTGGGTGGGCTCTCCGCGTGGAGACGCTCGCGCGCGCCACGATCCGAGGATCGGGCCGCCTGTCAGCGCGCGAGCAGTGCGTGGGGCCGGCCGGCGGCGACGCGAGCGTGATCTCCCGTGCCGGTGGTGGTGGCCAACGAGCAGCGGCGCCGCGTGAACCGGAGGGAGCTGGCCCGCATCGCGCGGGCGGCCCTCATGGCGGAGGGGTGTCCGCGCGAGGCGGAGCTGAGCGTGGTGATCGGTGAGGACGAATGGATTCGGAAGCTGAACCGGGAGTATCGGAAGAAGGACGCGCCGACCGATGTGCTGGCGTTTCCCCAGGAGGTGGAGCCGGAGGGGAATCGGCCTCTTCTGCTCGGGGATGTGGCGATCTCGGCGGAGACGGCGGCCCGTCAGGCGGGGGAAGTGGGTCATTCGCTTCAGGACGAGCTGGCCGTGTTGCTGATTCACGGGATCCTGCATCTGACGGGGTGGGGCGACGAGACCCCGAGCAAGCGACGTCGGATGATGCGGCGAGCGAAGGAGCTGCTGCGGCAAGCTGCGGCGGGGCCGGAGGCGTGAAGTCGCGGACTCTGCTGGCCAGCTCGCGGAATGCCGTGGACGGGCTCCTGCACGTCCTGCGCTGCGACTGGCACGTACGGGTCATCTGCCTGGTGGGCGCCGGGGTGATGCTGTTGAGCGCGCTGGCACGCGTATCCCGGGTGGAGGTGATGCTGCTCACCGTGGCCATCTGCCTGGTGGTGCTGGCCGAGATAGTCAACAGAGCCGTCGAGCTTGCTGTGGATCTGGTGACCCCGGAATACCATCCGCTGGCGAAGGTGGCGAAGGACGTGGGCGGCGCCGGGGTGCTGGCCACGATCATATTCGGGGTCATCGTTGTGGCGGGGGTGTTCATCAACGCGGAGACGCTGAAGGTGCTCCAGGGCATCGGAGACCGCCCCGCGCCCCATTTCCTGCACGTGGCCCTCGTCGGGGTGGTCACGGTGGTGGTGGCGATCCTCCTGGGGAAGGTGTGGGGGGGCCACGGCACGCTCACTCGGGGCGGCCTGGTGAGCGCGCACAGCGCGCTGGCCTTCTTCTGCTTCGTGAGCGTCTGGTTCCTGACGCCCGACATCATCATCCGAGGGCTTGCACTGGCGCTGGCGGCGCTGGTGGCTCAGAGCCGCGTGGACGCGGGCATCCATTCGGTGAGGGAGGTGCTGATCGGGGTGGTGGTGGCGCTGGTGGTGGGCGCTGGGCTCTATGGAGTGCTGGCTATGCGGGCGGGGGGCTGACATGATCGCCGCTGACCTGCGCGTCATCGGCACTGTGATTGTGCTCCTGATGACCTCGGCGCTGTTCTCCGCGGCCGAGATCAGCTTCTACGCAATGGGGCGGCGGTCCGGCCAACGGCTGGGCGCAGGCCGGGCGGCGCTGTTGATGCAGAAGCTGCTGGCGCGGCCGGCGCGGACGCTGGGCGTGGTTCTGGTCACAATCACCGCTCTCAACTACAGCGCAGAGGCGGTCGCCGCAAGCTGGGTCATCACGCGTTTCGGACTGCCGGTCTGGACGGCTATTGTGGGCATGGCCGTGCTGGTGCTCATCTTCGCGGAAACAGTGCCGATCAGCTATGCCGCGGCGAATCCCCGGCGGGTGGCCCGGGTGGCCGTGTGGCCTGTCTGGACCGCGTCGGGCCTGCTGTTACTGCCGGCGCGCGCGGTCGAGTTGATCGCCGATAGGCTGGCCGGGGTCCTTGGCGGACGGCCGCGTCCGGAGCCCCCGGTAACAGAAGGCGAGATCCGGGCGATTGTGGACCTGCAGGCGGAGACCGGCGGCCTGGAGGAAGAAGAGAAGGTGATGATCCACCAGATCTTTGAGTTCGGGGACACGGTGGCCCGGGAGGTGATGGTGCCGCGCACCGACATGGTGGCGATCGCGGAGACCGCGACCGCGGGCGAAGCGAGCGCCGCCTCGACGGAGCATCGCATCTCGCGACTGCCCGTCTACCAGGGCGATCTGGACACCATCATCGGCATGATCTACGTGAAAGACGTGCTGCCGCTGCTGGCGTCGGGCAAGGGCGACACGCCGGTCACGGTTGCGATGCGGCAGCCCCTGCGGGTGCCGGAGACGAAGAAGCTGAGCGATCTGCTGGCCGAGTTTCAGCGCCGGCGGCGGACGATGGCGATAGTGGTGGACGAATACGGAGGGACGTCGGGTTTGGTGACCCTCGAGGACATCCTGGAAGAGGTGGTGGGCGACATCTACGATGAGTATGACGTGGTGGAGCCGACGATCGAGCATCTCGGAGAGGGCGGGGTGATGCTCGACGGCCGGATGGCCATAGACGAGGCTTCGCAGGCCATCGGTGTGGCGCTGCCGGAGGGGGACTACGACTCCGTGGCCGGGCTGCTGTACAGCCGGCTCGGAGCGGTCCCGAGGCCCGGCGACCTGCTGGAGCTGGCGCAGTTGAGGTTGATCGTGGATGAGATGGATGGGTACCGGATCACCCGGGTGCGGGCGCTGACAGTGCCGGAGCCGGAGAACGCGGAAGGCTAGGAGGTGTGGGCCGCCGTCCGCGGGATGCGGACGGCCAGAGATGAACGATCCGTCATTAGGGTTGAACATGGGCGGGCTGGCCGCCTACACCGGGCAGGTGGTCGGCGTTATCGTCTGCTTTGTCCTGCTAACCGTCAGTTCGCTGTCGGAAGCGGCTTTGCTGCGGACGACTCTGGGGCGCGCGCGGCAGCTCGCGATTGAGGGAAGTTGGTCGGCGCGGCGGCTCGTCGGCTTGGTGGAGAGGCGGCAGGAGGTGCTGAGCACCCTCATCCTCCTCATCAACCTGGCCATCATCGCCGCCTCCGCGTATGCAACGGAGATCACCATCGGTCTGTCGGGGGGCAGCAA
>Ga0180438_10009075_pt1 | contig 12492 bp, 10 predicted proteins | sample SS_ome_12_FD_132455 | JGI IMG/M metagenome (GOLD analysis project Ga0180438, IMG submission 132455) | Hypersaline lake sediment archaeal communities from the Salton Sea, California, USA - SS_3_D_2 metaG | ecosystem: Environmental > Aquatic > Non-marine Saline and Alkaline > Hypersaline >...
AACTGGTCGTCAGGCAACGCTCAAACCGTCGCCATCCCGACGCTAACGGGTGCATCCCAAAACTTGGGAGAGCACAGGGGGGTGCGGGGGGAGTCCCCCCGATTCCCCCTGCTTTGCCCAATTGCCTAGAAACCTGGTGCACCCGACGCTAAGCTCGGAATTGATAATCACGCGAGAATTTGTTATAATGTAGACGGGCACCGACTTTCATCAGACCTGATTACTTTCCTCCCCACTCGGTTGCTTCGGTGTTTGTTCTAGATTTTGGCTGGACCGAATCTGAGATGGCATAATGACCACTGATACGTTACACAGTCTCGGTGACGTAATACTTGATCGTTATGAGTTGGTGCGGCTGCTAGGCAGCGGTGGCTGGGGACGAGTTTACCTGGCTAACGACCGTATGTTGCACCGCCCCGTGGCGATCAAGCAACTTCTAACGCGCTTGGCGGCTGACCCGGCGGCGGTCAGTCGATTCCTGCGCGAAGCCACGGTCATAGCCAGCATCCGCGAGCCACACGTAGTCACTATCTACGACATAGCCGAGAAAGACGGCCAACACTACATGGTGATGGAGTATGCTGACGCTGGCACTCTGGCCCAGGAGCTGCAGTTGGAGGGCACCCTATCACCTTACGAGGCGTTGTCAGTTGCGATCGATGTTTGTAGGGGGCTGCGAGCAGTTCACAACAAGGGCGTGGTACACCGTGATGTGAAACCGGCAAATGTGATGTTCTTCTCGCGCACTGATGGTCTTCCCGTTGCCAAGATCGGCGACTTCGGAATTGCGTTGAGTCCCCAAGATGAGCGGCTGACGCCTAGCGATAACGTAGTTGGTACCCTCATCTATTTGTCGCCCGAACAGGCTTCCAGTTCTCCTGTCGTGACCCGCGTCGCAGACCTATATTCACTCGGCGTGGTGCTCTATGAGATGATGAGTGGCGAGTTACAGGAGCCTCTGTTCCTCAATCCGCTCTTTGCCAGTGCTGATAGCGGCGAGGTATATCAACAGTTAACCATATTCCCCGATCCGGTGCGACCACTTCTCATCAAGGCGCTCCAACGCAAACCTGAAAACCGGTTTCAGGATGCCGACGAGATGCTTCAAGCGCTCCAAAGGGCGCGTAGCCGCCTGACAGTATCTTTTACCACCCAGACGTTTGAGCCGATTGTATCTGAAGAACCCGAGCCTGCGCCAAAACTTCAACCTGGATTTCCAACCCGTCTGCTTGCAGTGGTCGCAATCACGCTGGTCATTCTAGTCGTAGGCGCAATGGCCACTTTTGGTTTGGTTTCCGGATCGACCCGGGCTACCCCTGAACCGACGCCGGCACCGCTTGTTGCCAACCCCTCGCCCACTCGCAGTCCGACGGCTGTTCCTACCGCTACCTTGACGCTATTGCCAACGGCTACACTCACGCCCAGGCCATCTCCGAGTCCTACACCTTCTCCATCACCACCTGCTAGCGCTGATGCCGCTGTATCGACGCGAGTGTCAGGTCCCGTTAGCCTGACGCTGCTGCTGCGCGATACTCAGAATGCGCAAGCGGGAGTCTACGAAGTGAAGGATAGATCGACGGCAGCGCCTATTACCTATCTGGAAGGCAGTTACCTTTGGGGCGAGGTCGCCACACAGATTGGCAACACTGTCTTCAAAGTCGATCGTGATGCACCTGATCCTGGCGACCCAACCCAACAACTGCCGCCCTACCTGGAATTAAACATCCAGTATTCGGGGGCTCTGCGGGCTGCTATGCGAGATCTGGCAAACGACCCTCCTGGTTTCAATAGCAGGACAGGAGAGTTCTGGGTCGGCCGCTTTCGTTGCGGAAGCGCTATCCCTGCCGAGGGATCGCCCTATCGAATTACCGTCCAGTTGATGGAAGATGGTCGGGAGATTGCCAAACGGCAATATTCAATTGGAGTACTTTCCGACGTCAATTGTTCAGATGGGAGCCCGGATGATGACTCGGGGGGAGCTCCTACCGAAAGATAGATGTCGCTTTTTTTGGCTTTCTCTGCAATAAGATTTGGCGCTCAACCGGTCCGTCCGGGTACCCCAACTTCAACTACTATTCACTCTCCCTCCCTCACTCACTCGCACCTTCACAACCACTTGTATTCCTAACACACAACTGTAGAATATGATTGCAGAGTTGCGATGCAGTCCTGGTTAAGGGGCAAGAATGCGTCCAGATTGTTCGTGCTGCGCACTTGTCAAACTTCCCAGGCATGAAAATCACGCGTCGGGGCCCAGGTTGTGTGCGCCAATAGGCACGCTGTAAGTGTATTGCACTTGGTTCATCCCGCATTCGGCCAGGCTCTCAGGAGCAATTGGCTATTGCGATGCAATCACAGTTAAGTTATAATAGTACCAGTTTTTTTCAGCAGAGGAAGGGTAGACTCATGGGCAAGCTGAACATCCGGTTTCTGGGTACCAGCGCAAGATACCCCCTGCCGCGTTGGGGATGCAACTGCCCTCAATGCAGCCACGCCAGTGCCGATCCAAAGGGCGTAAGATCCCGTCCGTCTATTCTCGTCAACCAGCGGGTCTTGGTCGATCCTGGTCCTGACATTTACAGACAGCTTGCCACCCTACCCCGCGATGAGTTAGCGGCTATAAGCGATGTTGTCATCACGCACCCACATGCCGATCATTATCTGGGACTCGATGATTTGTCTCAGTTGCGTTACTTGTTGAAGGTCGAACAGATGCCTGTTTGGGCTCAATTTGATAGTTGGACGCTGATTCTCGTCACCTTCAATTATCTCGTCTCACACGAGCTGGACCCCGGACATGGTACTCAGCGCCCCTTCGTTCGATGTGATATGACGCTGGGTCAGCCGTTCGAGCCATACAACGGGCTCACATTGACGCCTTTTGATACCTTCCACACCAGTACCTTTACCACAGCCGGACTGGTTATTGAGCAAAATGGCCTCCGGGTGGTGTATGCGCCGACCCTATATGACAGCGCATTTTGGGGGATTATGGAACCTGACCTGCTTATCCTTGATGGGACCTACTTGGATGAGGGGCAGGCTTCAAATCAGCCTGACTTGGACGAGGGGTATGGACGTCATTTGCCAATTACTGAAGGGGTCGGCTTCGCCCAGGCTATTCGCGCTCAAAAAACTCTCTTTACTCACATCGGGCACATCCAACTGGCGCCAGAGGAGTTGCAGACATACCTCCCTGACGACACATTTGATATAGCCTACGATGATCAGGTCGTCGAACTCTTGGCTTAGGTATTTGATGGAGAAATAGATATGACCCAAGTTTATCGAATGGATTTGTTACAAGATGCTCTGTCGAGTCTATGTGATACGCTAGATGGTGTACGGGCTGCTGTTGTTGTAAGTATCGAAGGATTTGTGGTGGCTTCATACCCACCTGGCAGTGAGTCATTTTCGGAGGATAGTTCAGCTAATAGCTCGCAGGTAGCTGCCATGGCTGCCACTCTGGTAGCCCTGGCTGAACGCACCCTGTCTCGTTTAGACCAGGGTGAAATTGAGCGCATGCTTGTCGAAGGGCGGTATGGGGTTATGATTGTCATCCCAGTCAGCGACGACGCGGCTATAGCTGTTTTACTCGAAAAAGGGTCTAAGTTGGGGGTTGCGCTCCACACCGGCCAGTATGCTGCCCAGCGCATCCGAAACATCCTTGAAGGTAGTTTGGTTGCTTAACTGAGACCTATTCTATCCCCGCAATTTCGCGCCCGGCCTGAATGAGGCCATCTACTGCCGCCTCGTCCGGCCCTTCTGCGTAGACGCGCAGCACAGGTTCGGTACCGCTTGGTCGGATGAGTAACCAACTGTCGTCAGCCAGACGATATTTCACGCCGTCGCGGGTGTCCACCTGGTGCACTGTCTGCTGGATCAAGTGGGCAGGTGCACCATCGGTGAGACGTTCAACCATCTCTTGTTTGGCCACAGGGTGGCTCAGTTGCAGATCGCGCCGGGCGTAGCACGTCGGCCCGACAGTTGCCTGCAAATCAGCGACTAATTCTTGTAGCGACGCATTAGCCTCAGACATAACCTCCAGAAGTAGCAGTCCCATCAGAACCCCGTCCCCTTCCGGGATGTGCCCCTTGATGCTCAGCCCACCCGATTCTTCACCACCCATAAGCACGTCTTCATTGAGCATCAACTCGCCGATATGATTGAAGCCGACCGGTGTTTCGTGGAGTGGCAAATTATATTTGGCGGCTAGTCGGTCTATCATCAGGGTGGTAGAAACCGTTTTGACGACAGATCCGGTCCAACCTCGTTTCTCGACAAGATAGCGCAGCGTCAACGCAAAGATGTGGTGCGGGTCCACGAAGTTGCCCGATGCGTCTACTGCACCAATGCGGTCAGCGTCACCATCGGTAGCCAAACCTACATCAGCCTGGTCAGCTTGCACGGCCGCAACCAGGGCCGTCAGATAGCGGGCAATAGGCTCGGGGTGAATACCACCAAAGCCGGGGTTCATCTCACCTCGGATTTCACGAATGTGAGTACGGGTGCGTGATAGAAACTCGCGAAAGCAGCCACGTCCAGAGCCATACATCGGGTCGGCCACCACACGCATTTCGCCGCCAGAGATGACATCCACGTCGAGCAACTGCCCCAGGTGTTCGTAGTAAGACCAGGCTGGATCGAAGCGGCGAATCAGGCCACGGTCAAGCGCCTTCTGATAATCAATCATATTCGGGCCACGCGCCTGCGCCTGATTCTGCTCCAAGAACTGCTCCACTAAGTGTCCCTGCCGTGCTGAGGCCGCTCCGCCATCAGCGGATTTGAGCTTGACGCCGTTGTAACGTGGTGCGTTGTGGCTGGCGGTGATCATAACACCCACCTGGGCCTTTTTGTGGACGACATTGTAAGAGATGGCCGGTGTTGGAGCGTCTGCCCGGGTCAGCCATGCGGTGATGCCGTTACCGGCCAGCACACGTGCCACTTCTGTCGCATAACGATCGGACAAGAATCGTGTGTCGAAACCAACTACGACCTCGGGTTCATCTGAAACGGCTTGATCCAGCACGTAGTCTGCGATAGCCTGGGCCACCAGTTGCAAGTTGGCAAACGTAAATGTATCACTGATGACGGCACGCCAGCCGTCCGTACCAAATCTGATGGTCATTTAATTGGCTCCTTTGTTTGTAAGCTGGCACCAGAAGCTGGTTGAAATTGACCGATCCGCCCTTCAACGCTACCGTGACTCGCCACTGTCTAGCCAGGGGAGATAAGTTTCCCACCGTCCAAGCAGGTAGTCCCTGGCCGCTTCAAACTCAACGGCCTGAGCAGCGACTGTCCCGTCCCGACCTACCGGTGTCAAGCCGGCGACATCCTGCCACAAGCTAGCCAGCCTACCCTGATAAAGAGGCAGCAACGAGTCAACGATGTGATCAGGGTCTCGTTCTCCCTTGTTGTACACGACAGCAAAGTCGAGTACTACGCGTGCCCAGAGATCAGGCGGAAATGCAAAGCTCTCAACCGGCTGAACGGCCAGCGACTCAATCCTCGCCAGATTAGTAGGGGTCAGGATGCGTTGCCAGAAGGCTCGATTTTCTGTCCAACCCACCATCAGTGCATCGATGAGGGGGGTCACATCACGGATGGGGACTGATTCTGGAGGTGGTGTATGTGATCCCGGAAAGGTCGGTAGTGATTGGATAACAGGCATGGTTTGCCATGTGTCCTGCCGCAGGTGGACCTGCCGCAGCAATGTCCCAACGGCTTGACGGAAAAGCAACAGAAAATGAGTCGAGTGCGTCTTTGACGTATAGCATTTCTCGCCCAAGTCCACTTGTCCTACTCGCCATCGATTTTTTGCCTTCCGGTCTGGGCCTTCGGTCAGTGCCATACTGCTGAGCCACACTTCAAAACCTGCGGTGGCTACCTCAGTCTCCCAGACATCCTGCTCAACCACAGATTTTGCCAAACTTGCCGACAACGCGCAGTCGCCGGCGCCTGGTTGGCGCATGCTGCGTCCCCACAGCGCACGGTTCAGTGGGAAAAAGATGAGATCGCCCAGACCACCGCTTGGCAGTGGCCATTGGTATCGAGGCGTCACCAGATCGATGTGGCCGTCGAGAATGGGACGAGCCATAGCCCTGATCCAGTCAGGCCTAATACTGGTGGTGTGGGCATCCAACACCACCGCCGCGCGGGCATTCAGATCAAGCGCCGCTTGTAGAATAGCCCGCACAGCGCTACCCCGACCTAGAAGGCCGGTATAGCCACCAATGACAACTGGGATGGGTGCATCGACCGCTGCATCAGCTACCGCCCGGCGAGTGTGACAACTGGGACCAGCGTCCGCATTGATGAGTACCACGCGCAGGTCACCCAAGTCCGCCGTCACCCCGTCCAGAACTGTTTGCACTATCATTCCGACCGTTGTAGCATTGCAATAAGTTGGGATGCCAATGACCAGATCAGCCGATCCGATGCGTTTTAGATGGTCTTGAGCATCGGGTCGCATTGTAGGTTCACACATAAACGCTATCGGCTCGGTCATTGGAGATCTTTTTTGGGTTGCGAAACCGACCGCGAGTCTATCTCCAATACCTCTCTCAAACCTCTGTCTCTAACCACCGGCAAGAATCAGGACTAGATCGTTGACGTTGGTGTTGGTTGGACCGGTTAGGATCAAATCATCTAACTTCTGGAAGAAGTGGTAGGAGTCGTTGCGATCTAAATATACTTCAGCGTCCAGGCCCAGACGGTTTGCACGAGCCACAGTGCTTCCATCGGCGAATGCACCGGCCGCGTCGGTGGGACCGTCGGTGCCATCTGTAGCGAGAAAAGCGATTAGCACATCTTCCCAATTAGCCAGGGAGAGTGCCGCGGCTAGCGCCATCTCTTGGTTTCGACCACCCCTTCCCTCACCGTGCAGAGTAACTGTCGTTTCGCCACCCAGAACAAGACAAGCGGGTTGCGAGAGTGTTCTTTCCGTTAAGTGCGTTGTCTCGCCTCGAACAAGGCCTTTGGCCAGGCCAGCCATTACCTTGGCCACTTCACGGGCCTCTCCTTCGAGGAATGTGGAGAGCAATATGGTATCAAAACCCAGGCGCTTTGCCTCTCTTGCAGCAGCCTGGGCTGCCAGCCGATTGCTGCCGACAATGACGTTCTGTATACTATCAAAGATCGGATCGCCTGGCTTGGGTGTGTCGGGGATTATTCCTTTTTGTCCTGCACTGAGGTGGTCAGTGATAGAGGTTGGTACCTCGCCCACGACCTCATAGCGTTCCAAGATAGACCAGGCATCTCCGAATGTAGAAGGGTCGGGAACGGTAGGGCCAGAGGCAATCACCTCCAATGGATCGCCCACTACGTCAGAAAGGATCAGGCTGACGACAGGGGATGGCGAAGCCAGTTGGGCCAAATGTCCCCCTTTGAGTTGTGAGATGTGCTTTCGGATGGTGTTAATCTCGTTGATGGTTGCCCCGCAGCCAAGCAATACCTGGGTAAGAGCTTGCAGATCAGCCAGTGAAATGCCCGGCACTGGGGACGTCATCAGGGCCGAGCCTCCGCCTGAGATGAGACACAGCACCAAATCGCGGCTGGTGGTGGTGCGCAGCAGGTCGGCGATGCGTCCAGCACCTTGCAAGCCTGCCTCGTCAGGCACTGGGTGACCTGCTTCGACAACCTCAATGGTGCCGGTTGCCATTGGATCATCCAGCACATGCTCATGTTTGACAACTGCAACTCCGTCTGTCACTCGTGGACCTAGAATCTCGTTCAAGGCTGCGGCCATAGGAGCGCCGGCTTTGCCGCCTCCGACCACGAGGATACGCTCAAATCCATCTAGATCGTAGCTCCGTTCAGCGTCGCCGGGCTTCCCAACCGTCAGATGTCCATTTTCAAAGTGCAAGTGTCGGCGCACGGCTGCGCCTGGCTCGACAGCGTTCAGGGCGGCGCGCATAATCTGCCAGGCAAGCTTTCTAGCCTTTGTAAAGTTATCAGGTGATGTAGTCATCGTATTTTCCGTTACTGGGCAATTTGATAGCTAGGTAGTGTTGACATTTTCGAATTCCCAGGTGTGAATTTCATTGTCTGTTGTAGGGATGCCAGGCGCAAAATCTCAAATGTCAACACGGCCTAATGTCTCACTCAGCCATGTAAAATCAACGCTCAGGGAGAAATAGCATCTACGGCGGCTGCGGCTGCCTCTTCAGGGGTCGCCTCTTCGCTTAATACCTCGATGACTGCCTGTTGGAGCACGCGGCCAATTTGATCATATTCGGCAAATGAAGGTGAGGGTACAGCCGTCTCTAGCTGGTGCTCCAGGAAGGTCCAATACGGATCTTCATCGCCTATCAAGTCGAATGCGGCGTAGCGTGTTGGAAGATACAGGGTTGCACGACTCCATGCAACATTGTTGTCAGGCTCCATCAGCCACTCAATCAGTCGTGCAGCCAAGGCTTGTCGGTCAGGGTCTTGGGCCACGATAGCCAGCGCCCGGCCATGGCCTATTGTGAGCGGAGTGCCGTCATGGGTAGGAACGCCAGCGTAATCAGTGCTGTTTAGGACGCTTCTGTCACCCAGAAAGCGGCTTCCGCTAACGTGAGCCATTCCCACCTGGGCAGCCACGTAGTCCGGCCATATCTCATCAGGAGAGCTGACTGCCAATACCTTGGGCGGGATAACACCTTCTTCAACCCCCTGGTGATAGTAGCCCAAAGCGGCTCGCAGAGCCTGCTCGTCCAGGAAGGGTCGCCCCTCGTCATCCTGCAGTCGTCCACCCAAGGCTAGGTACTGGATAAGAAATGCGTCGTTGACCAATCCATTTTTACCTTTGGCTGGAAAGACATATGTGGTATCGGCGCTGATGACGCCCGTCCAGGTGATTGGAGTCGAGGTAACCTTATTGGTATTATAAATTAGGTGCTCCACGTTCATCTCAAATGGGACTCCCATTAACTGTCCATCTACCACGCCTGCAGCACGGGCTCCCGGAAGCAAGTCATCGACCAGAGAAGGTAAGAGCAGTCCATCAAGAGGAACGACAACGCCAGTCTGTGCTGCGTGAGCTAGGTCGACCATGTTGAGTACGACTAAGTCTGGCAATACATTGGGTGCGGCTTGACTGGCTGTTCGCAGGTAATCCGGCACGCTACCTTTGCCCGAGTCGTTCTTAAGTACCACCGAGATCTGGACATCCGGGTGAGTGTTCTCAAATGCGGTCAAACCGTTGTCGAATACTGCACCCGCATCCCCTTCTGCTTGAGGGGAAACAGCCTTGATTGTCCATAGGGTGAGTTGCACCGGAAGCTCGGACTCTGGAGTATTGGCCTCATCTGCCTGAGCTTCTGCTGTTTCTCCCAGAGGAGTAGCTGCAGCGCTGACTTCGGGGGTGACGCTGGCTTCAGATTGTCTTGTCGCAACAGTCGTTGGAGGGGCGAGAAGTGGAATCTGCGACGTACAGCCTGCAACGAACAAAAGCAATAGTATTGCCATCATACATCTGATGGTGCTACGGCCGATCATGTTTGCCTTCTGTCTGTCGGTTTCTGGCCTGTGCCGATTGAATACCACAGTATACTTTCACAAGCTGATTGAATTATACCACAAATTCCAGCGGAAGAGCACTTGCCGAATCAGTTCCCATCTGCTAAAATCCCTGGGTTTGGAGAAAGCCAAAACGACTGGATAACCCTGCCCAAGACCCGCCAGGCGACAAGAGAGGAGACCACCCATGGAACCAGCAAGCCTAATCCGCGATGTGCCCGATTTTCCGATAGAAGGCATTCTGTTCAAAGACATCACCCCCCTTCTCAGCGATGGGGATGCATTTCGAGGGGTGATTAATTGGATGGTCGATCAGTATGCCGATAGCAACGTAGACTGCGTCGTAGCTATCGAGGCGCGTGGGTACATATTCGGCGCTCCATTAGCATATCAGTTGGGAGTTGGCTTCGTGCCGATCCGCAAGCCGGGAAAGCTGCCGGCCAGGATTGTCAGCGAGAGCTACGAACTGGAATATGGCACCAACTCGCTAGAGATCCACGAAGATGGCATTGAGCCTGGGCAACGCGTACTGGTCATCGATGACTTACTGGCCACCGGCGGATCGGCTCGGGCTGCCATCAACTTGGTCGAACGGCTGGGTGGCGAAGTAATAGGGGTTGCCTTCCTGATCGAGCTGGACTTTCTGCATGGCCGCGAGAAACTGGTAGGCTACGATGTGCAGTCACTGATTCACTATGATTGAGGCCATGGCTCTCAAATTGGATGTCTTTCAAGCTGGTGGACCACCCAGGTGCCCGGCACCGCCAAATCCGGTCATCGAGGCTATGTGAACCTCCAAGCTGTTTTGGTGCAAGGCACCTTATTCTAGAATTCTGGATCTAGGCGATCTTCAGGCCCGTCTCTCGCCCGGCGTATTGACGTTCGTAATACTCCTCATAGTGTGCACCGCTCTTGATCTTTCGCCACCACCACTCATTTTTTGTGTACCAGCGTACCGTCTCTTCGATAGCTTCTTCGAAGCTATGGCGGCTGTGCCAGCCTAAGGCCTGGAGTTTGCGACAGTCGAGAGCGTAGCGGCGGTCGTGTCCAGGACGGTCAGTGATGGGTTGGATCAAACTCTCGGGCTTGTCCAGCAGTTTGAGGACGAGATGCGCCATATCAATGTTGCGCGTTTCAACACCTGTTCCCAGATTGTAAATCTCGCCAGGCTGACCTCGGTGTAATACGGCGTCAATTCCTTCACAATGGTCACGTACGTATTGATAGTCACGCATTTGTGAGCCATCGCCGTAGAGTGGTAAGGGGATATCGTCAATGGCGTTGGTGATGAACAGAGGGACAACCTTCTCCGGGTATTGATAAGGGCCGATGTTGTTGCTGCCCCGCGTGATGGTAACAGGCACTTCAAAACTCGTGAAGTAAGCCAGGCACATCAAGTCACCGCCCGCTTTGCTGGCCGAGTAGGGGCTACGCGTGTGCAGACGATCCTCTTCGCTCGAGCGACCCTCCAGAACCTCACCGTATACCTCGTCGGTGCTGATCTGATGATATCGATCTACTCCGAATTTTCTGGCAGCTTCGAGCAATACGTAGGTGCCGTAGACGTCGGTCTGGATGAAAGTTCCTGGATCCATCAGCGAGCGGTCTACGTGAGTATCCGCGGCGAAGTTCACGATAGTATCAATCTCGTGCTCGCTTATTACCTTGTCAACTACTTCCGCATCACAGATGTCACCCTGCACGAACTTCAGACACGGATGTTTGTCTACATCCCTTAGATTGTCCAGGTTACCAGCATAGGTCAATTTGTCGAAGACAGTCACCCGATAATCGGGATAGGACTCCAGCATGTAATGCACAAAGTTGGAGCCAATGAAGCCTGCTCCACCCGTAACGAGCAAATTCTTCATAGACTACTTCTCTTCAACAGTGACGGATATGATGCGATTCCCCGGCTCATCGGGTGAGACCGCCTGTGGGTCTCGGGAAGTTAGAGACTCGACAACATCCATGCCCTCGATGACACGGCCAAAAACAGTGTGCAGCCCGTCAAGGTGCGGCTGGGCTTCTAAGGTAATGAAGAATTGACTGCCGTTGGTATCGGGGCCGCTATTAGCCATGCCTAGTAATCCGGGGCCATCAAAGATTAGTTTGGGGTCCAGTTCATCTGAGCAGCGGTAGCCGGGCCAGCCAATGCCAGTGGCACTGGGATCACCCGCTTGCGCCATGAAGCCAGGAATCACCCGGTGGAAAATCGTGTCGTCGAACCAACCCTGGTTAGCCAAGAATACAAAGCTATTGACTGTGACCGGAGTTTGGTCGGCGAAGAGTTCAATCACGATGTCGCCATTTTCAGTTTCAATGGTGGCTTGGTACTGAGTACCGTCTTCAATGACTTGAGGCGGTGGGGCATCGAATTGGCGTTCTTTCATAGTCATCAATTGCACGAAGGCAGCCAGCCCTTGATAGGAAAGGCCCCATTGTTGGGATGGATAGTGAACGCCCGAAGCTATGAAGCTGGGGGTTCCTCCCAGACCCGCAGTGCCCGCAGCTTCATATGCGTCCATAACTTTGTCGGTGTAGGTACCACTGCTCAACGCATCGTCAAATGCCTCAACATCCAGGCCCAACTCCTCGGCATAACCGGATAGCACATCAGGCATCTCCTCTGCCGACTTTGAGGCCCATTCCTGCTGCCGCTCGTAAAGCAAATCATGCATTTCCCAGAAAGCGCCCTGGGCACCGGCTGCCTCAGCAGCTTCAGCAGTGATCACAGCCTTGTCGTGAATGGAGATCAGAGGGAAGTGGCGGTAAACAATCCTCAGTTGACCATCGTAAGCGTCTTCCAGACGCTTGAGCAGGGGGACAACCCCTGCACAGCCCGGTCACTGGAAGTCGGCGTATTCGATTAAAGTAACCAGTGCGTCATCTGACCCTTTTGACCACTCATCAGCCGTTGGCGGGGAGATATTTGGATCCTCAGGGATGGGTTCCACCACACATTCAGGGTTGGGATGAGGTGTGGGGAAG
>Ga0180438_10009077_pt1 | contig 12487 bp, 9 predicted proteins | sample SS_ome_12_FD_132455 | JGI IMG/M metagenome (GOLD analysis project Ga0180438, IMG submission 132455) | Hypersaline lake sediment archaeal communities from the Salton Sea, California, USA - SS_3_D_2 metaG | ecosystem: Environmental > Aquatic > Non-marine Saline and Alkaline > Hypersaline >...
CATCAGTAATTCCTGTCCGAGCCGCATGTTGGCCTTGGGCGCCGCGCCGGAATCCGACTCGAAATGGGTGACGAGCAGTGTGTCCTCCGGGCGCGCCCCGTCCATCTTGCGCGGCGCCGTGCAGTGGGCCACAGTAACGATCCCATGGTGGGGATACGTCGGATCCTGCAGGAACACCGGTGTGCCCGCAATGTGATTCAGGAGTACGCCGGACGGGATCACCGCGAAATCCGATTCACAAAATGCTAGCGCGCCTGAATCGTTGATCAGGCTCAGCGGGAGACACGCGGTAGTCTCCGCCTTCGGTATGATCGTTCCCATGCACCCGTTAACCGTTATCGCCTGAGCGTCCGCCTGGGACATCAGCTCCTCGAAAATGTCGGTTAGCAGAAAAGCCCGAGTCACGAACCCTTTGTCGGTTTGCAGCGAAATCCCGGGTTCTGCGAGGTACTTCTCCGCTTCGGCCTCCGTGCGGCGCACCCGTTGCGGGTTAGCCCTTGCGCTCTGGATCAACTTGTCCAACTCAGAGTATGGCACCGTCTGGATATCCATTTTCCACTTTTCTGCAGCGATTCGGGGCGCGTCTTGTCCGCCCGCTCCCCAGCCGCCCGGCCCGCCGATCGCAATCATACGCGACCCGACGCTGTTCTTGAGCGCGTAAAGCGCACGGAGCCGCCACAGCATGTCCCCGTAATCGTCCACTACGACGTCGTACGGTTCAAGCCCCGGCTGACCATACTCGTCCACGGTCTTGCGCAGCAGACGCGGGTGTACGATCTCGTACCAGAGGTAGACCGGACCCGACCTGTGCCGGACAAAAACCAGGTTGTACCTGTCGGGCGATATCAGCGCTTCCATGGTGTCGGCACCGCCTGTAGCGCCGTAGACCAGCATAACGTCAGCCTCCGTCCTGCTCAGAGCGGCGGCTTCGGACTGCGACCTCACCTTGGCAACCGGGAAGAACTTGACGGGGAACTCGGCATTCTCCGTGAGACACTGCAGCTCGTACTCTATCCGCCGGATCTCCTGCTCCGCGTCGCTTTCGGTCATGATACCGCCCCACGGCCGCCAGCTTGTGGCCTTCCGCCTACGGGCGATCGAGTACACGAACGCCGGCTGGACCGCGAGCTCTTTCTTGGGCAGAGCCGGTTTGACGCGCTGGACAAGCCCGCCCTTCTCAGACTGCCCAGCCAGGGCGCAACCGCCGAGAGCTGTGCCGCCAACTCCTGCAAGAAAACTCCTGCGACGCATACCGCGTTGTGCTGCGCCATGGGAAACTACGTGCTTTCTCATCGTTCGTTCTCCTCCATAGTTACTGGTGCATCCGGAGCCTGTATTGTCAGGCTCAGGCCCGGCCAGGCACGAGCGGAGACGTGTCTGTACCCTTTTTCCCAGACAGACAATTCGCCGCGGCAAATGAGACGATCGCCGTGACCCTCCTCAGTCCATATAACCTAGTTCCTTCAGTTTTCGAGCTATAATTTCGAGATCCTCCGGGCTTGGCTTCTCCTTCACGGGCAGCTCGGATAGAGGGTGCTTCAACCTACCCCATTTGATACGTTCCCAGACGCGCTCGTGGTAATAGTAAAGGACCACGCGGATGGAATGAAACAGGACCGTTATCAGCGTCATCTGTTTCCAGTTACCGGTAATCGCATAGGATATGGCGCCTAGAACAACAATTCCGATCACGCGCCACACAACCGATTTCGCCCATGAACGAGCTTTTGTATCCATAACGAACCCTCTAGTTGATGTAGCACACGCTGTCTCGCGGGGGGCGTTTTCCGCCGAGAAAACCGGTTCCCGGAGTCACTGAACATCCCGCGCAGGCTCTTGTCTACAACTTTAATGGTCGCTTTAGCGAAAAGTCAAGCTTAGGGGTCCTTCGGCTCGAACCTAATTTGTTGACAAGACGGGCCCTTTATGATAGGCTTTACTTAGCTTGAGCGGGCGAATTCCTGTTGGACAGGCAAGCACATTTTAAGGAGTCGATTCTGCCGTGCAGTTGCCGCGGCGAAGTGAGCGGAACCGACAGTGTCAGACCGGCACGAGCGAGAGAAGGTTCTCTCGGAAGGGGGCGGACGATATGAACGCTAGAAGAAGCGGGTTTGGATTCACTTTGATTGAACTTCTCGTCGTGGTCACGATTATAGGTATCCTGGCCTCGCTGCTCCTGCCCGCGTTAGGTCGAGCGAGAGAATATGCTCGACGCATGTCGTGTGCAAGCAATCTCAGGCAGATATACCTCGTGTTGATAATGTACGCAGACGAATGGGATGGACGATTCCCACAGGGAGAGGACAACATCGTCTTCACGGAGACCACGGCGCCGATCTTCACGAGAAACAACTACATGATGGAAGCGGACGCAATATTCCCTGATTATCTCTCCGATCTGACCGTGTTCGCATGCCCTTCAGACCCTAAGTACGACAAGGAGATGGTGTTTCGCGATCTGACTTACGAGAGGGGGTTCATACCTCCCAACGTGGGAACCGACCCACGCGATCCGATTTACCTCAATGCCTCGTGGGTGGCCCCTTTCGATCGCGATTGTCTGCACATGATGAGTTACATGTACCTGCCGTACGCCGTTTACACGGACCTCCAGGCGTTCGCTCTTTTCAGCATGCTGGACGACATGATGTTCGGTCTCTACTACTACCCGGTGGAGATGTTCGCGTTCATGGATGACGACGTTGTTCTGCCACCGGAGTTCTGGGGTTGGGGTACAGGAGGTGGCAACACGATATTCCGATTGCGTCACGGGATCGAGCGGTACTTCATCACGGACATCAACCGGCCCGACCGCACGGTTGTGAGTGCAACGCAGTTGCCGGTGATATTCGACACTGTGAGCACAAACGTCGTCGAGTACAGCCATATTCCCGCCGGAGGCAACATAATGTATATGGACGGTCATGTCGAGTTCGTCAAGTACCCTGACCGCAGAGGAAGGATCCCCTATACGAGGTTTTTTGTAGATATGACGGACACCATAAGAGTGTTCAACCTTGCTCCTTGGTGTTATAACAGCGATATTGTACCGTTCAGACCGCGGTGGGAGTTTTTCCCGAGCGACTACGGGCTGAGGTCGTACGTGCCTCGGTAGAAACTTTTTCAGTTAGGGATAGGCAAACGGAGGAGGCATGATGTGTATGGGGCGGCAGGAATAAATCATTCAACTGCGGCGTAGAGGGGGTCTGGGACGATGGTATGCGATATCTGCAAGACGAGGAATCCCGCGGGGTTTTGCGCTACTTGCCAGAAGATGCTCTGTGAAGAGTGCAGCAACCAGTGCGAGGAATGCGGCAAGATGGTGTGTCCTGAATGCTTGGTGACTACGCGCAGTGGAAGGATGCTATGTCAGGGGTGTGTGGAGGAGCTGAAAGCGAAGAAGGCTAAAGCTAAAGCCAAGGCCGCCGTCGGCGCCGAGCAGGGTGAGGCGGAAGAGCAGGAGTTTCCAGTCCCGGAACCTCTGCCGCGCGTCCAGATTCGCCCGTGGGTTGCCAGCCTGCTTCTCGGGTCTATCGGGATACTTCTGAGCCTTCTCTTTTATGCGTGGGGTGGGAAAGTACATGTATCGGTGTTAATCCTGGGAATTCTGGGATTTGCGTGGGGTCTGGTGGGCATCTTCGGCAAGTCCGAACAGAAACCGCAGGCGTTTGCGGGAGTTCTGCTGAATATCGTGCCGTTTATCCTCGCGGCGGCACTGGGTCTCGAGGCGCCGTGGATCGAGCGGGAGGAAGAGGCCGGGATACAACAGAGCCAAGAGGTCACTGCGAAACAGAAGGCGGCCGAGCGGCTGCAGAAGCGCCAACGGATGATGCGGGAGCTTCAGAATAAGAGTCAACGCTGAAACAAGAACAGCGTGTCGGGACTTATAAGGTGGCCGTTGAAACGTATTCCATAGAGGTTGAGACGGAGGGGTTCGCGGACGTAATTGACATTACGAGCGAGGTTCAGGATGCCGTCTCGAAGTATGAGATCCAGACGGGCCTCGTATGCGTGTTTGTCGCCGGCTCGACCGGCGCAGTCACCACGATAGAGTATGAACCCGGGCTCGTCCAGGATTTGAAAGAGGCGTTTGAACGGGTCGCGAGCGAACGAGCGGAATACCGGCATAATCTGCGCTGGGGCGACGGTAACGGGTTCTCGCACGTGCGAGCGGCTTTCCTGGGTCCGTCGCTTACAGTGCCGGTTGAAGACGGGAAGCTTCAGCTCGGTACCTGGCAGCAGATCGTCTTCATGGATTTCGACAATCGACCTCGGTCGAGGCGATTGTCGGTGACCGTAATGGGTGAGTAAGAGATAGACTACCGTAGGTTTGAATAGTAAATAGGGAGGATGTTCGACAGAATGGAGTGTAAAAAGGACCAGACTCTAGAGAATTGTCCGTGCACGTATGAGTCTTGCAGCAGAAAGGGCGTTTGTTGCGAGTGTCTCTCGTATCATCTCGCGAACAGGCAGCTGCCTGCCTGCGCGTTCCCGCCCGAGGTCGAGAAGACCTACGACCGGTCGTTTGCCCGGTTTATCAAGGTTCACAGTTAGGTTTCCGATGAAACTGCATACCCAGATCTTCCTCGCGATGGTTCTGGGTGCAGCTGCAGGGGCGATCCTGGGCGATCGCGTTCAGTATGTAAGCTTTCTCGGTGACATCTTCATACTGCTGTTGAAGATGATCATAGCGCCGCTGATTCTCGCCTCCATCGTGACGGGAGTGGCTAGCATAGGCGACGTCAGCAAGCTCGGTAAACTGGGAGTCAAGACCGTTCTTTATTACGGTGTGACTACGTGGGCTGCGATAATCATAGGTCTGGTTCTCGTAAACCTGCTCAAGCCGGGTGTCGGGGTCGAAATGGCGCTCAGCGACGTGCCGCAACAGGCTGCCCTCGCCGACACGATTGCGAAGACCCCGGGCGAGTTCTTTCAGGAGCAGGTCAGAACGGTAATCCAGAACCCGTTTGCGGCGGTCGCCAACATGCAGGTGATGGCGATCATCTTCTTCTCTCTTCTTCTCGGCGCTGTCCTTACCACCTTAGGCGAGAAAGGGGCGGTCGTCACGGAGTTTTTTGCCGGCTTCAACGAAGCCATGATGAAGCTCACCGGTTGGATCATGAAGCTGGCGCCTATAGGCGTATTTGCTCTAATTGCGGGGGTGGTCGCGGCCGGCGGGTTCGGTGTGCTCAAATCGTTGGGCAAATACGTTCTGACGGTGATGGTAGGCTTGACAATACACTGCGCGCTTCTGTTGACGCTGTTTCTGCGCGGTATGGGCAAAATGTCGCCGCGCGATTTCCTTGCCGGAATGCGTTCGGCCCTCGCGATAGCTTTCAGCACGGCGAGCAGCTCTTCAACGCTGCCGGTTACGATGGAATGCGTCACGGAAAACCTCAAGGTGTCCAACAAAACATCGAGCTTCGTGCTCCCGCTGGGCGCGACCGTGAACATGGACGGCACGGCACTGTACGAGTCGGTCGCCGCGATATTCATCGCACAGGCGTACGGTATAGAGCTCGGCCTTGGCGCCCAGGCCATGGTATTCGTGACGGCGACGTTGGCGGCGGTCGGCGCGGCGGGGATACCGAGCGCGGGCCTGGTTACGATGACGATAGTCCTCACGGCGGTCGGACTCCCGCTGGAGGGAGCGGCTCTGATTTACGGGGTGGACAGAGTGCTCGATATGTGCCGCACCACGGTGAATGTTCTTGGCGATTCTGTAGGTACGGTCGTCATAGCGCGCAGTGAGGGCGAAGACCTGGGTGCATCTGCAGTGGAAAGGAGATAGTGCAGTGAGTGTGTTCGTGTTGGCGCTTTTAGCGTTGGTGCTTTTCTTCGTTGCGTACCACACTTACGGTCGGTTTTTCAGCCGGCGTATTCTTGCTCTTGACCCGAACGTGCCCACCCCTGCCCACACCAAAAGAGACGGGATAGATTTTATGCCGGCGAACAAGTACGTTCTGTTTGGCCACCATTTTGCCTCCATTGCCGGCGTGGGACCTATCCTGGGTCCTGCAATTGCCGTCATATACGGTTGGTTGCCGGCCATCATATGGACTGTCGTCGGAGCGATACTCATCGGAGGCGTCCACGATCTGGGTGCACTGGTAGCGTCGGTCAGGCACGGGGGTCGCAGTATAGGCGACCTCACGGAAGAGCTCGTCGGCCATCGCGCGCGAAACCTTTTTCTGGTGCTCGCCTTCTTCTTGCTTGCGGTTGTGCTGGCGGTTTTTGCGATAACGATGGCCACGCTGTTCCGGGAGTGCCCGGAATCCGTCTTTCCGTCGTTCGCTCTCATCGCCATAGCCGTTCTCGTCGGTATACTGATGTACAAGACCAGAATAGGTCTGCCCGCGGCCACGGTTATCGGCCTTGTCCTTTTTGTCCTTGCGATATGGTACGGCACCGGCCACCCGATGGGTGAGATGCTCGGCAGGAGCAGTTGGGCCTGGATCGTGCTGCTGCTTGCGTACGCTTACGTGGCATCGGTGTTGCCGGTGTGGTTGCTGTTGCAGCCGCGCGATTATATCAACTCGTTCGCGCTCTACGCGGGGCTTGGTCTGATGTACATAGGGCTGTTCGTTGCGCGGCCCGAGATGGTGGCGCCCGCGGTGCAGCTTCAGCCTGCGGGAGCGCCACCGATTCTGCCGTTCATCTTCATACTGATAATGTGCGGCGCAATATCGGGGTTTCACAGTCTCGTTTCGTCCGGCACCACCTCCAAGCAGATCAACACCGAAAACGACGCCCGCCTTATAGGGTACGGCTCGATGCTCGTAGAAGGAGCGCTAGCCGTGGTTGTCATACTCGCGTGCACGGCGGGTTTACGTTCTGCGGACGTGTGGCAAGCGCGATACGCGGACTGGGGCAGCGCACAAAGTCTGGGGGCGAAGCTGAGCGCTTTCGTGGATGGTGCCGCCTATTTCATCTCGCACGTCGGCTTCAGCGAGAAGATTGCGAAAACGCTGGTTACGGTGACGGTTATAGGGTTTGCGTTGACAAGTCTGGACTCCGCGACGAGGTTGCTCAGGTTCATAGTGGCTGAGGTGGGGGAAAGAGCCCGGATCGTGCCTCTCAAGAACAGATTCCTTGCTTCGGCGGTGGCAGTTGCTCTGCCTCTCGCTCTCGCGACAGCGAAGTTCAAGGGGCAGTCAACCGGGATGGCGCTGGTGCCGGTTTTCGGCATTACCAACCAGGTGTTCGCGTGCCTGGGACTGCTGGTGGTGAGCGTGTTTCTGTTCCACAGGAAAAGGCCGGTCTCTTACACTCTGTTACCGATGATCTTCATGCTTCTCGTGACGATAGCGGCGATGATCATAAAGCTCGGGGACTGGATAGGCGAGAAGAACTACCTGCTTATCACGGTAGGCTCGATTATTTTTCTTGGGGAAGTTTGGCTCGTTGTTGAAGGATTGCTCGTGTTTTCGCGCAGACGGCTCGCCCGGTCTCAACAGAGCCCGGAATGAGCCGGAACGCGGGCGAGAGGCGCGGGCAGGTTTGCATCTGTCAGTCTGTGTCTACTGATACCGGGAGCGGGTAGAGGAACACTGTGAACTTCGACTCTCTGTACAGAACGATCATAGCCGCCTACGCGACGGTTCCCAAAACACTCTTCAAGGGGTATGCGTTCCCGCCCCTGCAAGTGTTCATAGAGCTGACCCGCAGGTGCAACCTCCGGTGCGCCATGTGTCAGAACATGCCGTACATGGACCGGATGTCAGTTCGCGAGGAGAAGGAACAGGAATTGACCTTCGATGAGTTGAAACGCATCATAGGAGAAACACCGCGATTCTCACTTATAACCTTCACCGGCGGCGAACCGCTGGTTCGGGACGATTTCGCCGAGATACTCGGGTGGACGGCGGCGATGCGTCGCTGTCATGTGATTACCAATGGCGTGCTTCTGGACGGTGAGATTGCCGAACTCATGGTCCGGTCGGCGGCACGCCATCTTTTTGGCAAAGGGCTCGTGTTCGTCGGCGTGTCGATTCACGGTCCCGCCGAGGTTCATGATAGGATAACAGGGGTTGAAGGTTGTTACGCGAGGGTGGCCGGCGGTGCCGGGAAGCTGGCGGAGATGAAAGCCGCTGCAGGCAGCAAACTGCCGTTCTTGTACGTGTGCGTAGTGCTCACGAGTGCTACCGTGGAGACTTTGCCTGAGATGCCGGACATCGTCAGATCGATGTCAGCGGATGTTCTAAACATAGCGTTGCACAATACCTCTCTGGACCTGTCAATCGTCGACGGCGCCACGATGGAAACTATGTTCAAACGGCCGGGTGCACCCGATCCAATCGAAAAGGAGGTCTTGAAGGCGAAACTCTCGGAGACACTCCGGCGGGCGGCGCAGCTGGGAATACAGGTCCGGTTGCCTCGGATGCCGATCTCGAAGATCATCGGCTATTACGAGGGAAAGTGGGATGGATCGGGTTACAGGTGCAACACGGCATGGACGAAGACGCTGATTTCGCCTCAAGGAAAGGTCTATCCCTGCCATCAGTTCGAGACGGGCAATCTCAGGGAGGGATCTCTGAAGGCGATCTGGAACAGCGCCCAGTACCGCCGGTTCAGACAGGCATTGAGGCGTCACAGTGTCTTCCCAATCTGCGCAGGATGCTGTGAGATTGAACACGCGTCCAAAGAGGACGGCGAAGCCTAGCGCGGTCATTATTGACCTGGCGGGCACAACAACTTGACTCGAGCGGTTATTTGTGGTGTAATCGCGACAGCATTCGAGTATCGGCAACGCGTGTCAAATCTGCAGGCGCTCACGAGAGAGGGCCGAAAGTGTTCAGGCTAGCTTTTCTCATGTTGATGGCCGTGGGCAGTGTAGCTCAGGGCGTTGAAGATGCGCCATCCCAGACTGACGAACAGCGCCAGCTCGAGTCGGTCGTTGCCTACGACGATCTCCAGCGAAAGCTGATACAATGGGACCTGGATCTAATAGGCCGGTACGAGGGACGCGGCGAACAGGAACTTGCCGAGGAGAAGCTGGAGTCAGCGGGCCGGCGCGTCGAGGAAATTCTGCGTAAGTACGTGTTGTTCCTGGGAAAGTATCCTGAGAACGCAGCTGGCCACAACTACTACGGAGAGGCTCTCGCCGACCTGAAGAACGATCAGGAGCAGGCAGTCCAAGAATGGCTCAAGGCGATCAAGCTGGACCCACGGCTTCCCGACCCGCACAATAATATGGGGATTTACTATGGCCATTTTGGCGAGCCGGCCAAGGCTATAGACGAGTTTCGCAAGGCCATCGAGCTGGACCCGAGTGTGGCGGAGTTTCATTTCGATCTGGCACTCGCTTACCATAACTTCCGACATGTTGCCACGAGCAAGCTCGGCTGGACCCTCCCGCGACTCTTCGAGGAGATACTGAAAGAGTCCCGAACCGCGCGAAAGCTCAAGCCGCAAGATCTCGAGATAGCGGCGGATTACGCCAGGACATTTTTCAGCTCGGAGGATTTTAGAGTTGTTCCGGATTGGCCGGAAGCTTTGTCGGCGTGGCAGTATTGTCTGGCGTTGACTGAGGATCCCACTGAGAGGTTTAACATCCTGCTCAATCTCGGACGCGTGATGCTGAGGATGGACCGCAAGAAGGAGGCTCGGGAGTATCTTAGCCAAGCCCTGTCAATCCGACCGGACAGCGCGGTAGCCAAGAAGCTTATCAAGACGGCTCAGTAGCCGTTCGCGGACTATCCAGTCACTGTGGCGGCGGTATGCGCCCGCGTGGCTGCTGATTAGGCGGTGGTGCTCTTAATCCAGCCAGTGGTTTTAAACAGCAAACGAGTCGGCGTTACATTGGGGGTGACCTGAAAATGAAGAGACGATTGAGAATTGTGCTGGCCGTGCTCGTCGGTTGTGTTGTCCTGCTTGTCATTCTGGGACTTATACTTCCCCGCGTGATAGACATGGCGTGGGCGAGGGACCTGATGGCCAAGCAGGTGCAATCCGCGCTTGGCAGAGACGTCAAACTGGGCGATGCACAGCTTCGTCTTATCCCCAGCATCAGAGTACAGTTAGCGGGCCTCGAGGTCGCGGAAGCTGCGGGTTTCGGCGGGCAGCCGTTCGTCAAGGTGGACAGGGTGTACGCTTCAGCGAAACTCCTGCCGCTGCTGAGAAAGCGCGTAGTGGTTGACCGATTTGTCCTGGAAGAACCGGCCATCTCGATTATCCGTTCGGAGGAAGGGAAGTTCAGCTTTGACGATCTTGTCAAGAGCGAAGCCGAAGAAAAAAAGGCGCCCGCGAAGCAAGCGGTGCCGTCACCCGAGGGTCCTGCGGCGCCGCGGGTGACAATCGGGGGTATACAGATCCGCCATGGCAAGCTGACTTTCTTGGACAAGCAGACCGCACCGCACACGACCCTTGAGGTTAGCGATCTTACGGCGAAGGTGGCCAATCTTGAGCTGAATGAGCCTGTTGAGTTTGACATTTCCGCCGAGGTGCTCGGCGGCTCGTTCTCGGCGCGTGGTTCTGTCAGGCCGACGCCTCCGCTTGAACGCATCAAGGCGGATGTCGAGGTAACGCTGGATAGTATCGGTCTGGACCTGCTCCGGCCGTACGTGAAACAGTTCCAGTCCGAGAGCATTTCCGGGAAGTTTGCCGCTTCATTGGACGAAAAGAAGCAGGCTGCGCGCTGGCAAGGCACCGTCTCTCTGAAGAACAGCTTCGTGGCCGTTCCTGGTCGCCCTGACGCCTCGGTCAAGGGCTCAGTTCTGTCGGTTGACGGTTCCGGGTCGGCTAGTTACAACTTGAAGGAAGCGTCGTTCGACGGCAAGATCCTGGCTGAAGGTCTCAACCTTGCAGGATTGCACCAGGCGATGTCTAAAGCGGAAGTCGGAAAGTTCGAGTTCGAGGGAAAAGCCTCGCTCAGCGCGGGAAGCACAGCGATCAATCTCAAGGGTGAAACTAAGGTCTCGAAGCTTAGCGCAACCGCCGGCAAGGAAGACGGTCGGTGGGATCTCGCGGCGGAGAAGCTTTTTCTCGGGTTATCCGGCAATTATCAGACAGGCGAGCAGAAGACAGCGGGCGAGGCGACAGTCACCGTCCGTTTAGACAAACCCAGTGCAAAAGGGCCCGGCGGCGCAGTGTACGCGCTTTCTGCTGTGGCCTTGAACAATGCGACTTCATCGTTGCGCGATAACACGCTATCTTTCGACCTGCCCGAGGTGGTTCTCGGAGAAACGGCGTTCCGAGGTTCCGGCACTGTCACCTTGCCGCAACCGGACCAGTCGGGCAAGAATAGCTTGCTCGGTTACGATGCGAAGGTCGATTTCGACAAGGTATCGCTTGACGAGCTGGCGGCGGTGGTTCCCGCTCTGGCAACTTACAACCCGTCGGGCAGCCTTTCGCTTTCTGCTGCCGCCAAGGGTAAGGCCGGACAGGCCCCGTCCGCGCTCGCGTGCAAAGCACAGTTCAAGAAAGCAGGTTTCGCGCACCCGAAGATCGCGGTTCCAGTTCGGAACGTGGTCGGAACTGCAGAAGTTTCTCTTTTTACAGAAAAGGAATCTGCCAAGATAACTGGATTCGGGTTTTCTCTGGGTGAAACGCAATGCAAAGTTGACGCGGAGCTTGATGCTGTCCGCGTTCCGAAGGGGAAGTTCTCGGTCAGCCTCGATAACGTTGACGTGGAAAAACTATTGCCGCCGAAACGTGCTGAACCGGCGCCGGCTAAGGCTCCCAAAGAACCGCAGCGCCGTCCCAAGCCCTCGTCGGAGTCGCCTCTCAAGCAGGCGCGCGTTCAAGGTGAGATCACTGTTGGCAGCGGCAAGTACAAGACCGTTGCGTTTGGAAACGTGAAGCTCAACGTCAGCCTGAAAGATGGTGCCCTGGCAGTTCAGGAGATCAGATCCGACTTGTGCGATGGCAAGATAGACGGGTCGACGAAGATCTCCTCTCTGCTGGAACAGCCTGCCCTGGCCGGCACGATGGCTGTACAGGGGGTGGATATCGAGCCTCTGTTGGCTCTGAGCGAACGGGCCAAGGGGATGGCCGAGGGGAACGTTTCGGGTCGGTTCACCTTCGATGCGCCGCACCTTGATCAGGCGCGGCTGCTGAAGACGCTGAAACTCAACGGGAACGTGGAGGTCCCCCGCGGCCAATTCACCGGGTTTGACCTGGCGCAGAAGCTTGGAAACATATCGCAGCTTTCAGGGGTCTCAGAGATCGGACCCGAGAACACAGTCTTTCGAGACTTGACGGCCGAGTTCGCTCTTGCGGACGCGACAGCAACGGTGTCTTCCATGCGCATGGCGGTCGAGCATTTCGACGTGGCGTGTTCCGGCACGTACAGCCTCGACAAGTCCGTTAACATGCGCGCTGAAGCCATAGTCTCGGAGGAACTGAGCGCGAAGAACCGTGGCAGCGATGCTCAGACGTTCTTTGAAAACGAGGAGCGCAGAATTGTTGTCCCGTTTATCGCAACCGGTACCGTGCCGAGGGTCAAGGTGACGCTTGACATGAAAAGGGTCTCCGAGAGGGCGTTGGA
>Ga0180438_10009081_pt1 | contig 12483 bp, 11 predicted proteins | sample SS_ome_12_FD_132455 | JGI IMG/M metagenome (GOLD analysis project Ga0180438, IMG submission 132455) | Hypersaline lake sediment archaeal communities from the Salton Sea, California, USA - SS_3_D_2 metaG | ecosystem: Environmental > Aquatic > Non-marine Saline and Alkaline > Hypersaline >...
CCCCGGCTCATAATATGATAAAGGCAGTTTTCAGCCTGCAAACGGTAGGGACGTGCCATGTCAGGATTATATATACCTAAATAAATCTGTCAATTAGTTTCTAGTTTCCAGGTCTGACCCCATTTTTGTGCGAGCTTGACTGAGGGGAATTCCCGTATATAATTTCACATACGATATCGTGAAGTAAAATTGAGGAGGATATGTCTTTGAAGAAATTGCTGCTTGTCATCCCTTTTATTCTATGCCTGATCACCTGCGCCGAAGACCCGCTTATTGGCCAGTGGGAGCGGTTTGGTGATGATGCAGAGGGAACGATCGTCATCGTCGAGATCGTCGGTACCATGTATCATGGACGTTTATTGAAATCAGCCGGTATCCTCGATCTGCTCGGTTTTACGGAAAACGATATCAAGTGGCGGGACATCGAACCGGTCGGTGCAGGAAAATGGAAGGGCAAAGATCTCATTAAAAAAATAAATTTAGAGGGCGAGATAACATCGATCGAGTATAAAGATGTCTACTTCACCATGATCGGCGAAGGAGTCATGGAAGTTCGAAAATTCGCACAGGAGTCAAAACTTTTCGGTGAAGTCCAGCGCTGGTGCCGGGTGAATAACTAATTTACCTCGTTACAATACAACTCTTCGTTACGCTCTTCTCCCCTACAGACAGTTTTATGTAATACACGCCTGAAGGTACTCTCTGTCCTTCCTGGTCATTGAGATCCCAGATGATCTCACCAGGAACCAGGAAGTAGGAACTATGAACAATGTACGTTCTTACTAATCTACCGGATGCATCGTAGATACTAATGCCAGGGTATTTGCCAATACGCCCTACGCAATACGCAATACGCACTTCGCTTGTTATCGGATTTGGCATGATATCCAGTTCCATGATGCGAGATCCTGGATCCTGCATCTCGGATTCCTCCACCTGCGTTCCCAGTAAACTGTCGATCACCCGAATGATCTCCTGTGGATCATACTGGTCTGACCAGTATGCGACATTACCCTGCTGGTCGATAATATAATCCTGCGGATAGGGCGCTTCTGGAATCGGTACACGGTAGATACTGTACACGCTGGCATTATCAACCAGCCCGATGAATCGCTGACCAAATACCAGGATGAATTCCTGGAGCTGGGTCATATTAGAACTGATCTCATAGCACACAACATCCGATGTATCATAACGCGAGAAGATCGAAGCATCTGTGGCCGCAGCCTGCGGCCCACAGAGCGGTCACCAGGCACCACCGAATTCGAGATAAATAACCTTTCCCAAATTACCGGAAATACTGTGGTACTGACCATCGGTTCCATACAGATTGAAATCAGGTGCAGCTGAACCGTACTGGGGATAACTTGTATTATTCTTATATACTTCCTGACGGAACGCAACCTCATCAGGATCATTGCTATAATAGAATATATTATCATAAGTACTGCCAGAACCAGTGGCGGTCACAGTTACGGATTGCGAATCACCCGGGGCAACTGAAAATGATGAAATATCCGTAGTGATCCCGGAAGGCAGGGTAATCGATGTAATAGAAAGCGTACTTGCTCCGGTATTACGCACTATCACGGTAGTATCCATTGTGCCACTTACTGCGCCAAAATCAAGCACCAACGGATACACATCAATATCAGGATCCTGGTCAGGTCCTACCCTGTAACATGACATGCCGCGCCAGTCAGCCACGACGATCAGACTGTCATCCCGTATATCCGCACCATGTGCCCATGTTTTGGTGTTGTCCCAACCCACGCGCTGGACCGCGGAAGGATTTGATATATCGAATAACTCCATGACAAACCAGGAACCGGCAATTACCAGGTGATTAGCAACCCCGGAGCCCCATACGCACCCATCTGTTTCTATTACATCGAGGAGCAGTGGAGTATGGGGATCAGAAACGTCCACGGTTGCCAGACCATGAACCCCTAAAGACACTACCGCAATATCGCCATCAAGATTCACATCATTCGCACATCCATCCAGACTGAGGGTGGCAGTAGTATGCAATCCTCCAGCAATTCCCACAATAGCCAGTCCATGGCGACCGTTCGCAGCGATAAGAAAAGAATCCTTTACCACAATGTTCCATACAGCTGAATTGTTCAAAGAAAATTCATCGATTTTTTGAGGATTGTTTGGATTTGAAATATCGATCGTGTAGATACCATTCTGGTGTGCTGCGCAATACAGGTAATCACCGATCACATCGCCGCCTTCCAAAGCTTCGGCGGCCCCGGGCGGATCGTATTCACCGAGATAAGATGGATTCGCTCCTGAAATGTCGTATAATCCAACACCATCCCGCCTTGAAAAAGATGCCGCCAGGGTATCACCGTAACACTGGATCCGCCAGGTCGACGGTCCGTTAACATAGAATCGCTGCGGTGACGTCGGATCGGAAATATCATACGCTTCGAATCCTGCGCCCAGACCATTAGCTACATATGCGGTGTTACCAACGATCTCAACATCCATCAGATGATAGGGATTCGCCTCGTTATGACCGAGGAATTCCAGATTGTCGATATCCGCAAAGAGCATTGTACCAAGACCAACTAATAAAACCAGAAAACCGTGCATACTCCTTGGATTTCTCCGGTTTACCGCTTTGGGTGATCGATCATACTTCATTGTTACCTCACAATTTCTATCCACCTGCTATTCACCTTTAATAAGCGAGAATGCTTCAGCACGAGTGGCTGCTTTCTTCATTGCTCCGCGTATTGCCGACGTGACCATAACAGTCCCGGGCTTTTTCACGCCGATCATCGAAAGACACAAATGTTCCGCCTCAATCACAACAAGCACTCCCATGGGTTTAAGATGCGCCATAAAAAAATCAGCAACCTCATGAGTCAACCGTTCCTGTACGATCGGGCGTTTTGCCATAATGTCGATCACACGCACCAGACTTGAAAATCCCGTGATCCGGTTGTTTTTCGGTATATAAACGATATGTGCCTTACCAAAAAAAGGCAGGAGATGATGTTCGCATACCGAATAAAAAGGAATATCCTTAATGATGATCATCTCGTCTTCGTTCTTGGCTGTGTAGGTCTTTAATTCTCTCTTTGGATCGCGTTTAACACCGGCAAATATCTCATCATACATATTTGCGATGCGGCGCGGTGTATCTTTCAATCCATCCCGATTCGGATCTTCACCGATCGCCTTCAGAATATTGAGCACTGCCTTTTCAATAATTTCCTTGTTCACATTGCTCATTGTCCACCCCGGGGCTCTGTCTTATTCAGGGGCTTTGACGGGAGATTCTTTCGAACACGTCGTTTCGTATTCTTGATGCCCAGAATGTCATCGATCTCATCGCCGCTTAGAATTTCCTTCTCGAGCAGTTTTTCGGCGAGTTTTTTCAACTGCCCCATGTTCTTTTTGACAATCGCTTCAGCTCTCGCTCCAGCCTCCTCAATTATCTTCTTGATCTCCTCATCGATCTCGCGCGCTGTCTCATCGGAAAAATCGCGGTGCATACCGATCTCTCTCCCGAGAAATATCTCTTCCTGTTTTTCACCGTAGGTAAGTGGTCCGAGACGGTCGCTCATACCCCACTCACACACCATCTTGCGGGCGAGTTTGGTCGCTTTCTCGATGTCATTGCCGGCACCGGTTGAAAGGTCACCGAGCATGAGTTTTTCTGCTGCCCGTCCCCCGAGCATGAATGCAAGTTGATTCGCACAGTATGTTTTCGAATAGGTACGGCGCTCATCGATCGGCAAGGCCTGGGTCAAACCGAGTGCCATACCACGCGGGATGATCGTAACCTTATGGATCGGATCCATCCCCGACAGGTTCTTGGTTACGAGTACGTGACCGCATTCATGGTACGCGGTCAATTTCTTTTCGTCATCAGAGATCAAAAGGCTCTTTCGTTCAACGCCCATCAAGATCTTGTCTTTAGCGTCTTCAAATTCGACCATCGCGATATTCTGTTTATTACGGCGTGCTGCAAGTAATGCGGCTTCATTGACCATATTCGACAGATCAGCGCCGGAAAACCCTGGCGTTCCACGGGCGAGAATATCAAGATCAACGTCCTCAGCCAATGGCTTTTTCCTCGTGTGGACCTTAAGGATTCCATTGCGTCCCCGCACATCAGGACGGTCAAGCACCACGACCCGGTCGAACCTTCCTGGCCGTAACAGCGCAGGATCGAGAATATCAGGTCGATTGGTCGCAGCCATAAGGATAATCCCCTCGTTCACGACAAAACCGTCCATTTCCACGAGCAACTGGTTCAGGGTCTGCTCGCGCTCATCATGTCCGCCACCCAGACCAGCGCCACGCAAACGACCCACTGCATCGATTTCATCGATAAAGATAATGCACGGTGAGTTGCGTTTTGCCTGATCAAAGAGATCGCGCACGCGCGATGCACCAACGCCGACGAACATCTCAACAAAATTGGATCCGCTGATCGACATAAAGGGTACTCGTGCCTCACCCGCAACCGCCCGCGCCATAAGAGTCTTTCCCGTACCCGGTGGACCGAGGAGAAGAACACCCTTGGGGATCCGCCCGCCAAGTCGCGTGAATTTTCGGGGTTCTTTCAGAAATTCGATCACCTCCTGCAATTCCTGTTTGGCTTCCTCTACCCCAGCAACATCGTTGAATGTCACGGTTGGATTGTTCTCGAGGATGACTTTTGCCCGGCTCCTTCCAAAACCAAGCGCCTTGTTCTGTCCGGACTGCATTTGACGAATAAAAAATACCCAGACACCAATAAGCAGAAGCCAGGGAATTATATTGAGTACGATATTACCCCAGCTAGATTTTTGTTTGGCCACGACTTTTACATTGTACTTAACCAATTCGTCGGCCAGTTTGGGGTCTTCAAAAGGCATAAGTGTAGTAAATTCTGCAAAGGCACCTTTGTCTTCATAAGAGATTTCGTTGTTGAATTTTCCCTTGATCGACTTCTCGGTTATCGTTACCTCGCTGATATTCCGCTGTGTGAGTTCACGAAGGAACACAGAATAAGGTATGTCAACAGCTTTTCCTTTTTGATTAAGTACCTGCAGGATGACGATATAGACCGCAATAATCAAAACCGACCAGATGATCACAGTCTGCCAGGCACGTTTTTTTTGAGGTTGTTTAGCTACCATCGAGCACTCCTATATAGGGTAAGTTGCGATATTGATTCTCATAATCCAATCCATATCCGACCACGAAGACGCTCGGGATATTAAAACCTACATAAGCCAAAGGAACGTCCACCATACGATCTTCCTTCTTGTTCAAGAGCGTACATACTCCAATGCTCCGTGGTCTTCTTGTACTTAAATTATCCATTATGAAAGAAATGGTTCTGCCGCTATCGATTATATCCTCAACCACGATCACATCGCGGTCCTCGATGTTTATAGATAGATCATTGCTCAAACGCACGACACCGCTCGAATCCTTTCCATCGTAACTCGCGATGCATAGAAAATCGACCTCGACCGGTATGTTAATATTACGAATGAGATCCGCCATGAACACAAACGCTCCTTTAAGAATACCAACGAGAACAGGATTTTTATTCTGATAATCCTCATTGATTTGATCCGCTATCTCTACCACGCGGCTGTACAATGTATCCTTCTCAAGAAGTATATTCATGATCGACAACAAGAAACCTCTTTGTATTATTTTTGATGTAACCGCGAAAAGCCCGAGTGACACCCGGTATCATCAATATGCCCTTCTGGTCACAAAACATCAACAGCTCTGCCCTCTTGTGCGGTGGTATCTTATGTTCATTATAGATTTTTTTCAACATTCTCCTGCCCACACGTGTAACCAGAACATCTCCCTGACGCCTGGTACGGAACTCCAATGGCAAAGCCAGTTTATCCAGATCAAATACTTCACACCCTTTGTTCCTTTTTTTCAGATCAAAGTTCTTTTCCGTACGGATCCTCACGACACCTTCATCTATTTTAATAACATCACTTCGTGGATCGACTTTGATCTTCCGCTGTCGTGTGCTCCGTTTTTTCCCGATGACGATATCGTTAAATTCTCTTTGCCCGAAGAGGTGTTTAGGCAGGTCGATCCGCTTACTTGATGGTTTATCTTTTAGATCCACCAAAGCCGCAATGTGTTTACTTTCAAATCCTTCCAGGCTTCCCGCGATGTCCGTGATAGCACGCCTTATGATCCGTCCCATTATGGCTGGATTATAATTTAAAAGTTTTTTTGTGTCAAGAACAACACAATCTGTATCGCTTCTCGCAATAGATTTGTAGACGTTTTCCGCGTATTCATCCAGACATTCATTATCAGATCGAATGAGCTTTATCGTACGGTGTACAGCCGCATGAAGCTCCGGATTGATCTTACACAATTGTGGCACGATCTTATGTCGGAGGAGATTCCGTCGGTATTCGACCTCTTTATTGGTTTCATCCTCGCTGTACGGAAGTTTTCTTGCCCGGACATACCGGCAAATGTCTTCTTTCTTCAAGTATAGCATTGGACGCATGAATGGCAGATGTACTGCACCCATCGCGCTCAGCCCTGCTGCTCCGCTACCGCGAATCATATTCATTAAAAAGGTTTCCACAACATCATCGCTATTATGACCGAGTATGATGCGCGATGCATGTGAATCTTCCATGTACTGTTTCAAAGCATTGTATCGTACATCGCGAGCAGAGGCTTCGACACCGGTCTTACCCTTTCGAACCTGCACTCGCGCGATCTTGCACTGCATATTGTACTTTACCGCATAAAACTTTGCCAGGTTCTCTTCCTCCTTAAGCACGGTCTGCTTGCGCAATCCGTGATTTACGTACATGATATTGAATTGTATCCGGTTCTTGTATAACGTGTAGAGTACATTGAGCAGACATACAGAATCTGCTCCCCCGGAGAAAGCAACAACTGCTTTCTTTACTCTTTCCAGCATTCGATACTTTTCGATCGTATTCTTTGTGTCAGCAAGTATCTGTGATTGAATTGTTCTTTTCACCTTGTATTATACACAATCAGCATGATATTACAATGAGATTGCTATGATCCGACTTTTTGACGGATGTCTTTGTCGATCTGCTCCTCAACGCGATTGAGCATACTGATAAGTTCTGCCACATCCTGCAGGTACTCGGGCAACTCACGCAGCATCGTTTCAAGGCCGGCACGAGAAATACGAATACACTTTTCAATAACTCTCAGAGTACCTGTTTCTTCCATCGCCTGCATTTCCGCATCACGCGCATCGTCCTCAAAAGTCGATACCAAACGACCGGTTTTGGCAACGATCAATGTATGGTACCACATAAGATCGTCATACGCTTCTTCAATCTCGTCGCTTATACCTTCTCTCTGCAACAATTTTAAGAAAACATGGGCTTCATCAGCGTATGCCCGTACCAGACGATATAGCTTATACTCGTTTGGATCGATATGAGGTACTTCGACATCATCAGTATTATCCAGATCAAATCCCTCTTTCTGTGCAAAGCCCAGGATCATCTGCTTGGTTTGATCGAAAATGTCCTTCATATCATTCATGAAAACATCAGGATCATGAGGATCCTCGCCTTTAACATAGTGCTCAAGCAGACGTTCTTGCTCGTCTTTGTATACCTTGCAGGTATCCTGGAATTCACATCGGTCACACCGGTAATCGCAGAAACTAAAAGGTGACGGGGTGTACTTGATCTTATCCGCATTTTTTTTCCTTTTTGCAGATTTGTCATCGGTCATAGCGTACTATAGGGGAAATATCCGCTCTGTCAAGAATAACCACAGAGTGGGCAACTCCAAATCCCTAGATCCAAATTCCAGCGGTAAAATATCTCTGTAATCTTTTTGTTGTATCACTGTAATCGATTCGGCAAAGCCGAATAAGCGGGGTCGACGAGATTTGAACTCGCGACCTCCTGCGTGACAGGCAGGCGTTCTATCCAATCTGAACTACGACCCCATGTGTTTTTTGCATTTTATCTACAAACTAACTGAGGGTTCATTATACCAGAAAACCACTTTAAGTCAACCTTTAGTTGACAGGTTTTTAAAAAATGTTATACTTAAGCCTATGTTCTTCCTCTTCCCGGTAGGCAGTGAAGAAGGCGTACGTCGTCTACCTTATGTTACGATCGGGCTGATCGTACTCAATACGATCATATATTTCCTGACAAGCATGGCGGTGAGTAAACAGGTGGATCATCTCATTGATCTGGATTATGACCTGCGCGAGATTGAAACACGTTATATGTACCGTTTCATGGAAACCAATCCCAATGAAATTGCCACGTATGACGTGGAAAAGCTGCGTGAGCAAATACTCGAGGGTGACATAATCCCGGTTGGCACCCAGGATTATGATCGATGGATCCGCCTGTATAATGAGTATCAATCAGCACAGAGCAATATGGTTTATCATAAATGGGGGTTCACCCCTAAAACGTTCGATCTAATAAAAGTTTTTACTTCGATGTTCATCCATGCAGGCTTTTTTCATTTGCTTTTTAATATGCTCTATCTCTGGCTCGTTGGCTGCAATATCGAGGACGACTGGTCCGGACCGATATTTTTGGGAGTGTACTTTATCTCTGGCTTTTTTGCTGTTCTACTCCACACGGCATTCGTGCCAAAAAGTACGGTTCCCCTTGTTGGTGCGTCTGGAGCGATCGCCGGTGTTATGGGAGCATTCATGGTGCGCCATTTCAAAACACGGGTGCGTTTCGCCTATTTTGTCTGGGTTATCGTTACCAGACCTTTCATGGGAACCTTTGCGGTATATGCAGGAGTTGCTCTACCCATCTGGTTTCTTATCGAACTTGCCTGTGCACCAGGCAGTGGAGAGGGCGGGACAGCCCACTGGGCACACATTGGAGGATTCGTATTCGGTGCTCTGGTCGGCGGGGCCATGAAATTCCTTCATCTCGAGAAGAAATTTGTCGCTCCCATGGTGGATGATAGTTTTGAAAAATTAAAGATGTCGTTCAAAATGAAGGAAGCGACCCGCAAAATGGATACCGGAGACGTTGCCGGGGCCCTTCCCCTTCTCATTGCGTGCCTGGGTGAAGAACCCTCTAATTTCGATGCGGCACTAATGCTGGCACGAATTCACCACGAGAAAGGAAACACCCATGATGCCACGGCGATGTACAATGAAGCACTCAAGCGCATGATCGCGGAAGGAAATAGCGAGGCTTTACAGGCGGGCTATGCAGAAGCAAAAGAAAAGGCACTCATCTCGACCATCACGGAGCAGAACATATTCCAGGGAGCGATGTTCTTTGAGAAAAAAGAGGATTTCGCCAACGCGGCAAAATTATACGGGATGTATATCGCCCTGTTCCCACGGGGCAACGCACGGGCTAAAGCGATCTACCGAACCTACACACTTTTCAAAAATAAGCTGAACCAACCGGTCATCGCTGATCAGGCACTCGATTTTTTAAAACAGGAATACCCTGACCATCCTGTCCCCGCGCCATAAACATTCATGTAAGGAACCATGATTTTCCACCCGAATAGAATCAGCATAAACAATTATGAACCCGGATATGTCCTATTTACAGACCATGAATAAAAATCTATGCTTTGTACTTGTCCTTGTTTTTATAATACTATTGTCAGGCTGTTTTTTCGATTCATTACCGCCTCCTGATCTCGTCGCACCGGTTAACAGTACATTGATCAGCGATAATCCCCCTGAGTTCATCTGGAACCATGTAAGCGGAGCAGACTATTACTGGCTTCAGGTATCACACACTGAGGACTTCTCGCAGTTGGTGCTCAATGTCCAGTGTACCGCAGATACGGTTTACACTCCGGTCACAGCTTTCCGGTCCGGCTCATATTTCTGGCGGGTTCTTGGCAAGGAAAGCGGCTGAGGCGGTCGCACCGGAGATTGGTCAAATCCCGGTTCATTCACTGCCCGGTAACAATAGGAACAAAGCTCTAACGATCGCGATCGAAGATCAATCGCGTATGATCACGATCTTTTCTATATCCACTTCTCCTTCGTATACTGTCGTCGCAAAATAAACACCTGGGGCACAATCAGAAACATCGATCATAATGCGATGTTCACCTTGTACAGGAATATATACCACCGTTTCTTTTATAAATTGACCGTTGATCGAATAGAGTCGAACCAGAGCCTTACCAGGCGTAGCACAATGCAGGATCATCGAGATATGACCGGATACCGGATTATTGCATTGGGCCAGATCAGACACTTTCGCCTGATGACCATGTTCCCGGATCCCCGGACCCTGATACCTCCAGCGGACCGCATCGAATCCGATGTGTTGCCCCTGAATCCCCGTCGCATCGCCCAGCCTGACGAATGCGCTGGTCGTCAGGAAAGGATATACACCCAGAGATACCCAATCGTTGCCATATAAAGATTGGTCAAGGATCACGTTTATAAGAGTATCGTTTGCCGTGTGGATCCAATAGTGTGCAGAGGTAGCGTTCGCGTGATCCCCGGGAACATGTACTGATACTTCGTAATCCCCGTCCAGGGACAGGGATGGTGTCCATACCGCATAACACGTGTCCAGTACTGCCGAAGCCGTGGTATAGGTCCACCACATATGTCCGTTGTACCCGGTCAAAGCATCGCGCCAGTATCCCATGGAGGAAGGAGATTCTGAGTGCAGATAAAATCCGCTGTTAAACTGCAGGTCATCGACGATCGTATCGGACAGCGGTTCCCAATTGCCACGCGCACCCACACACCAGTAGACGCTGTTTAAATTCTCATACCCATTGTTATAGCCAGGCCAGTCATAGCGTGCGTACTTCCCGTCATAACTCGGATACCCGGCAGTGTTTTTATTCCCGTACGGATCATTGAAAATAAGCGTGTGCCAGTCGAGTACCTGTCCGACCGCAAGAACCAGGTGGCCTGACGTCGTCAATCCAACACACATGCCATACAGGTATCCTGCATTAATTTCTCCAACCGCTTCATTGAATGTTGGTGAATCATCCCGCCAGGATACGATATCATGATTCTCCAGATAGGGCGCCATGTGCGTGTACGGTCGGTTCGTCCCTGACCACATATACCCGTAACCACCAATCGCCCAGTTCCCGCTCGGGTCTTGGGCCTGCCATGTATAGTCAACCTCCCGGTACCAGTAGCGCTCGCAGACATATCGTCCAAAATCGTGCGTATGTCCGTAAGGCGATGAGCACCAACAGCTCCATACCGGTAGTTTTGAATAGTATGCGATCGCCATCATGGCGGTCGATGGAGCGCATGCCCAGTGACCATTGAACCAATCCGGTGTATCATACACCTGGTTTAAATATGGGACATCAAGAGAATCACGTCCAGCCGGTCCAGTCACTTGATGCACAGGACGATCGAACGATCCATTCCAATGACCGATCCTCTTGACCCCGGTGATTGAATCATTTCTGGTCTGCGCAATGAAGACCGTGTTCGAATCGCCAGCACAAAAGATGAGGCTGTCTTGCGCATAGAACCGTGGATCGATCTCAAATCCCGATATACTATTGACCATACGTGTGATCCCACTGCCATCATAGCGCACACGATACAGATCAGATCCTGTAACCTGATAATGATCGACGATCGGAACATAATATATGATGTGTTCATTATCGAATGACCATGTTGCATGGAACCCTTGCGGCAGTCTATGAGTGGTGTGGGTCATTATATCGTAAATATAAAGATAACGGTCCAAACGACTGTAGAGGATGAAGCGGCTGTTCCGGGACCATTGAGGCAAGCAGTAACCATAAGACCGGTTATCCGAGATACAGAAACGCTCACCGCTCCGCAATCCGAGTACCCACAACTGATCATCCTGATCATTATATACTACCATGGATCCATCCGGTGAAATGCTTGTGTAGTTTGCGTACCCTCCAAGATCATGGTATTCTTTTCTCCCTTCAGTAACTACAATAAGGATGTGGTCGCTCGTATACGCTACAATACCGTCATCACTGAAACTAACCTGTCCTGCTCGCTTACCGGGAGCATGTAATATGGTACGCTCACCAGTGCGTATATCCACCAGGGATGGGGACTGAAGACCATTTTCAAAGATCGTTTTGTAGCCGATCAGCGTGCAGTCCGCGGAAAGGGTGAAGTACCGCCCGCACCCAGGGGTGGAAACAAGTTCTGCGAGCGAGTCATTCCGGTACACATAAAGACGCGTATAGTGTGCATCGGTCATGATTATGCCAAATGGTGTCATATACGGATCACGAAGGACTCCAGGATACTCAAGAAAAGTATCACCCGAACCCACGATAACCAGGATCACAAGAAATGCCATGGTGTATAAATATTGTAATGGAATGACTCAGCCTGTCAAGGAACAGATCTTAATGGTACTGTCAATAACTGTGTGTAAATTTGATTAGAAGATTGCATAATGATGATCCTCCCATTTTTTATTGTATTTAGCAAATAAAGCATACAGGATACGATTACAACTTTCAGTATTAGCA
>Ga0180438_10009082_pt1 | contig 12482 bp, 10 predicted proteins | sample SS_ome_12_FD_132455 | JGI IMG/M metagenome (GOLD analysis project Ga0180438, IMG submission 132455) | Hypersaline lake sediment archaeal communities from the Salton Sea, California, USA - SS_3_D_2 metaG | ecosystem: Environmental > Aquatic > Non-marine Saline and Alkaline > Hypersaline >...
GCGGAAGATGAGCGTCGTGATGGGAATCCCATAAATGACGTGGACGAAGATCAGACCGGGGATTGTGCTGTATAGATTGCCTCCAAACCAGGGTATTCTGCTCAGCACCTGGACCAGGGGGATAAGAATGCTCTGGTAGGGGATGAACATGCCAAACAGCAGAAGCGTAAAGATCAGGTCGGCGCCACGGAACTTCCACTTGGATAGTATGTAGCCGTTGATGGAGCCCAACAGGGCCGATAGGATAGTAGCCGGGATGGCCAGATATATGCTATTCAGGAAATTGCCGCCCAATCCCTGAAAGCCTTCTTGCTTGCTGCCGAACCAGGCTTTGGTGAAGCTGTCAAAATGGAGACCCGCTGGCGGGCTCCACATAGTGTTGAGACTCACGTCGGCGAAGCTCTTCATGCTGGTGACGATCAACAGATATACAGGTATCAAGTATGCGATGGCAAAGGCGATCAGGGTCAGGTACAGGAGAACGCGTCGCCAGAGGGGAACATAGCTTGCGCTGCTACGCACACTGGATGCTTGGGTCGTCATAGTTCAGCCTCCGTTCGAGTGCTCCACACCAGATAGGGGACGATCAGGACGCCTACCATGATTAACAAGACGATGGCGATTGAAGATCCTCGGGCGAATTGGTTGCCGCGGAAGGTAGTATCCCACATGAAGTAGGCCGGTACATCGGTCGAGAAGCCGATGCCTGGTCCGGTCATAGATACCACCAGGTCATAGATCTTCAACGAGATGTGTCCCAGGATGATGACCGCACTGAGGGTGATGGGCCGTAGCAGGGGCAAGATGATGCGCCACATGATCTGTAGCTCCGAAGCACCGTCCACCCGGGCAGCCTCACGCAATTCATCGGAGATGCCGCGCAAGCCAGCCAGGTACATGGCCATCGTGTAGCCGGACATCTGCCACGCAGCGGCCAGTACCAGTGACACTACCCCGGCCGACACACCAAACATGGGTGAAGCCAGGAAGCCCAGGCCGATCTGGCCTAGGAATTGTCCCACCCCCGAATCGGGCGGGATGTGCAAGACCCTCGGGTCGGTAAACCATCCCCACTTGAGAAAGTCCAATCCCAATTTCTCGAAGAGCAGATTGACGCCCGTAGCTCCCATTTCGGGGCTGCCGGGTGTCAAGAGCCAGCGCCAGACCACGCCGGTAACAATAAAGGAGATGGCCATAGGAAACAGGTAAATGCTACGGAAGATCCCTTCAGCTCGGATGCGCTGGTCGAGAAAGAAGGCCAGTAGGAAACCGACCACCAGACACAGAAACAAGAATAATATAGTAAACGATACTGTGTTACGCAGATCTATCTGAAAACGTTGATTTGCGAACAGTTTTTGATAATTGCTAAGGCCTACCAGGGTGAAATCGGGCAGAAGGTTGTTCCACTTACTCAGCGAGACATATCCTGTGAATCCGATAAACCCATACACAAAAACGGCGATTGCCAGCACCGAGGGTGCAATGAGCACGACCGCGATGATGCGCTCCCATTTGATTTGTCCCATGTGCTTCCTCTCCCAGTATTTACCCTCCCGGAGGCTACACACCTCCGGGAGGGTCGTCTTTCGTGGGATATGTTCGTAACTGCGTGGTTTCCTCAGGAAACCACGCAGTTACCCTTTTTACAAAATGATGGCCAAGCCAGCCCGGCCAGGCGGTTGGCCCTAGTCTGTGCGGTTTACTGGCAAACGCCAGCGTCTACACACGCCTGTTGCAAGCCGGCCTGCGCGGCAGCCACATCACCACTGGCCACGAAGAGGGTGAGGACGTCCTTGTAGTCCGTCGCCCAGGACTCAATGGCCGCTGCGCCGTGGGCTACACTAGGCACGATGGCGTCCTGGCCCCAGTCAACCGCGGCCGATTGCAGGTAGGCATTAAAGAGAGCCGGGTCGCAGTCGGTGCGGGCGCAGATAGAGCCCTTCTGGGGGTTGAAAGCTTCTTGCCCTTCCAGCGAGCCACACACCTTAAGCCAGTTGCGGGCGTTTTCCATGTTGGGCGCTTCTGCAGGCAGCGAGAAGCTGTCAGACAGGGCCACAAAGATGCCCTGCGTGCCGGGAGGCGGTGCCCAACCATAGCCATCGAAGTTCTTGGAGGTGAACCAGCCGTCGGTCCAGTCACCCATGATCATCATACCGCCCGTGCCGCTGATCAGGTACTCGCCAGCGCCGTCCCAGGTCAGGGCCGGGTGATCCTCGTTGGCGTAGCCCATCATCATCTTGAAGTTCTCGAGAGCCTGGGTCACCTTGGGATCAGTCCAGGAGAACTCCCCGGTCCACAGACCGCGGTACTCCTCAGGCGTCAAAGTTCCAGCAAGCACATCTTCGAAGATGTGACCTGCCTCCCAACCGTCCTTGGTGCCCAACACGTACGGCTGGATGCCAGCCGCCTGGAGCGCGTCGGCCACCTGCACGAACTCCTCGAAGGTGGTCGGCGGTGTCAACCCGTTGGCCTCAAACACGGCTTCGTTGTACCACAAGACGTTGGAGCGGTGGATGTTGACCGGGACGCCCCAGTAGTGATCCTTGTACTTGAGCAACGTTAGCAAGTCGGCCGGGAAGACTTCCTCCAGCCCCTCGGAGGCGTAAATGTCATCGACTGGTTCAAGGTATGTCTCAGGACTGTAGGTCTCAACCTCCAGGCCAGCGTGGAGCTGGAAAGTGTCAGCCGGGTCGCCGCCCAGAAGACGCGTCTTGTTCACGGCCTTGAAGTTGGTGCCCGCGCCGCCAGCTACGGTGGCGTTCACGATCTCAACACCGGGATACAACTCGCTGTAGATGCGGAACATACCGGCCAGACCCTCGGCTTCGCCGCCGGCGGTCCACCAGCTACCTACCACCAACTGACCACTCTCACCGGCCGCGTACAACAGCTCCGGCTTGCTGGGGTCATACGAGGCCAAGAAGGCCTCCGCGGCTTCCTCAGTGGGGATGCAGATCGTCCAGCCGACTTCGAGCACGTCAGCGTTGACAATACTGTCCGGGTACTTGTCAGGCTCGGCTAATGCAGCCTGGTTATGCAGGGCCATAATCGCCGGCCAGGAGAGCACGTTTCCGAAGTACTTGTCGGCGTACTTGGAGAGCCAGTCGTCCGCGGCAACAGTGACCTCCTCCTGGCAGACTACGCCTTCTTGGGCACTCGTTGCTAAGGGTACGAGTGTCAGGAGCAGAACAGCAAGTATTGACAGATTGAGCAGTTTCTTCATTTTGAGACTCCTCTTAAATTGGAAAACAGGTTTTCTTGCATACACTTCTTTGCGCACTATGGTACGTTTTTCTCTTGGTTAGTCAGCCTCCTTTCTGTCTCCTGAGTAAAGGGTATGGTCGAAAAACTACTTGGACCTGACCCATATGAGATCTTAGGAGTTGTCCGAAAACAACTCTTCAGCTTTGTCCGTAAATGACAAGCACAAAGTGCAAAGTTATTTACGGACAAAGCCTTAGTACCTTCCATACTCATACACAGTGTCGTACGCCGCCAGCATATTTTCAGGCGGAACACCCTTTTGGATGTTGTGCCCCGTGCAGAAGACGTAGCCGCCGCCTGGCTTGAAGGCATCGAGCAGTCTCTTGGTTGCGTCGCGTACCTCTTGCGGGGTGCCAAATGGCAGCACGCCCTGCTGGTCAAGACCCCCCCAGAAAGACATCTTGTTGCCGTATTCCTTCTTCAACCATTCACGTTCACCCTCATCACTCCCCATCCCGGCCGCCATCGGCTGGACCGGGTGCAACGCGTTGACACCCGCATCGATCAGATGCGGAATCATGGGAACGATGCTGCCACAGGAATGATAGAAGATCGGCGCATCAGTTTTGGAGCGGATGGAGTCATAGAACTTCTTCTGGCGTGGCCAGACGATGCGCTTGTAGACTTCTTCGGACATCACCGGTCCGCGCTGGGTGCCGAGGTCCGATCCGACCATAACGACAGAGACGTACGGGCCGGCGCGGTCCAGGATCTCCGCAAACATCGCCGACTGGTATTCGAGCATGCCATCAAGCAGCGCCTCCACGATGCCAGGTTCCAGAGCTATGTCCGTGTAGAACTGCTCAAAGCCACGCAGGTACCACGAAAACTCGAAGATAGACCCGATGGCGTTGACGATGACGGCGTAGTCGGTGTTCTCGTAGAGGTCGCGTGCTTTTTCCGCGAGTCCCGCGTATCGCGCCTCGTCACGAGGATCAGGCCACTCGATCCTGGCCATCTCCTCTGCTGTTTCGATATGACCCAGCGGCGCTGTCCCGACCACAAAGTCGTAGTACAGCACTCGTCCTGTCTCGGGATCAATGGCCGCCGTACGCTTGACACCGAACTCGTCCTGGTAGGTGTTGTTGGGAAGCTCTATGTCGTGCCAGTCACGGGACGCACTGAGATAGACGTAACGGGTATCAACATGGAGCCGCTCCAGCACGGGATCTGAAGGTAGGGCCAACTGCTGAATACGGTCGACGACCGGGTCTTCAGACACGATGCCAAGGTGTTCTTTGAGCGCATCGTTGGCCGCCGTCGTGATTCCGGTAACAATGCTGCCCAGATCAATCGGGACACGATCAGGTTCCTTCAGGCTTAGTGCAGTTTCAAGACGCTCGCGCGAATTCATACGTGGCTCCTTCGTTCGAGGGTTTTTCCTTGTTCCCGGTTCAAAGTTCCAGGGTCAGGCTGCCGTCGCCCGTTGGACGCGGCGTTCGACGAACAGATCCAGGAGCACGGCGCCCAGGGTGACCAGTCCCAGAACCATAAAAGTCCATTCATAAGCTAGACGGGCCAACCCAACCATATTTTCAATGACCATAATGATCAGGGCGCCCAGGAAGATACCCAGCATGCTGCCCCTCCCACCCAACAGCGAGGTGCCACCCACCACCGCAGCGGCCACGGCGCGCAGCTCCCAACCGGTGCCCACCCGCGAAGAGAAAGCCGACAGGCGCGTCGTCTGGATCACCGCCGAAAAGGCAACGAGGCTGGCCACGATAATAAAGCACACTATCTTTACCCAATCGGTGTTGATGGCCATAGCCCGCGCTGCCAAGGCGTTATCGCCTGTAGCATAGATCCAGTTGCCAAATCGCCGTTTTTGCAGTACGAGCCCCAAAACCAGCGCAAAGAATACAAACCAGATGCCCTGGGCCGGAATGATGCCGCCCAGTTTTCCGGTGAACAGATTGACGAAGAAGGGATGGTCGTCCAACACAGCCGAGCGCATAGTGCCACCCGAGAGCATAAGCGTCAATCCCCTCCAGAACAGCATAGTGCCCAAGGTTGCGATAAATGAGACAACCTTGGCTTTAACAGTAATCAAGCCGTTTAGCGTGCCGATCAGCGATCCACACACCAGGGTGATCAGGGCGGCCAGGAAGGGATTTATGGGGACTGCAATGAGCAAAGTGAAGATCAAGGAGCAAAAGGCCAGCACCGAGCCGATGGAAAGATCAAATTCGCCAGCGATCATCAGCACGCCGACGCCTAACACAATGATACCGAATTCGGACCCCAGAGACAGCAGAGTCCGCAGATTCGCCCCTCGAATGAAATTGTGATCTGGGGTGGCGATGGCGGCCCCTATTACCAACAACAGCAATATGGCCAAAACTCCGGCATTCCTGAATCGGACGAAGATCTGGGTGCGCCTGCTTTCAGCGTCCACGATCGTGTCTGCTTCTGTCGTTGTGGTCACGGTCACTCTCCCAAAGTGCTTTTTACGATGATGTCCGATAGTTCATCCACCGAAGTGTCTCGGGTTGGCACATCTTCCAGGGTTTTCCCGTGCGCCATGACCACAATCCGATCAGCAACCGAATACACGTGATATAGGGTATGGGTGATGTAAATGACCGCGATATCCTTTTCTTTGAGCCCGCGCACGAAATCCAGAACTTCTTGGACCTCTTTGACAGAAAGGGCGATGGTCGGCTCGTCCAGAATCACCAACTTGGCCTTGAAATTAAGCGCTCGCGCGATGGCCACGCCTTGCCGCTGTCCGCCCGAAAGGGTGGATACCATAGTCTCCGGCGAGCGGAGCTTCAACCCCATACCCGTCAGGGCGTCCATGCTGCGATTATTCATGGTTTCCGTGTCCATAAAGCCCAGAAAGGTACTGGGTTCTCGTCCCATGAAAATGTTTCGGGCGATGCTCAGATGCGGGGCCAACGCCTGCTCCTGATAAACAGTCTCGATGCCCAGGTCCCGCGTGTTCTTGGTGGAGTGTATTTTCACCTCCTGGCCCTCAAAGAAGATCTGACCCTCGTCGGCGCGGTGGTAGCCTGAGGCCACCTTGATCAGGGTTGACTTTCCGGCCCCGTTGTCTCCCACCAGGCCTACCACTTCCCCTTTGGTTACCTCAAAGTCGACACCCCGCAGGGCGTGGACCTGGCCGAACCATTTGTGGATGCCCACCATCTTAAGCAGACTTCGGGAACCATCCCTGCCAGGGGACTGGACATCATCCATAGTTGCTGACATAAGATTCTCACCTCTCGAAGAGTTTTCGCGCCCAGTGTCCTTCTAGAAAGCTCCGAGCTTTCGGGAAGTTAGGCATAGGCAGTTCAAGCGCTCTGGCTGGCGAATTGTCGGTTGGTCAAGTTGTTTAAGACGACGAACAAAATGACGGCAATACCAATAAAGGTTTCCACGCCGAAAACCGGCACCTGCATCAGGATCAGGCCGTTTTCTATAATTTGAATGATAAACACGCCCAGGGCAATGCCCAGCATGCTGCCCACACCGCCGCGCAGAGAGGTTCCACCCACCACTACCGCCGCAATGGCTTTCAGCTCGAAGCCGATGCCCTGGGTGGCAGCGAAGGAGCCCAGGCGTACTGACTGCATCACGGCCGCGAAAGCGCACAGGAAGCCGATCAGCATGTAGCAGGCAACTTTCACCAACGAAACGTTAATGCCCATAGCGATGGCGGCGTCTTGGTTGCTTCCCGTCGCGTACACCCAATTGCCGAATTTGTTGCGGTGCAGTATGAGACCGAGAATCAGCGCGAAGGCCAGGAACCAGAGAATCTGGACTGGCACTGGACCGATTTGCCCGGTCAGCAAGTGCGCAAGAGGAGAGTCACTGGGTACGTAAGGTAGAATGCTGATGGGCATCATATGGCTCACCCCATACAGCAATCCGCGCCAGAACAGCATAGTGCTCAGCGTGATGATGAAAGAAGGCAGGCCGGTACGTACTACAATCAATCCGTTGATCAGGCCGAAGGCGGCTCCGATCGGAAGTACCAGTACGAAGGCCACAAATGGGTCGAGTCCGGCTATCAAAAACTGGGTAAATATGTAAGAGCAGAAAGGAAGCACGGAGGCAATCGAGAGGTCAAACTCTCCGGCGATCATCAGCATCCCAACACCGAGAGCGACTACGCCCATATCGGGTGTGAGTTTGGCCATAGCACCCAGATTCCTGGGATCGAGGAATCGATGACCGGGGGAGAATATCGCGAAAATGAGCATAGCCAGCAGGAAGGCGATAGGCGTGCTGAGTCCCCCAAGATTGACTCGTTTGAGTCTGGGTCGTGCAACTGTCACATTTTGCATTTCTTCTCTCTCGACAGGTTGTCCACTGGGGGCAGGCCCGACGTCTGCTCTCACCTTACACCAAAACAGAGGACAGGCGAACAGATCTGCTTTGAAAACAGCTTTCTTGGCGCGCGTTGTCAATTCGTGCTACGGCGGCCGATTTCATATTTGAAGGTGTGAGATTTGGTCTTGACGCGTGTCCCAAGGTCTTTGAGTGAGACCTGACAGGTTTCCGTGAACGACCTGTCAGGTCTCCTGAAAAATGGGACACCCTCACGCCGAAAGGTCTAGCGATACGTGCCTGACAGGTCCTCGATCAGGCCCAAGTTGTCTTTGGTGATTAGATAGCCACCCGTGTCGATGTTGGGCGTGAGACCGTACATGTTATACAGGAATAGGGTGCTCACGGCGAAGTAGCCTTGCAGGTATTGCTGCTGATCAATCGAGGCGAGCACATAGTCTGTCTTCAAACCTTCCACGGTGCCGGGTGCGGCGTCAAAACCTCCGGCGATGACCTCTCCTGGTTCCTTGCCGGCCGCTTTGAGGGCGCTGGTCAAGCGGTCGGTGCAGATGCCGCCGGCGCCCATGAAGAAGGTGGTTTCGGGATGGGCGGTGAGATAGGCGGTCTGACGCTGCTCTACAGTGGTCATCTCCAGACCACCGGCATCGCCCAGTTCGAACGAGGTGATGCCGAACTCCTCCATGGCATCTTTGACGCCTGCGGAGCGCACCTGGGCGTAGGCAGCGCCCGGTACTTCGGCAAACATGGCCACGTGGGCGCTGGCCATGTCGATGCCTTGGTCTTGGCCGGCCTGGAACAGATAGCGAGCGATCATTTGGCCCGCCCGTCTTTCATTCTGGCCGATGTAACACAATCGTTCGTTACCCGCTGAACCCTCGGTGTCGTCGTTGTTGATGCCGATGACAGGAATGCCTGCCGCAAGCGCGTCCGCAACCGGCTTGTCCCAGGCCGTGTCGTCGTTGATGACCAACGCAATACCATTCGGGTTGCTGGCTACCGCTTCCTCAAACTTCTTCTGTTGGTTAGCCAGGTCGCCGCCAGCCAGGTCGATCTCCGCCCGGCAGCCATACAGATCGGCGGCATCGCGCATACCTTGCTGCACAACCGCCCAGAATGGGTCATCGCCGCCGTGTGTCACCAGGCGGAAGTACATGCCTTCCCCGGGTTTGCCCTCTGCCGGCGCTGCGGCGGGCTCTTCAGCCACAGCCTCGGTCGCTGCCCCTTCGACTGGCGCCTCGGTTGCCGGCACCTCGGCGGCCGGTGTGGCCACCGTCTGGCAGGCAGAGGCCAGGCCGGCACCTAGCACACTACCCACGCCTACTGTGGCCGCTGATTTCAGAAAATCGCGGCGCTTCATTGTGCCTTCAGACATTTTGTTCCTCCTTCTCTGAATCTGGCGCTATCTTGTTTTCCGCTGAAACACCGTGCATACCACCGATGGATTTCAGATCTCTTTGTTGGTTTCATCACCTCCTTTGTCTCCCAAAAGCTTCCCTCACGCATCTTTCTCGGCCTTGATAGATTGAAACGGATTTCACTAATAATCTATCATCAAATCTGCCCGTTGTCAACCGCATTGGTGCTCAAATTCGTTCAGCTTCCTCACGGGCAATCTGACACCAACGTATGACGTTCTGCGGGTTGTTGCCGATGGTATGGTTGTCCTTCATAATGACTTCTACGCGGCAATTCCTTGTGGTCTGAAAGGTCTTGCGCAGTCCCGCCCGGACACGCCCCTCGTCTAAGGCCCTCACGGCCAAATCCGACGGGCTGGGCTTGAGCGAAAAGATGTAACGATCCTCAAGCATGTCCGCCATGGTGGACACATCGGCCCAAGGTGAGACCGAAACCCGCCGCAGGTTGGGTATCTGCTTCACGAAGGGCCAGCGAATGTCAAGAGGCTCACAACAACCGTAGCAGTTCAACCCGAATCGCTCCAAGATCGGCAGTTGATAGGGAAAGACAAACTCACCGTACATCTGGGGCGAGATACCGACGGTCTCCTGGCTTTCGGAAAAACCCCACATATCACACAGGCGCACCCTCCCGTCGAAATCTGGCTGTGGCAGTTCCCTGGACCAGCCCAGCCCGCCTGAGCCGACGTAGGCCCCGTCGTTGTTAAGACTGAGCAGGTTCTCTTCTTCCAGGTAATCCAGAAGTGCCAGAGTTCCATCGCGCATAAATGCCATAATCTGGCGAACCAAATCGGGATTGTCTACCATGTCGTACATCAACTGTTCCAGGCCGCGCAGAAAGGCCACCCTCATGGTCATACCCAGGGTCCACCACCAGTTGGTTATCAGGCGAACCGTCAATAGGTCACCAAGGGTTTCCTCGGCCAACTCGATCAGGCGATTGGTGGCCTGGATATCGACCTTGATCTCCGGGTAATGAAGCTTCCCCAGGTCTTCCTCCGACTTGATAGGCGAGCCCCAGCGATAAGATCCGCCATTTTCGCCGCCGATGATCGTTTCCTTCAGCCCCCACTCCTCAAGACCGCCGCTGTGCACGTGAAAGACATCGAAGTAGGGTTCGACCGTGTAGTCGTCCCCCATCCGCGTGCCCCAGAAGATTTCCTTGCGCAAGTCCATCTCCCACTTGCGCGCCAACTGCCCCTCACACTCCAGGTCGCTGGGCGAGATGATCTCATTCCAGCCGTTCTCTGGGTCGCAAAAGATCACCGGACGCGTTGGTTCCAGGGCATTGTGCCGGTACCAGAGGTCTCGTTTTTCGTCTTCAATCGGACGCGTCGCGATGTCGGCCACCTGTCCGGCCAGTTGCCGCAACACCGCCTTCTCAGTCTTAGTCACCACAAAGGCGGCTGGGTCTTGAAACGCCTGGGCGACAATCGCATCTAAACGCGTCTGGACAGACGCGATATCAGTTTCCTCGCGTATAACGGTGATGGTTTGGTCACTTGCCATCAATGTTTTCGTTCCTCCATCGGTCTTTGATACGAACCACGCGGGGTGATAGGTCCTTTGTGGATAAAGGCTCGTACTCCCTGCGCTGCACCAAGGTAGTATTCTCCCAGGGCGGACAGATTGGTGTCGTTACCCACCAAGATGGGCAAGGGAAGGGATTCAGCCAGCACGTCGCGCAGTGGAACATCGCGTCATTCAAGGTTAGGGGCGAAGAGGCCTACGCCCCAATCGAGGTCAATCAGGCCCGACACACCGACGCCTGGCAGGGGCAGCCCCAGCCGGTCGGCCATTTTGGTAGCGTTCCGAAGAATCTCATTAAGTGAACGTTTTCATTATACCAGGAAGAGGCACCAGTGTCAATAAAAAGTTTACATATAAACATCGTGAGAAATGTGCGAAGTGCGTCCCATCTCGCTGATTCAGAACCACGGATTCTCAGAAAGCGGCGGATTAAACGCGAAAAAGCTCCGTGTTTTCCCGGCAATCCGAGGTTCTTCACGATTTCTATGTAAGCAACATTCAACAGGGGGACTACCTGTACGTGTTTCAGAATTTCAACCGACTTCCGTTGCGAAAAAAGCCGGATCAGATACAATTGTGGTGGACCAACTCAGGTTTGTAACAGTTTTTCAATCAATGAAACCATCGTCTCTCCCTCTGGAATCAACTACTAACGAAAGGAATCCCTATGCCAACCCTCGTACAAGAAAAAGTGGACCAGGCCATCGACATTCTGGGTGAGGTCAACATCGACGTGTGGCTGACCTTTGTGCGCGAGACAAGCGCCGGGGGTGACCCGGTGCTACCCTTGATCTACGGCCACGATTTGACCTGGCAGAGCGCCCTTATTCTCACCCAGGGCGGCGAGCGAGTGGCCATCGTCGGCCACTTTGAGACGGACGCGGCTCAGCGCACCGGCGCCTATCCAACCGTCATCGCCTATGACGAGTCGATCCGCCCCGAGTTGCTGGGCACACTGGAACGCCTCAACCCAGGCCACATCGCCCTCAATTACTCGGTCAACGACGTGCATGCTGACGGGCTAGGCCACGGCCTTTACCAGGTCTTGACGAAATACCTGGAGGGCACTCCTTTCATGGAGCGTCTTATCTCGGCGGAGCTGGTCATCAATGCCCTTAGAGGGCGCAAGACACCGGGCGAAATTGAGCGCATAAAAGCCGCCATCGAGACTACCATCCAAATCTATCAACGCACCTTTGATCACATTCAGGTCGGCATGACCGAGCGCGAAATTGCCGGCTTCATGCAGGGCCAGGTGGATGAGCTGGGTCTGGAAACAGCCTGGGAGCGGGCTGGCTGCCCAATCGTCAATGCCGGACCTGACTCGCCCGTCGGCCACGTCGAGCCGACCGACCTGAAGGTGGCTGCCGGCCAACTGCTTCATTTTGACTTTGGGGTGCGGCAGAGCGGATACTGCTCCGATATCCAGCGTATGGTCTATGTCCTGGGACCGGGCGAAAGCGGACCGCCTGAGCCGGTGGGTCGCGCTTTTGACACCGTGGTGCGAGCCATTGGTGAAGTTGTGGCCGCCATGAAACCCGGGGCAGTTGGCGCGGACCTGGATGGGATCGCACGTCAGATCGTCCTTGAAGCAGGGTATCCCGAGTATAAGCACGCGACCGGGCACCAATTGGGCCGGACGGCGCACGATGGTGGGGCATTGATCGGACCCACCTGGGAGCGCTATGGCGACTCCCCCAACCAATCGCTGGAAGCCGGCCACGTATTCACCGTTGAACCCAGCGTGTTCGTGCCTGACTATGGTATAATTGGGGTCGAAGAGGATGTGTTGGTCACCGAAACCGGGGCGCAGTACCTACACCCACCGCAGACAGAGTTGATTGTGATAAGGGACTAGGCTTATAACGCTATTGAATATGAGTGCCACATGTGATATACTTCGTTCGTAAGTGCTTCGGAAGGGTTCTTGGGGCAAACGGAGAGGCAGTGTAGATAGAGGAGGAGAGGCAATGA
>Ga0180438_10009083_pt1 | contig 12481 bp, 13 predicted proteins | sample SS_ome_12_FD_132455 | JGI IMG/M metagenome (GOLD analysis project Ga0180438, IMG submission 132455) | Hypersaline lake sediment archaeal communities from the Salton Sea, California, USA - SS_3_D_2 metaG | ecosystem: Environmental > Aquatic > Non-marine Saline and Alkaline > Hypersaline >...
GCGAAGTTGATCGGCGCAGAGGAAGCGTATCGAATCGGTCTGGTCAACGAGGTTTGCCTCCCGGAGGCATTGCTCGAACGGGCTCATGAAATTGCGAGTGAGCTCGCAGAGAAGCCGCCCATTGCCGTGGCAGGCATCCTCAAAGCCGTCATCGAGGGAGGGGCCCTTCCTCTGAAGGATGGACTGGCCCTGGAGTTCGAAGCCGTCGAGGCCACGAGCGGGACCGAAGACGCCACAGAGGGGGTCATGGCCTTTCTCGAGAAACGGAAGCCCGTCTTCCGCGGCAAGTAGCAGCGATTCGCCCTCCTTTTCCGGTTGAGAATATGGGAGCTTCTTCAGCTGGCAAAGGAAGGTGAGCCTCATGAAAAAGGGGGAGAGCCGATGAGTAAGAAAGACAAGAGAAAGAAGCAAAAGCACAACGACCGAGACAGCGGCACGACTGTACTGGGGGTAGCTTGGTACAGACGTGAGCAATGGAATCGCCTTCTGGAGATTTCCTCTGACCGGGACCAGCTCGAGGATACCCACGAGGAGTGGGAGCCCTCGGCAGAGAAGCGCTTCGAGGAGCTGTCTCGGCCCGGGTTCCCGATTCGAAAAGTTGATATTGACGTCGAAGAGTTGTTGAGCTGGTGCGGCTCGCAAGACCGGCCTGTCGACGGAGAGGCTCGTGCGGAGTTTACCGCGATGAAGCTGCGTGAAAGGGAGAAGAACAAATGAGGTCCTTGAAAACCATGACCTACGAGGTGGACGGACCCATCGCCAGGGTTACGCTCAATCGGCCCGAACGAGGAAACGGGATTACGCTGGACCTGCCACGTGAGCTCGCAGCGTGTGTGGAGCGGGCCGACTTGGACCCTTCGGTCCACGTGATCGCACTGGCCGGTAACGGCAAAGGATTCTGCGGAGGCTACGACCTTGTGGACAGCGCTGAGGGCATGGGGAAGTTCGGGGACGCCGCCTCTGTCGAGGGCTCAGCCCTGGACCCGATGATCATCGCGCAGAATCACGACCCGACCGAGGTCTGGGACCCGATGGTCGACTATCAGATGATGTCCCGTAACGTGCGGGGGTTCATGAGCCTGTTCCACGCGAACAAGCCCGTGGTGTGCAAGGTTCACGGCTTCTGTGTGGCCGGCGGCACGGACATGGCTCTTTGCAGCGACCTCCTGATCATTGCAGAGGACGCAAAGATCGGCTATCCGCCGGCCCGTGTGTGGGGTTCGCCGACGACGTCGGTCTGGGCCTTCCGCATCGGAATCGAAAAGGCCAAGCGGCTCCTCTTCACGGGTGACTGCCTGAACGGAAAAGAGGCGGTCGAGTGGGGCCTCGCAACGGAGTGCGCACCGGCCGAAAAACTCGATGAACGATTCGAGATCCTTCTCGGGCGGATTGCAAGGATGCCCGTGAACCAGCTTATGATGATGAAGCTCCTGATCAACCAGACCGTTCTCGCCGCAAGCCTGCAACCCACCCAGATCCTGGGGACCATACTGGACGGTATCGGCCGCCACACGAGGGAAGGCTATGCCTTCCAGCAACGGGCCGGCGAAGCCGGCTTCAAACAGGCGGTACGCGACCGCGATGAACCCTTCGGCGACTATGGTCCAAGCACGTTCAAGGGGTGAGGCTCTTCGTTTGGTTGTTGCGCACAAATCACTGCTCCCAGTACACTCCTCCTGTTTAGGAGCAATACCCTGTCCTCTTTTGGAGCTGACGAATGAGCATAGACATTGACGAAGCGATGTGCACGGGTTGTGGCTGCTGTGTCCTGATCTGCCCGGAAGGAGCGGTGGACGACCTCCCTTCCTTTGTCGCGAGGATCGACGAGGATCTATGCACAGAGTGCCTGGAGTGCATCGACGGCTGTCCGAACCAGGCTTTGGGAGTCTGTTGAAGAATCACTCGCTCTGTTCCTTCCCGCAAAAGGCAGAACAATAGACGTCGATGAAACCAGAGAATCTGCATAATGGGTTGCGATCGGGCCACTACTCTCACAACAGATAAAGGAATGGGAATGGAAAGAATAGAGGCAGACGTCGCAGTGATCGGCTCTGGTGTTGGAGGCATGTGTGCCGCAGCGCTGCTGGCCCACGGGGGATACAGAACGATCGTGCTCGAGGGCCTGTCCTTCCCGGGGGGGCGGTACAGCTGTATCGATTACAAGGGCTACCGAATCGCCACGGGCGGCCACATGGTGAACCACGGCAAGGACGACCCGATCGTTCAGACGTTGGTCGAGGTCGATGCACCGGTGATCGAAGTCAAGGATTTCAATGTACCCATAAAATATCGAATCGCGGGCAAGGATCTTGAACTCGAGGGGAAGGGGGGGCTCAAGAGGATCGTTGACGCAGCGAGCAGGAATGAGGCGGAAACGAACGCGGTCATGGCCGCCATGTACACCGCCATGAGGAAGCAGGAACCCTCCGACGAGCTCTCCCTCAAAGACTGGCTACACCAGGTAACGGACAATACAGGCATCCACAACATATTCCAGTGCCAGGCCGCCGCCTTCACCGGTGTAAACGCCCACGACTTCCCGGCCGGGGAGTTCGTCAGGTTCCTCCGAACCTATGGCCGTCTCCGTGGCACCGTGGTACCCAAGGGTACCGGCAGGGCCATCATCGAAGCGATGGGTACAGCGATCGAAGGCAAAAGGGGGCAGGTCCTCACGACCACGAGGGCGAGTGAAATATTGGTCCAGGACGGCGTGGCCAAAGGGGTCATTGCGGAAAGGAAGGGAAAGAAGCTGCACATCGAGGCAACGGTGGTCATCAGCAACGTCGGCCCCCGCAAGACAATCGAATTGGCTGGCAGACAGAATTTCGAGGAAGGGTATCTCAATCGTGTTGCAGAGGATGTCAAGCCCAGTGCGGCCATGGACTACATCATCGTCAGCGACAGGCCCCTCCTTGATTCGCTCTTGTTCACCCCAGAAGCCCAGAGGACCGAGTCCTGGTCTCCTACAAGCCTGTTCTGGCCCGAAGAGGCCCCCGAGGGGAAACACGTGATCGAAGGCTATGCCGCCCCCTTGTCCACCGAGGATTACGATCCCAGAGAAGAGTACGAAGTATTCCTCCAGGATCTGAAACAGGAATTCCCCATGTTCGAGGAATGCGGGGGCCGGATCCTGTTAGCCCGGCAGTTCTGCGGGGACTGGCCCGTCAATCGCTGCTACCAGGGGTACGACCCTCCTCAGGAGACCCCTATCACATTCCTCTACAATGTCGGCGACGGGGTGAAGCCTTCCGGCTGGGTAGGTGCCAGTGGCGCTGCCATGAGCGGCAGATGGGTCGCAGAGGAGGTAAAGCAAAGGCTACGCCCCACAAATGGTATCCGATAGACAGCAATCCGTGGAATGGCAGGTCTCAAATTCCGAACAAGAGCGGCAAACCGGGAAAAATTGAGACAGATTTGATTTTACGTGAATCTATAGATAGTAAGTATGCAAAGGATGTTGGAGGCCCTTTAACGGGTTCCCGGCTCTCCCGGGGACTCCAAACCAAAGAAGGAGGTTGGGTCATGAAGAAGCTCGTCTGTATCCTGGTGCTCTGTCTCGTTCCGTCCCTGGCTTCAGCCGTGGACCTGGAGAAAGAAGAGGCTGTCTTGACGGCACTGGAAGCCATCCGAACAGCTCTCGACACCGAGATCGAGGAGCCTGTTGACGAAACCATGTCGAAACTCATATCCGACGTCAAAGCCGCCATCGAAGCGTATAAAGACTCGAAGAAACCAGATGAGATGTTCGTCGTCAAGGCAGAGAAATCCCTGCAATACTTTGAGAACATCGGTCGAACCGTGAAGATGGGGGTTGCTCCCTTTGACGCAGACCGAAAACAGGCGGACAACAACCTCGACGAAGCCCACAAGATTCACCGGGACAACCTTCGTCAAGCAAGATGATCCTGACGCCGGGGGTTTCGGATAGGGATAAAAAATGAAAGCGATGACACTACGTTTGCTTTGCACTCTGCTTCTGTTGGCTCTTTCGTGCAGCAGGGAAGAAACACCAGCACAACCCCCGCCTCCTGATGTCGCCGTCATCCAGACCGCAGCACAGCAAGTTCCCATCTATCGCGAATTTGTCGGCCAAGTCCTCGGCTTCAAGGACATCGCCATCCGGGCGAGGGTGGAAGGCTACCTGGAAGGGATCCACTTCCAGGAGGGTTCACAGGTGGAGCAAGGCGCCCTGCTCTATACATTGGAGAGTCAGCCCTTTGAGGCGGCCGTTGCGGCACAGATGAGCATGGTTGCCGAGGCGAAAACCGCCCTTGCAAAGGCGGAGAGCGATCTCAACAGGATCCGGCCCCTTGCCGAGCAAAGGGCGGTCAGCGAGAGCGATCTGGACGCTGCCGTGGCCATGTACGAGGCCTCGATCGCAGCGGTGGATGCAGCCCGGGCAAACCTCAGGGCTGCCAACATACAGCTCAGCTACACCAAGATCCACTCCCCCATTTCCGGCTTGATCGGCATGACCAAGGCAAAGGTAGGGGATTTCGTGGGCCGAGAGCCGAACCCGGTCATCCTGAATGTGGTCTCCCGCATCGACACGGTCCTCGTGCAATTCTTCATCACGGAAACACAGTACCTCACGGCAAGCCGCATGCTCGCCGAAGACCGGCGTGAAGATCCGGAGGCCGGGGAAGCCGATCTGGAATTGATTCTGGCAGACGGTTCCCTCTATCCGCAAAAGGGCAAGTTCGACTTTGCGGACAGGGGGGTGGACCCCACCACCGGAGCCATGATGGTCCAGGCCTCCTTTCCCAACCCGGACGAATTGCTACGCCCCGGGCAGTTTGCCAAGGTGAAGGCCAAGGTGTTTCTGGTCGAAGACGGCATCTTGATCCCCCAGAGATGCGTTACCGAACTGCAGGGAACGTACAGCGTCTATGTCGTTGACGACAGCGACCAAGCCCGAAGAAGAGAAGTGCGGGCAGGCCCGAAGATCAACGAGTTCTGGTTGATCCTCGAAGGCCTTACGCCTGGGGAAAGGGTCGTGTACGAAGGCTTGCAGAAGGTCAGAGACGGGGCCCTTGTGAATCCTATCCCCCAAGAAATCAAGCCAACGACCGCAGAAAACGCGTGACCCAAGATGGATAACTTCTTCGTAAGACGGCCCATCGTGGCCATGGTCATCGCCATCTTCATGGTCATCATCGGGACCGTGTTCCTGGGCGGCCCTCCGATCGAGCAGTACCCCAACATCACGCCCCCCATCGTCGAAGTGCGCGCCACCTACACCGGTGCGAACGCCGTAAGCGTGGAACAATCGGTCGCAACACCGTTGGAGCAGGAGATCAACGGCGTCGAGAACATGATCTACATGAAGTCCACGAACGCGAACGACGGTACAGCGGTCGTCCAGGTTTCCTTTGAGATCGGAACCGACCCGGACATGAACACCGTCTTCACCCAAAACCGGGTCGCCGCCGCGACCTCCAAACTGCCCGAAGAGGTGAGGCGGTTCGGGGTCAAGACCGAGAAATCCTTACCGAACATCCTGATGCTCATAACGCTTACGTCAGAGGACGGAAAATACGATCAGAACTTCCTGGGCAACTACGCCCTGATCAACATCAAGGACACCCTGGCCCGAATCAAGGGGATCGGGCGCGTGAACGTGATCGGCGCGAGCGACTATTCGATGCGCATCTGGATCAAGCCGGATCGCCTGGCCCAAATGGGCATCACGGTCCCCGAGATCATCTCTGCGATCCGGGCCCAGAGCGTAATCGTGCCGGGAGGCAAATTCGGGGCCGAGCCTGCGCCGCCGGGCACGGAGTTCACTTACACGGTGAGGCTTCCCGAGCGCCTTCAGTCGGAAGAGGAGTTCGGTGAAATCGTCGTACGAACCACAGAGGAAGGCTCTCAGGTAAAGATCAAGCACATCGCCCGGGTCGAACTGGGCGTGGAAACCTACAATGCCTTTACCCGGCTCAACGGGGACGAATGCACGATCATCGGCTTGTATCAGGCCCCTGGATCGAACGCCGTGGCCCTCGCCGAAACCATCAGAAGCACAATGGGAGAACTCTCCAAATCTTTCCCGCCGAGCGTCCGATACGACATATCCCTGGACACGACGCTGGCCATTACGGCAGGGATCAATGAAATCATCGAAACCCTCTTCATCGCCCTGGCCCTCGTCATCCTGGTGGTCTATGTCTTCATCCAGGACTGGCGGGCGGCTCTGATCCCAACCATAGCGATCCCCGTTTCCCTTGTCGGCGCCTTCATCGTGTTCCCGTTGATCGGTTTTACGATCAACGTGCTGTCCCTTCTCGGGCTGGTCCTGGCCATCGGAATCGTGGTGGACGACGCCATCGTGGTTGTCGAAGCCGTCCAGGTCAACATTGAGAACGGCATGGACACAAAAGAGGCGACGGGCAAGGCGATGAGCGAAGTCACCGCTCCGGTCATTGCAACCACGTTGGTCTTGGTGGCGGTCTTCATCCCGGTCGCGGCCATGGGAGGCATCACCGGGCGGCTATACCAGCAGTTTGCGATTACCGTGGCTGTTTCCGTGGTGTTCTCATCGGTGAATGCCTTGAGCCTGAGTCCTGCCCTCTGTTCCCTGCTGCTCAGGAAGCGGAAACCCTCGCGGGGGTTGCTGGGCATGTTTTTCAATGGTTTCAACAAGGTCTTCGACAAATCCACCGATGCCTACATGACCCTTGCGAGCTCCACGACACGTAAAATCCCCAGGGGATTGGTCTTCATCGTCGTCGTGACCATTGGGTTGGCCGTCGTGGGCACAATGCTGCCGGGCGGGTTCATGCCCGAAGAGGACATGGGCTACTTCTTCGTGAACATCCAATTGCCTGACGCAGCTTCTCTCCAGAGAGCCGATGCGGTGACCAAGAAGGTGGAAGAGACCATTTCGAAGTGCGAGGAAGTGGAGTTCATCACAGCGGCCGCGGGCTACAGCATGCTGTCAGGCAGCATGTCCTCGAATGCCGGGTTCGTCTTCTGTTCCCTCGAGGATTGGAGTGAGCGGGACAGGACAGCCAAGGAGGTCGTTGCGCTACTGAACAGGGACCTTCACGCCCTCAAGGAGGCGCAGGTCTTCGCCTTCGGGCCCCCTGCCATTCCCGGCCTTGGAAGTGGTTCCGGATTCACCCTCATGCTTCAGGATCGGGCCGGGAATACGCCCGATTATCTTGCTGAGCAGACCACAGGTTTCGTACAAGCCGCCATGAAGAGACCTGAAATCGCCTCTGTTTTCACCACGTTCCGGGCGAATGTCCCTCAAAGATACATGGACATCAACAGGGACAAGGTCCTCAAGGCAGGGGTCTCGCTGGATGACATATACACAACGGTAGGCGCCTTCCTGGGCGGTTCCTATGTGAATGATTTCAACCGGTTCGGCAGGTTGTACAAGGCCTATATTCAATCGGAACCGGAATATAGACTGAGCGAGGACCAGGTCAACCTCTTCTACATCCAGAACCGCCAGGGCAACAGTGTCCCCCTCGCGGCCTTTGTGGACATTCGAGAAAGCGTGGGCCCGGACTTCACGACCCGCTTCAATCTGTACCGGGCCGTGGAACTCACCGGTGGGCCGGCTCCCGGGTTTTCGTCGGCACAGGCACTCGATGCCGTGGAGGAGGTCGCGGACGAAACCCTTCCCCCTGATATGGGCTATGCATGGAGCAACATGTCCTTCCAGGAGAAGCAGGCCGCAGGCACGGGGGCCATCGTATTCGTTTTTGCCCTGGTTTTTGTCTTCCTCATCCTTGCGGGCCAGTACGAAAGCTGGTCCCTGCCCTTGAGCATCCTGTTGGGCACGCCCTTCGCCATCTTCGGTGCCTTCCTGGCCCTGTTCCTTGCCCGGTGGTTCAGTGCTAGCTATGAGCTAAACGTGTTTGCGCAAATCGCACTCGTCATGCTTATCGCCATGGCGGCGAAGAATGCCATCCTCATCGTCGAGTTCGCCAATCTGGAATTCAAAAAGGGTCTCCCACTGGTCGAAGCCGCGGAAAAGGCGGCAAGGTTGCGGTTCCGGCCGATCCTGATGACAGCCTTCTCGTTCATTCTCGGAGTCTTCCCGTTGGTCGTCGCCTCCGGGGCCGGCGCCGAGGCAAGGGTCGTCATGGGCGTGGCCCTCCTGGGGGGAATGACGTTGGCGACAGTTTTGGGGGTTTTCTTCTATCCCATGCTGTTTGTCTTCATCGGCAAGGTTGCCAGGTATGAGCAGAAGCGTGATTTACTGGCACAAGAGACCGGATCGAAATGACTGTCCATATGAGAAGATCGGTTAGCGCCGTTGCAGGGATCGCTGTTCTCCTGCTGACGGGTTGCATGATGGGCCCCGATTCCCAGAAGCCTGCCCTTGAAACACCCGGCCAATTCCGATTTGCGGGGCCGGAAGCCGAGGCGCTGGTCAACCTGAAATGGTGGGAGCTGTTCAACGATCCCGTCCTGGCTTCACTGGTCACCACCGCACTGCGTGAGAACAAGGATGTACTGATTGCCGCCAGTCGCGTGGAGGAAGCCCGCGCATCGCTCGGATTCACCCGGGCCGATATGTACCCCACCTTCGACATACAGGCCGGGGCAGGGAGAGGGGACTTCGCCGGCGGGAGGATGTCAGACTCCACAGACAACAACTTCTTCATTACACCCACCATGAACTGGGAGTTGGATTTCTGGGGCAAGTTTCGGCGGTCCAACGAAGCTGCCCGGGCCGAATTGGTGGCCTCTGAGTATTCAATGAGGACCGTACAGATCAGCCTGATTTCCGAGGTTGTGAGCACCTACTTCCTGTTACTGGATCTCCATCAGAGGTTGGAAATATCCAGGCGAACCCTCGAGTCGCGCATCGAGACCCTCGACATCATTCAACAACGCTTCGACAAGGGGATCGTTCCTGAACTCGATGTAAACCAGGCACAGATTCAGAAGGAATTTGCGGCGGCTGCCATACCCCTTTACGAGCGTTTGATCGCCAAGACGGAAAACACCTTGAGCATCCTGCTGGGCGGATTCCCCAAGGCGATCCGGACCGGCGTCGCGCTGTATGAGCAGGAGAACCCACCGGACATCCCGGCGGGACTCCCTTCCTCGCTGCTCGAGCGCAGGCCCGACGTCCTGGTGGCGCAGTATGTTCTGAAATCGCAGACCGAGAGGATCGGCGTAGCAGAGGCCCAGAGGCTGCCTGCCATCAGCCTGACGGGAGCTGCGGGAGCCGCCAGCACGGAGTTGTCCAACATGACGATCGAAGGCTTTGCCTGGTCGATCGGTGCCAATCTCGTCGGTCCGCTCTATCAGTTTGGCAAGAACAAGAAGCGTGTTGAAATCCAGAAGGCGAGAACGGAACAGGCCTTGTACCAGTACGAGAACACGGCACTCATCGCCTTTCGAGAGGTGGCAGATGCACTAAATGAGATTCAAACCTATAAGAAACAGATTGCTGCGGTTACGAGACAGTACGGGGCCGCAAAGAACGCGGACGATCTGGCGAAACTACGGTATGACAAAGGCTTTTCCGATTATCTCCTCGTCCTCGAGACTGAGCGAACCCTGTTCTCCGTCGGGTTGGAACTCTCCGAACTCACACAGCAGTTCTACAATTCCTACGTCAGACTCTACAAAGCACTGGGAGGAGGCTGGATTTCCAGGGAGGAGATGGAACAGGCCCAGCAGGAAGACGATCGTTAAGAACGCATCGCCCCTCGTTGCAATCTTTCCTAACTCAACCAGGGATCATGGGTGAAGATCTGATTCGGGGCCCTATGCGGTTAGATCGTTTGAGGTCTTACGACCTGATTTTGTGGACCCTTCTGTTCTCTTCCTTCGCTCTCCCGAACAACTTGGACATACCCATTTGTTGTGCCTGTTTTCCCACCCGAGAAGCCTGGCCGATTGCTTAAGAATCTCCTCGCCGTAGTGATGCACCTTCTTCGCACAATTGCGCTCATCACATTCAATGTGCCAGAAGTTTCTCCCAGTTGCCACTAGACCCATAGTTCGTCCCTCCCATACTCCTGGGTTCCACTTCACCCTTCCGGTAACCCTGTTCATGGCACTGCCAAGTTCAATGGTTTTTTTCTACGATGTCAAGTCTTTACTATAGGATGATAATGTAAACATGTTTCATCTGCACACAATAAATTGGCATATTCTCCTCTGTGACAACTGTCGCTCCCTGCAAACAATCCCAACGTGTTCCATCGGGTCGTGAACAGGAAGTCACATTTTCAATCGGCCTACCCTGTGGAACTCGTGCAGCGTTGAACGTTCAGTGGCCACTAGGCTCTCTCCAAAAACAAGTCAAACCGGACGGTCGCATCTCTTCTTCCTGCTCCGACACGAAGCTTTGAGCGAGGAGTTGAAAGACGGAATAGCAATTGCAGATCAAGAATGGGAATTCAATGAACCCTTATCGACACAAGGATAGACACATGGAATTAGAGAAAGCCAAAGAGATGATCAAAGTGCTCGCCAACGGAATTGACCCTACAACAGGCGAAGTTCTTCCCCATGTAAGCCCATACAATGATCCGATTGTTATCAGAGCACTATTCAGAGTTCTTGAGTCACTGAGAGATGTAAAGAGACCTAAGAAGACGATCGAAGAAAAACAGCAGGAAAATATCAACGTCGGCAGGCCAATGAATGCGGGTCTTCCATGGACAGATGAGTTGAAAATGGAGGTCGCATCAAGATTTCGAAGGGGCACTTCCGTTGATGAGCTGTCAAAGCATTTTGGACGAACAGAGGGTTCCATTGTTTCTGAGCTGATGAAACAAGGGCTTATTGAATCCAGCAAAAAAGCTGATTATCGGTAACACGGCGTTCCATTGCTGCCGCTGAGCCTGTTCGTTGGGGCCACACGGAGTTGGCCACCCCGGGGCAATCATCGGAGAAGAAAACATTTGACAGGCCCCTCCTTTGTAATTACAATGTAATCACAAAGGAGGGGTACGGATCATGAAATCAAGAATCGTCAAAATCGGTAACTCTCGTGGGATTCGAATCCCAAAGCCCCTTATCGAGGAAACAGGTCTCGGCGAAGAAGTTGAGATTCGGGTCGAGGGAAACCGTCTCATCATCGCTCCGGCGGATCGTCCTCGTGCGGACTGGGCCACATCCTTCCGAAAGATGGCACAAATGGGCGACGATGCCTTGATTGATGGCGATGTACAGGTCCGAACCGTGTGGGAAGAGGGTGAGTGGGAATGGTAATAGACCGTTTCGACGTTTTCTTAGTGAATCTGGACCCGACGGTAGGCCAAGAGATCAAGAAGATGCGTCCATGCTTGGTTATCTCTCCCGACGAGATGAATCATCATATCCGCACTGTCATCGTAGCCCCGATGACAACAAAAGGCCGAGCCTATCCCACGAGGGTTCCATGCAAGTTCAAAGGCAAGTCCGGCCAAGTCGTTCTTGATCAACTTCGCACGGTAGACTCGATACGGCTGACAAGGAAGCTGGGAAGAATCGGCGAACGAACAGGCTCTGAAGTTCTCGCCGTTCTTCAGGAGATGTTCGCGAAGTAAGAGCGCTTTGAAGTTGAGTATTCCGACCCGCCCCTTATTGCCTTCTCCCGAACAGCCTTCAAAGAGACCTAAGAAATCCCTCAAAGAAGACATGACCTTGACACACGATGGAGCGCTCTCTTATCCTGTTCCTGTTCAGGAAAGGAGGATGCCGTGGATTTAGTCAGCAGTGCATTGGAGCTCACCCCACGGGTGCGGAATGGCCTTGATTCGATACAAAAGGGTAGATTCCGAGAAAAAGAACTGTGGAATGTCCCATTGAGTGTCCTGGACGAAGAAACAAGGAAACTCGCTTTGGTCAAACGAAAAGCGTTGGCCATCAGCCAAGTCCTTTCGCAAATGCCGGTTGGAATAGAGACGTACGAGCTGATTGTGGGCTTTTCGGTCTATAATTCCGTTGCCAACATCACCCCCTTTCCGGAGTACGCTACCCAGGAGGAGAGAGAGGAGGCAGCCGGCAAGTTTACGGGAACCTTTTCCGTCTTCGGTCACTTCTGTCCGAGTTATCCCAAATACCTCCGTCTGGGAGTCGGGGGCCTACGAAGGCAAGCCGAGGAAAAGCTCTCTGAAATCAGGAGGAATGGAGGAGATGCTGAAAGAGAGGATTGGATAGAATCGGCCGTGATCACTCTGGATGCCCTGAGAGATTTCATGTTGCGATACGGGAGCCTAGCATGGGAACTCTCAGAGGGTGAAGTCGATCCTTCACGTAAGGAGGAGCTGAGAGAGATCGCCAGGATTTCGAATTCCCTGTCTCACGAACCTCCTCGTACATTCCGCGAGGCCTTACAGGCTCTCTGGTTTGCGCACATCGCCTTTGAGAGCACCTTGAACTTCATGTCGCTGGGAAGGTTCGATCAGAACCTCTGGCCCTATTTGAAGCGTGACCTCGAGAACCATCTCATCACCCTCGAAGAGGCACAAGAACTGGTCGACTGCCTGTGGTTGAAGTTCAACGATCGGCTGCAGACCTA
>Ga0180438_10009085_pt1 | contig 12477 bp, 23 predicted proteins | sample SS_ome_12_FD_132455 | JGI IMG/M metagenome (GOLD analysis project Ga0180438, IMG submission 132455) | Hypersaline lake sediment archaeal communities from the Salton Sea, California, USA - SS_3_D_2 metaG | ecosystem: Environmental > Aquatic > Non-marine Saline and Alkaline > Hypersaline >...
CCGTCGCCATGATTGAGCCGACGAGGGAGTGGGTGGAGAAGTGGTGCGACAAAGTGAGGCACCTTGCCTACGAGATCACATACGAATCATCAGACGAGAAGACATTCCTCGCCACCATCTACCGCGAGGTCTGGGAGATGGCGAGCACAGCAGAGCGGCGGCGAGTGCTGGAGGAGTTCACGGAGTTGTATCATCAGATCGGCGAGCGTGAGTTTCTTGGCTGGCTAAGGAATCAGATGTATCGGCTCACCGAGCAGATGGAGGCCGAGAATGAGTGAGAACAAGACGGTGGAGGAGTGGTCAGAAGAACTCGCGAGTTATCATGATGCTCATGGCGAAATCGACCACCGCTTGTTAGTTATCCACCGCATCCTCGCGCAAGGTTTCGCTCAAGGCGCGAAGGCGCAGAGAGAGGCGGATCGCTCCCAATGTCCAAAATGCCGTGGAACTGGAGAGATCGTAGAATCTGACTGGGATGGTTTGAGGAGGATCGTCTGGTGTAGACGATGCGGCAATGGAGGCGAGAAAGGCTGCGGATATATCTACACAGCCGCGCCGCTGGTCAAGTACGAGGAGGAGAAAGATGAGAAAGCTGATCGAAGTTGATGGGGAAGGTCTTGAGGCGTTGATCGGACAGCGCGTGACGTTTTTCTGCCTCAACTACATTTACACCGGGAAGCTCGTTGGTGTGAGTGAGGCGTTTGTCATGCTGGAAGATGCAGCGATCGTGTATGAGACGGGAGCATTCAACGAGAAGAACTGGAAGGATGCTCAGAATCTTCCACATCCCGTCTATGTGATGCTCCGCGCGGTCGAGAGCTTCATGCTTCTCAAGGAGTAATCAAATGAGAGGCAGAAGGCTGAAGTTGTTGTGGTCGTGGTCGGGATCGCGGTCGTGGTCGTGGTCGTGGTCGGGGTGGCGGTCGCGGTGGGGGGCGGGGTCGCGATCGTGGTCGTGGTCGTGGTCGGGATCGGGGTCGCGGTCGTGGTCGGGATCGGGGTCGCGGTCGGGGTCGGCGGCGTGATGGCACTGGTACCGCTGGTCAAGTACGAGGAGGAGACCAGTGGCGACTGACACACAGATCGCAGCACTTCAGAAGGCTCGAGCCGCGAGGCGTCGGCGCAGCATCAAGGATCCGCTCGAGAAGGCTCTGGCTGATCCTCGATCCTACGTCAAGGCCGTCCGCGCGAAGTGCTGGGATTGCCTGGGAAGGCCTGGCAGTAGAACGCGCGATCGCGAAATCCTGGCCTGCGAGGCCGATCACTGTCCGTTGTGGCACCTGCGTTGCAGAATCGTACAGTCAGCGGCCAAAAGAGAGGCTTGTAGGATGGCATCCGAGACCACTTCCGGCTATGATCCGGCGGAGATGAGCGAGTGATTGACGAGCGAGACCAGACTGGATTCGAGATGGTTCCAGCACGGCACCGATCACTGATGACGAAGTTTGACGCCGAGCTCCTCGACGAGCTCCGCAATTTCGCCTTCTTTGTCCAGTATTTTGGCATCGAAGGTGTGCCGGATACGGTGATCGGCAATCTCGAGGAGGCGATCCGGCGCTATCTGGTAGATATGCGCCGCAAGCATAACGGTGGCAAGGTCTTTCCAAAGGCGAAAGGCGAGCTCCGGCAAGGCCGGCCGCCGAAGAAGGAGTAGCAGGGTGGATGGCGTGACGAAGGAAGAGATGGTGAGGCTCGAGAGCAGGATCTACGAGGAGATTGCGGCGGTTGCCGAACGCTCTGGATATTACGAGATGGCCAAGAAGCTGCGCGCTAAGGCACAGACACTACTCCTGACGATTCCTGGCGGCGGTGGATGAGGCGAGAACGTGGCCACGATTTCTATTGACGGCGCCTTGGCTGGCGTGAGACAAGAAGATCATGTCCGCAAAGAGATGTGACGTCCAGTGCGCAGAGCGTGCGCGGCTCATTTCTGATCCGAAACTCCTGGATTGTCACGTCAGGTTACGATACAACTGGCAGTGCTCTCCGCATCCTCTGCGGAGAGTTCTCCGCCAGGCGCAGCGCATAGAGGCGATCAATGGCCGGAGCCGCGGAAGAGTGGTCCGTGGCGGCTCGCGAGGATTGTGCAGACGGTCTGCCGGCGTGGATCGTCTATCGGTGTGGTGGAGAGACCGTTGCGGAGTGTAGCCGAGAGGAGCGCGCGCGCCTCATCGCGCGGCTGCCTTTGGTGGTTCGAGAGCTTGTGCACCGAGTTCTGCAGCTTGAAGAGGTGTGGTGGCGGCTTTCCGCACACGGAGGCTCCGAGCGGCTCCGGCAATCAATCAAGTCAGTTCAACGCCTCCTGGAACCATGGATCGCATCTGGATGCCGGAGTCCTGGTATCGCAGCCGCGATCGAGGCTGGTCTGATGGATGAGGCGTCGGTGGCAGCGGTGAGGCCGAATGGTGAGGCTGGCACTCTTAGGTCTGAGAGTGCCAGAGTTGTGGAATTGACTCGGTGGTGGCCGATCCCGGTAGAGGCGATACGAGATACGAGAGTCAACGCCTTGGAACAGAATATCCTGGCGTACCTCTACTCCTTCCAGCTTGCCGGCCGGAGAGCCTTTCCAAGCTATCGCAGGCTGATTCTCGAGATCCTCGGCGCCGACGAATCCGACCAAGGAAAGACTTGGCTCGAGAACCAGCGTCGTAGATTCCGACGAGCCGTGAACAACCTTGAAGCCTACGGATATCTGGAAATCACCAAGCGTTACAGCGAGGCGACCGGGAGACAGCGAGCGAATGAGTTTCGAGTGGTCTCGAATGGTACCCCCGGGGGGTCGCTGGGACCCCCCTCCCCCGGGGTCGCTGAGACCCCCCATACAAGATCACTATACTACAAGAACTCTAGCTCTAAAGAGCTAGAGGAGGCTCACGCCTCCAGTGAGGCCTCACGGAACGGAAAACCGAGCTACGCAGACATCTACGGCGCTTGGCGCATCGCCTGGAGCGCATATAGCAAGGCGCCATGGAATCCTAGCGGACCGACCCAACGTGATGTCACGTCGGCGATTCACCTCGGAACGCTCGACGGCCTTGATCTTGAGCGGTTCTTCCGTCAGGCGATTAGCTGGCTAACCACGCGCAAGCAGACACTCACGGTCTCGTTGCGTGCGGCCATCAACAACGCACCTGCGATCCAACACGACCTTGGATCCTGCGAGCTGGGGTCCACGCGGAACAAGAAGAAGCATGATCCTCGCGTCGCCGCGGCGGTGGCGGAGGCTAACCGGATACACCGGAAGGCTGGGAGTGGTGGTGGAGAAGGCGAGGTTGACGGCGAGCGAGGTTCTCGAGCGCGCCGCACTGAAGATCAATCGACGCCTAGCGGCGTCTGATTCGTCTCGTTGGCCAACAGACCACACCGATACGGTGGCGGAGCTTGCCGAGCGCCACTTTGCCGAGAAGTGCTCGCGCTGCAACGATGCTCGCATTCTTCGCTATCCGAGCTTCGCGCACGGTTCCTGGCACATGGTAGCCGCCTGGTGTAGCTGCAAGGCCAAATGGCATTCGCTCGATAACGCCGCACCACTCTACGACTCTCTCTCATTCTCAGCACCATGGCACACACAGGAATGGCTTGATGGAGAACTCCGCCGGCTGCGCGGCGAGCTCTCCGAAAAGGATCTACAGCGCCATCTCGCGCACGGCAAGCGCCTGCGCGACTTGCGAGGAGGCACGCAATGAGCACGAACGCTGCGACCACTCGGCAGATCGAGGCCGCCGAACTCAGAGCGGCAGCGAACTGGCTGGAAGGAATCACGCGAGGTTGGCCGGAAGATCCGATCACCGCTCTCGTGGATCTTGCGATCTGGCTTCTCAGGGAAGCTCAGAAGGAGAAGGAAGATGACTGATACGGCGTTGGCGGCATTCACGGCGCTACTCAATAACGCCGAGGACGCCGAGGAGCGCAAGGCGCTCTATGATATCGTAGCCGAAGAGCTCGAGATCCGGGAGTTGCTGGAGTGGTCGCTGGGGAGCGAGGGGGGGATGTTCCATGAAAATCCTTGCCACTCTGGCACTCCTGGGTCTCGCCTGCTGCGCGACGCAGCCGGCGACGCCACCTGAGCCTCCGTTCATCATGCAAGACGCGGTGCGCGAGCTGGGTCCCGGCTTCGTGCCTGATCCGAACACGCAATCCATTCACCGCCTAACTCCGGGGGACATCGAGTATCTCGGTGCCTTCCGTTTACCAATCGCGTTCTCGGGAGGCGCGAAGGAATACTACCGCTACGGGGACGGTGACAGAGGTTCGCTCTTTTGCACCGGCCACCTCGTCAACATGGATCCGCAGCTCTACGAGGTGACGATTCCGCTCCCGAAGATCACCGGAGACTTTTCGGAGCTCTACGCGGCTGAGATCCTGCAGGCCGGCAATCCGATGCCGCCGGGGACTTCCGCCGACCTCAAGCTCAAGGATGTTGAGCTCCTCTGGCATGGTCCATCGCAGCGGCTGCACTTGGTCTATGCGAAGCACTACCAATACACTGATTCTCCGTGCCGAGCCACCTCGCGGATTGTTCTCAACGATTCGCAGACGCTCGGACCGTGGTATCTCGATAGGCCGGCGATCGAATCAAACGTGTATCTATTCACCATTCCCGAATGGTTCGCGTATCAATATACGCTTGGCCGCCGCCTTGCCTGCGGTCGCCATCGAGACGGCCAAGGACCATCCGGACCGACCATCTACGCCTACGGGTGGCCGAATCCGCTTGATCCGCCAGCCGCCAACACGATGCTGGGATCAACGACGCTTCTGCGATATGATGATTTGGCTTGCTGGGAGGATGGAGCTGGTGATCACTGCATCGTAGACCACTGTCCGGAGGATACATACCGAGGCGGTGCTTTCCTGGATGACGGCAGGCGGCGAGCCGTGGTTTTCGGCAGGCGCAAGGGTATCGGCCGCTGCTGGTACGGCTACCCAGACGGAACGACGTGTCCGCCGGTCTGCGATTGTGGTGATTGTGGAGGCTCACGGGGATTCCAGGCTGACGATTATCGGCCGGAGCTCGTCTTCTTCAATCCCATGGATCTTGCGGCCGTTGCGACTGGTGATTGGCCGAGCTGGAAGCCGCAGCCGTATGCGGTGGTGGATCTATCGCCTTTCTGGTTCAACGGTGGAGTGGAGGTCTCGGCCGTGGCCTATGCCGAGAACACGGACGTGCCGCCAGGCGATCCGCACTCCGGCTGGCTGTTCGTGAGCCAGGAGAAGGCGCTCGAGACGAGCAGCGCAGCATACACAGCAGTACACGTCTTCCGAGTGGCGCCATGATACGGCGCGTTGCATCTCTAGCGCTCTCGCTCTTGCTCGCCTACGCGCTTGGCTACTCGCACGGCACCTGGCGAGCGCACGCCGACATCGATGAGCGGATCGTGCAGGCGATTGAGGAGCCGTGGAAGACGAGGTGGCTCAAGGTCTATGAGCGAGCGGAGCAGGAGGCCAACCGTGCCGATTCGCTGATGGTGGAGCTGCAGAATGTCAGACTGGAGGCGAGGCCATGATCTTCATTGGCTGCGATCCTGGCCTGATCCATCCGGCAATGTGCGTCATGGAAGACGACAAGGTGGATGCCTATTTGATCGAAGCGGCGCCGAAGACGGTGCCTTTCTGGACTCGAGCGGACCTGATCGCCTTGATGATGGTTGAGAAGGCATCACACCGGCCGCGGTTCTATCACTCGCGCATCGCGCTAGGTATAGAGTCTGCCGCGTTCGTTCCGCACTCGCGATCCATGGAGCAGATGGCCTGCTGTAGGCAGGCGATCTACTCGCATTTCTCGGCCGAGGTCCGGATCGACCTTTTGACGGTCTATGAGATCAACCCGCTGCAGGCTAAGCGAGCTGTTTCGACCGGCAAGGCAACGAAGCAACAGATCGTGGAGGTTGTCAAGGTGATGTATCCGCACCTCTTTGACGGCCGGAAAGTGATGACTTCGCGCGGTAAGGTCACTGAGGAGGCCGCCGCGATTGCTGATTCGATCGCGATCACGATGGCGACGAGAGTGAAGTGGAAGGAGGAGAAGCTATGTGGCGGCTAATGGCACTTGTGCCGCTCATCTTGGCGGCCGGAAGTATCTACCTCGTGCGGAGCCTGCGAAATCAAAACCATCGGTGGCTTGAGGATGACGATTGAACCTGACGAGTGGATCACGATAACCGACGCAAGCCTCATACTGGACTGTGCGGACAGCACGGTGCGCCTTTACATCAAGCGCGGCGAGCTATCTTCCAAGAAGATCAGGAGGCTTCGCGTTGCCTCAACCTCCAAGCGGCGCAAGTATAATGTCTACCGTACCGTAATCGTCGTGAACCGCTCAGAGGTGCTCGCTCGAGAAGAGATCGCGCTCATCGCCGATTATCCGATGAAGGCGGACGAGGCCGCAGGCCGCCTCGGTATCAGCGCGGGAAGAATCGCGATGCTGATACGGGAAGGCAGAATCGACGGCAGGAAGATTCACGGTCTCTGGAGAACGACCGGCGAGGCGATAGAGAAATACAGGCGGGAGAGGCTACATCGCCGGCCTGGCGCGGACGGACCGCCTTTGATGGTCCAACTCAGCGACCATAACGCGCCGTGCTCGAGGTGCCTATGCGCTGCCTGCCTTCAGCTTGGCGACTGTCCGCTCTACGCAGACAAAGAGATCACCGGATACCGCAAGAGTGGAGCTCCGAGGCTCGCGAACAGATGTAGCGATCCAAGATTCTGCGCCAACGAGGACGGAACCACACGGCGTGACAGCGAGAAGACGCCTCTCGAGCTGCGGCCGCGCCTCACATATCAGATTGGCCTCGGCTGGCGCCGCCACGACGACGAATTAGAGCATCGAGCATACGACATCTGCCAGCACTTCGTCAGAGATAACGAGTTCTTTGTTCACCGCGAATCAGTGTGGGAGTCGATGTTTCGCCGAGCAGGACTGGCGAGCAAGTAATATGGCCGACAATTCGTTGACACAGAGAGGATCCATGCAAGACTGCGCGTGGCGATAGAGGAGGTGTGGTGGTGGCGCAGGATGAGTTGTATGGAGAGCGAGACCTGAGCTACTCGGTATGGCATCGCGAGGCATCGGTGCGCCGGTTCATTTCAGACGCAGACGCGCACGGACTGACCTGCATTGACGTGGACGCAACGCTCTGGTGTGAGTGGCATAGTGGCACCAAAGAGCCACTACTGTTTATTGAGACCGCCAGAGATATCGGCCAGCAATCAAAGCCTGTGACCGTCTTGACGCGATTAGCCGAGACATCTGGCCGAGCGGGATATCTGGTGCTCTACAGGCTCAGCGATGCTCCGTGTTTCGCCTATCCCGATCTCGGATGCGCTCGAGAAATTGATGGATTCCGAGTGCGGCGCGTGTGGCCAGAGCCAGAACCCGAGACGGAGATGACACCAGAGGAATATGCGCGATACCTGGTGCGTGAGCGAGAGCGGATGCTCCGGTCGCTGTATGGCAGATTGCGACCGCCAGCAGAACGGAAGGAGTAGTGATTCGGCATGGCCACAGGCAGACCATGCAAGCTGAACAAGAAGGTGCAGGAAGTGATCTGCGAAGGCATCGAACTCGGCCTGACGTATGAGCTTGCCGCAGCTTTCGGTGGCATTAGCTATGAGACGTTCCGCCGCTGGATGGCAGACGGCCAAGATGCCAAGAACGGCATATTTCGTGCCTTCTATGTGGCGGTAAAGACCGCAGAGGCCAAAGGCGCTGCAGAGCGCATGTCCATCATCCGCAAGGCCGCAAAGGAAGGCCACTGGCAGGCCGCCGCCTGGACACAGGAGCGACGCTATCCGCAGATGTACGGACGCCGCGTGCAGGAGATCCAAGGCAAAGACGGAGAGGCCATCAAGATCAAACTCGAGTGGCCTGGAGCCAATGGAAACGGCGACGAGTAGGTATCTGCGCATGGTCCTGGAGTTCTTGGACAAGAACAACATCTGCGATGGCCACTACTTCGATAAGAACGGCCACGAGAGGTGGCGCACGGAGAAGTTCGAGGAACTCATAGACGGTGCCTGGAAGGCATTGGAGGAGATGCACAATGCAGAGACTTAGCATGCTGATCTGCGCGCTGGCTGGCGCGCTCTTCATCCTGGACGGCTTCAACCTGCTCGACTTCTTCTGGTGGCTGCGGTAGGTGGCCGAGGCATCCGAGGCCGAGCTCGGCTGGCTCGCCGGCCTCATCAATGGCGAAGGTTGCTTTCTGATAACGCGAGCCAACAAAGGCTATGCCTGCGCATTCCATATGCAGCTTCGAGCCGACGATGTGCATGTGCTTGAGCGAGCGAGACGGATCTCCGGCGGCCTCGGTCGGATCGTCTGCTATGACAAGGCGTTCCGTAATAGCCTCAATCCGATGGCCAAGTGGCATGTCTGTAGCCGTGATGATTGCCGCGAGCTGGCGAACCTTCTGCTCACGGATGGCATGGCACCGCTGGCCGGAGCCAAGGCCTTCCAATTCCTGACGTGGTATGAGGCGCTGCTTGAATGGTCTACGGTCGTTCCTGCCAACAACGATCGTGATTCACACGATTGGAGCAAGATGGCCGAGCTCTACGATCGACTCAAGAGCCTGCGCGCCTACGGCTCGACGCCGAGTTTAGCGGTTGAGCCTAAGGCGGATAAAGGGGCTATAGCTTGAATCCAACTGATCGCAGGCGGCTCCGCCAACAACTGCACCTAACGCAAAAGAATCGCGGACCGGAACTAGATAACTGGTGCAAATGTTGGACTGGCTCTGATTTTGACTCATCCAAGAACGGATATGGCCAGGTGCGCTCTAAGCGAGAATGCCTGCGTGGCTTCTTCGATCCGTGGCAACGGCCAGGGAAGGCGCGCGTTGTCTATACTGCGCCGCGAGAAGACATACAGATCCAGCTTCCAGAGCCAGACGAGCCACCATGTCTATTGAGCCGAGTTCGTATCGTGGTTGAGAAATGACCACCGTAACGCTCACCATGCCGCCGCTTGATCCTGTGCAGGATGAGATCCGGACCGATCCGGCGAGGTTCAAGGTCTTCGTGGCCGGTCGCCGGCGCGGCAAGAGCCTCCTCGGTTCCGTACTTGGCCTCGAGGTCGCGGCGCGCGGTGGCCTAGCCTGGTGGATCTGGCCGACGCACAAGCTCGGACGTACAGGCTGGAAGAGGCTCCGGCGCCTGGCGCTTCAGATCAAGACGCACTTGCCTGGCCTCGAGATCCGGGAGGTAGACCGAGCGATCGTGTTTCCGCATGGCGGCGAGGTACAGCTCCGCAGCGCCGAGGATCCGGACAGCCTCGTCGGTGAAGGCCTGGACCGTGCGATCTTTGATGAGACCGGGATCATCCAGGAACGAGCCTGGATGGAATCGGTGGAGCCTGCGCTCATGGATTGCCAGGGAGACGCCTACTTCCTCGGCACACCGAAAGGCAAGAACTGGTTTCATGGCCTGTACCGCCGCGGGAAGGCCGAGGAGGCTGGCTGGCGATCGTGGCACCAGACGAGCTTCGACAATCCGTTTCTGGCCGAAGAGGAGAAGGAGCGCGTCCGGTCCGACTACGAGGCCGGCCGCATACCGGAGCGGATCTGGCGCCAGGAATACCAGGCCGAGTTCCTTGATGACGCCGGCGAGGTCTTCCGCCGTGTCATGGAATCCGTTACCGCAAAACCAGCAGAAACGTCGGAAGAAAATCACGAATACGTCATTGGGGTTGATTGGGGGAAGCACGAGGACTTCACCGTGCTCACCGTGCTGGACCTCACCGAGAAGGCGATCGTCTACCTCGACCGCTTCAATCAGATCGACTACACCGTGCAGCGTGGCCGCCTGATGGCGCTCGCCGAGCGGTTCCGGCCGGTTGAGGTGGTGGCCGAGAAGAACTCAATGGGAGAGCCGCTGTGCGAGGAGCTTGCTCGGGATGGCTTGCCGCTCAGGCCATTCACCACCACGAATGCCACGAAGGCCAAGGCCATTGAGGCGCTCGCGCTCGCCTTCGAGAACGGCAGCATCAAGATCATACCAGACGACGTGCTGATCGGCGAGCTGCAGGCTTACGAATGCCAACAGACGGCGAGTGGCCTACCGAAGTATGGTGCGCCGAGCGGCATGCACGATGACTGCGTGATGAGCGCCGCACTCGCCTGGTCTCGAGTCGAGGAAGGAGGCTTCGGAGCGGTGTGGCTATAACTTGCGAGCACTGCGACGGCCACGGTTACATCGTCATAGATGGCGTAGAGCAAGGTCTTTGCCACTATTGCGGCGGATCCGGCAAAGGGGTGACCAACCTCACCGCGGCCACCGCGCTCTTCGCGGAGGTGCTGATGCAATACCGGAATGTGGCAGCTCCAAATTACGAGTACGTCGATGGCGGAGCCAGCCTTAATAAATGTGTGGTTGCCTACCGCCGCCGCTGGTGCGAGATCACTGGAATGGAGGTGCCGGAGTGATCCTTTCGGTGATTGCTTTCCTGGCTGGCCTTATCCTCGGCTGGTGGTACGGCCGCAGGCTCGCCTTCGACTGGTTCGCCGGCCGGCTTGAGGTGCTGCTCGAGGAATACCTGCGAGCCAAGGAGGAGTGGAGCAAGGAGCGGCCATGAACATCAACCCACTACTCACCACGGCCACGCATGGCGCGATCTCCAGGAAGGCTCGAGTGCCGAGAACTGATTGCGGCTACCGTGACAACCGCTTCATCGGCTTCTGGCTCTTCGGCTGGGATTGGATGGACGACCAGCTTGCCAATCCGAGGGTGAATGCGGACCTCCTCGACGAGAGCGCGATCATGGCACAGCTCACGACGGCCGTGGCCGAGGCTAGAGCACAACAGGAGCGATTCGAGACAATGCCAGTGGACCGTCTAGTGATCTGGCTGATCCGGTTGGCCAGAGGTGAGGGGGAGCCATAAGAGGCCTTGCGGACTTTTCGCCTGGTTCTTCGAGTATATGAATGGGTGCTACTCACCAACGGCCGCCAGTTGAATCTGTCGGTTCTACGGCTCCGCCGACGGATGAATCGAGCCGGCTCCTCTCGTAAACTGGCGGCCGTTTTCAATGCCTACCAGGCCGACAATTCCTTGACAGACTTTGCAACCAATGGTAACAGAGCCTTGCGACAGGACTAGTGCGCCTGACGCTCCTGCCATGCCGCGGCGATTGAGCGCGGTTGAATCGCGTGATGACGCTGGGAGGCGGCCGGCTGCAATGGTTGACCGCCTCCTGCGCGACACGCTCTGGCAAGCGCGAGTAACTCCAGGAGGCAAGCCGAGGATGGCTTGTCTATCGCCACATGGCTGCGTAAGCGGCTACTGACGAACCTCACAGAAGACGAAGCAAGAGAACTCTACGCAAAGAGCAATCCGGTAATTCCCTCGCTCGTCAACGAGTTGCGGAGTTACTCCGGCGCCGGCGTGGAGCCTCTTGACCAGAATTATACCGCCTACATCGAGCAGGCGAAGCACCGCTTTCCGTGGATCGCGGCATGCGTTGACGCAATCGCCAATGCCGCGGCCTCGGTGCCGCTAAAGGTGGTGCGTGCCACAGACGATGGCGCCGAGGAGCTGCCAGAGCATCCGTTGATGGACCTGCTCTGGAATCCGAATCCGGAGGATGGCCTCTACTCGCTGGTCTACAAGCTCCACCAGCAGCTTGGCCTGACTGGCGAGGCCTTTCTGACGACCGAAGATAGCCTCTCCGCTGCTGGCCGCGACCCAGCGCTTGCCTGGAAGGATCCGGAGGAGCTGTGGATCCAGCGATCTGACCGCATGAAGCCGCAGCTCGATAAGTCGCGGATCCGTGATGGCAAGGCCGCCTCGCCGATCGCCGCCTGGACCTATGACGGACCTGGCGGAAAGATCACCTTCGCGCCAGAACAAGTCATCCAGGTCAAGCGGCCACACCCAACTGATCCGATCCATGGTCTCTCGCCGCTGAAGGAGCTCGAGCCAACGCTGAATCTCATGTGGTCTGCGATGGCCTGGAACAAAGGCTACTTCGCGAACGCCACGCTCGCAACGCTCCTCATCACAAGAGAGACGAAGCCGGCCAATGAGGAGATCGCGCGTTTCGTCGAGCAGTTCACGCGCGACCATACCGGCGTTGCGAACGTCGGTAAGGCCATCATGCTATGGGGTAAGGCTCTCCAGGCCACACCGATCTCTGACACGCCGACCGACGCGAGCTTCATGGAGCTCATGGCGTGGTGCCGCGCCGAAATCCTCTCCGTCTTCAAGGTGCCGCCATTTGCGCTCGGACTCCTCGAGCATGCGAACTGGTCGAACAGCCGCGAGCAGCAGCAGTTCTTCTACCGCAATGCCGTGATGCCGGCCAACCAGCTCATAACGGACACGCTCAACTCCTCGCCTCTGGTGCTTCTGGCGGAAGGCAATACGCCGAGTAACCAGCCGGTTTACCTTGAGCACGACTATTCCGAGATCGAGGCGCTGCAGCCGAATCGGCGAGAGCTCGCAGAGGTGGACGCAATCTATCTGCGGCACAAGGTC
>Ga0180438_10009088_pt1 | contig 12474 bp, 14 predicted proteins | sample SS_ome_12_FD_132455 | JGI IMG/M metagenome (GOLD analysis project Ga0180438, IMG submission 132455) | Hypersaline lake sediment archaeal communities from the Salton Sea, California, USA - SS_3_D_2 metaG | ecosystem: Environmental > Aquatic > Non-marine Saline and Alkaline > Hypersaline >...
ATTGCAAAGGCATGAATAGTAAAGAAAAGCCCCTATGGATTATTCCACTATCCATAAGTGGCAGTCCGAGTTTATGAAATTGCATATTCAACTGCTTTTTCAGCATGAATTAATGTCGTATCGCACAGCTCTATATCAGTATCACTTTGGTTCACTAATAAGCCAATTTCTGTGCATCCAAGAATTACCACTTCAGCCCCTTGGTTAGCCAAGCTCTCGATAATACGAAGGTACTCTTTTTTAGACTTTTCAATTATTTGACCTAAACAAAGCTCCTGGTAAATCACATCGTGAACAATCTTTCTGTCCGGCTCGTTTGGAACAAGAACCTCTAAACCATGTTTGTGCATCAGGCGACCCTTATAGAAATCTTGCTCCATAGTAAATGCTGTGCCCAACAAACCAGCAGTTTTAATACCTTTACCCACAAGCACCTGCGCTGTGGCATCGGCGATATGTAGAATAGGAATGCGAATAGCCTTTTCGATGTCAGGTGCTACTTTGTGCATCGTGTTTGTGCAAATAAGTAAGAAATCTGCACCAGCGGCTTGGATTTTTAGAGCAGCATCAGAGAGGATCTTAGCTGTACCCTCCCAATCGCCCTGATGTTGTAGCTGCTCAATAGGCTCAAAGTCGACGCTATACAGTACTATCTTCGCGGAGTGTAAGCCTCCAAGAGATTTCTTTACTCCCTCATTTATTGCTCGGTAATATCCAGCTGTGCTTTCCCAGCTCATACCACCCAGAAGACCTATAGTTTTCATGTCGCTCCTTAATTTATTCGCAGTATACCGAAGTCATCACAGGGAGGCAAAGGCCGTTTGCCATCAATCAGGTGCATGGTATGGTTACGGATGTTATAAGATCTATATATCCATCTGATCTTTTACACTAAAAGGAATAGGATCATTATTTATTGTAAGCGTTCACAGGTTCAGAGTTCACCGTTCAGGGTTGATGGCCTTACGATTTCCTTCATTTCTTCATTGTAAATTTCAGTGCAAGCTCACATGACATACCCAAAGAATCTAATTAATTCCTTATTGGACACAGAGTAGAAGACGTCCTTCATCACTCTAACCTTGAACCTTGAACAATTGAACCCGCGAACAGATACCTTTTATCTTACTGATTGTTAGGCTTCCCCTTTTTCCCTTTAATAATCCTTAAATCTGCTCGTCTGCGAGGGGGTATATCTTGTTTTGACTCCCTTTTGGCCATTGTCTCCTTTATTACCCTGAGCTGCCATTTCTCCCAGGATTCATCCTTCCTCTTGTCGATAAACCTCAGTATTTCATCTATGTCTTTTTGTGTAAAAAGATACTCGCCTTTCACCTGCCTTGGATTAATATCCGGGTAATGTTCAGGTGCTATAGTTTTTTTCAGTACGCGTATGTAATGCCGAATAAGGTCTTGAGGAAGCTTGGTTATTTTTGATACTTCATCAATGGTATAAAAAATTTTTGTGTTCAAAAAAGTCTTCCTATTTTCGCTGTATTTTGCATCCAATTGCTTTTAAGTTAGGTGTTCCGAATTCCTTTCCCAATTTTTCAGTTGAGGTAAGGATATTAAAATTAGATTTTTCCCATCCATACAGAGATTCCACCTTTTCCTCCGGAAACCACCACCCATGTGAGGCATTTATTACCCTTGGATCAACACTATCGGTACAATGTGCAATCTGGGTTATTTTTCCATACCTTGTTTCAATGATAACCTCATCGCCTTCCTTGATTCCGTATTTTATCGCAGTATCGGGGTGTATTTCAACCTTTGCGTCTGGTCTTTTTTCTCTTAGTCTCTTTATCCATCTATATGATGAATGAAGGTAATACTGGCTTTTGGAATTAGTGAGTACCAGAGGATATTCAGGATCTTCTTCCTCTGGAAGTCCGCGAAATGACGGGAGTGGCGATAGATTGAATTTTTCAGCAGTACTCAATGTAAGCTCTACTTTACCTGTGGGGGTTCGAAAGCCCTTTTCTTCATATAGCTTGAATCTGTCCGGGCCTTTCAAGTAGCCCTTCTCAACGAACTGGCTGTATGTGAGATCACTTGGCTTGACAACATCTTCCAAAAACTGGCTATAGTCGTCGTACCAGTATTCTTCAGGAGAAATACGTTTACCCAACTCATTCATTATTTTCATGTCAGGCCAACACTCTTCGGGTGGATCAACTACTTTGGGCCGTGCCAAGATAAAACCGTGACCGAGTCCGTAATGGCCGATATCGTCCATCTCGAATTGGCTTGCAACAGGAAGCACTATGTCTGCGATAGCTGCTGTAGGCGTCATGAACAAATCAGCGACTGCCATAAAGTCGAGATTTATAAATGCTTCATACGTCTGGCGACTGTCTGCATAGGAGAGCATGGGGTTTGCACACATGGCATAGAATCCTTTAATGGGATAGGGCACCTCTTCAAGAATTGCCTTTTTAAAGAAAGATGGTGCAATGGTCATTAATCTGGGTATCACACCATGATAGGCGCTGATCATTTCCTTTCTCTTTTCTGGAATAAGATCGGCACGGACAAATTGCCCTAAGCCCATGATTTTTGGATCTTTTGCATGCACATTACCGCCAGGCACATCAAGATTGCCACATACTGCCATCAAGCAAATGAGTGCCCGTGTTGTATCAAAGGTATGGATAGTATGCTCAATCGGGTTTCCCCATTGAATAACAGCAGGCTTTGACGTGGCATATAATCGTGCTGTATCTCGAATGATATCAGGAGGAGCCCAGGTGATCTTAGACACTTTTTCCGGAGTATATGTTTTAACATGATCTGCTAACTCATCGAAGCCGTGAGTCCATTTTTCAACAAAATCCTTATCATATAAAGACTCTTCAATAATGACATGTAGAAACCCCAGTGCAAGTGCGTGATCTGTTCCAGGCCTTAGCTGTATCCATTTCTTAGCTTTTTTCACCAAATCAATCTTTCTCGGGTCAACAACTATCAATTCGGAACCATGTTTTAACTGCTCTAAAAGCATGCTGCAGATTTCTCCCTCCTCATTTGTGGAGGTGGTATTGCTCGCCCATAAAAGAATGAGCTTGCTTTTGTGATGCAGGTTCGCCACAGGATAAAAGCCGCAGGTATGAACACCGGTCACCTCTCGAGGTGCGTGGCATACATCCTGAGATGCGATAACATTGGGAGAGCCAAAAATGTTGGCCAGTCTGATTAACACAAAGTGTTCCAAACCTTTGGGCATGCCAACACCAAATGCAACGCCTTTTGCGCCATATGTTTCTTTTATGTTATTTAGATTTTCAGCTATCTCATTCAATGCCTCTTGCCAGGAAATTTGTTTCCATTTTCCTTCACCTCGCTTTCCTACTCTTTTCAAAGGATGTTTGAGGCGATCAGGATGGGTCAGACGATCAGGTGATGCAATTCCTTTTGCACACATATAGCCCTTGTTTAAAAAACCATCCGGATCCCCCTTCACGCGCACGATTTTGTTATCTTTCACACCTACCAATAGCGCACAGCCTCCATGATCCATCCTTGCACAATGGGTTTTTACCCACCTGATATCATCTTTCATGTACAATCTCCTTTTACTTTTTTAGGTCCTTCAGCAGATATAATTTCATACACCGAATAGATTTATTTGGCAAATATTAGGTGTTTTTAACTCATTATTCATAAAAGGTCGGCACTAAGGGAAATTTTGATTTTATCAGTAGAATGCATTAATTTATTAAGAGATGAGTAGATGGTAAATGGCTTGAAAGGGTATTCGAAGAAAAATGTCAGGATAGGGTGCTTATGAAATGTTGTATACGTTCAAAGGCTTCTTTCAAAACCTCCTGATTGACTGTTAAAGTAATACGCACACAACCTTTACCTGAAGGCCCAAAGGCCTCTCCTGGAACTACCACGACCTGCTCCTTATCCAACAAATCAAAGGCAAACTGGCGGCTGTCTTGGGTGATTTGACTGATATCCGGGAAAATATAAAAGGTTCCTTTCGGCTTGTGAACCTTTACACCAGGAAGTGTTTTCAAAATTTCATATGCGTAATCACGACGACTGCGAAATTCTTCAACCATTGCATTGATGATTTCTGGATCAAGCCGAAGGGCGGCCAGAGCAGCACGCTGGGAAACGGACGGAGCGCACGATGTAGTAGAACTTACCACTTTGATCATGGACTCAATGAGCCATTCCGGCCCAAAAGCATATCCTATGCGCCAACCAGTCATAGCAAATGATTTGGAAAAAGAGTGAACCACAACTGTCCGTTCTTCCATGCCCGGCCGTGTTCGAATGGATTCGTGTGTCAATCCGTCAAAAAGGAGTCTTTCGTAAACTTCATCACTCAACACTAATAAATCTTTTTCTATCGCTATTCGGGCAATGTCATTCAGTTTCTCAGCTGGGATGACGGCTCCGGTCGGGTTGTTTGGCGAATTTAAGAGCAATACTTTGGTTTGTGGGGTGATTGCTGCTTCCAGCGCCTGAGGGGTTGGCACAAAACCGTTTTCAAAGCGGGTCTGAACATGCACGGCCCTTCCCCCAACCCATTCGATATGATGTCGATATGGTGGAAAATAAGGATCTGGCAAAAGAACTTCGTCACCGGGATTGAGCACGGTACGGAAAAATGATGTTAAGCCCCCAACCCCTCCGGTAGTCACGACAATCTGACGAGTTGAGAAGTCCTCACCCAGGCGCTCATGCAGATACACTTGAATTGCTTTGAGCAATTCAGCGTCTCCTTGTGATTGAGTATAGTGGGTTGCACCTTCAAGCGCATCCTGAAGCGCCTGATTGCATATTTCTTTGGGAGTGTTGAAGTCTGGCTCGCCAATCCCCAGGGAAATGAAACTATCATACTGCGCTGCACGTTGCCACATTTCTCGAATACCGGAAAGGGGAATTTGACTCACAGCGGTTGAGATCTTTGATTTCATGGTGAGTAACCTTGTATCAGAAACATTTAAATTGTGTCAAATATAAAATCCTTTATGTGCTCTACTTAGGTTCAAAGTTCTAGGTTCACGGTTCACGGTTTAAGAGAAAAAATAATGTCGAATAATCAATCTAAATTATTTGGTTTTGATTTGATGATAAATGAGGATTTCATCCGATTTTTCCAACAATCCACGCCCTATTGCATGGATGTCAACCATGAACCTTGAACCTGACAACCTGAGTTACTCCTTTATTTCATCATTGTAGTAATCTTATCAACATATCCCACTGTTTCCTTATGGCGCCAGCCGTGAACCTTTGGCGCAACAGACTTTATATTACGCCAAAGGTTTTCATTAAGTCCATTTTTTTTAGCTGTCTTCTGAGCCTTTACAATGTTTTGAAAACCAGCATTATAGCTTGCGAAGGTAAAAGATATTTTATCTTTAAATGGTCGATCGGCCCTCCATTTCTTATAAAGTTTTCGATCGTAGTATATGCCTGCAGCTATATTCCAACGTGGTTCATTGATATCCACAAAGGAGGGGTTTTTCTTTTTGATTTCATGAAATGTTTTTGGCATGATCTGCATTATTCCTTTTGCATTGACCCAGCTTGTGGCATTCGCTTTAAGATTTGATTCTGCTATGGCCTGGGCCTTGAACCATTTCCACTCAAAGCCAGCTCCAAAATATCTTTTCGTATATTTTTTAAAATACTGATCATACTTACTTGTCCATTTTCTTGAGGTTACTTCAGGAAAATCCTCTATCTTGCCAACGGCCATACTCGCAGCACGGGCAGGTGCCTCTGGTATAATAATAAATAGCAGTAAAGTAATTATTAATGTCTTTAGGATATCCTCTCCCATTTACAAAACCTATTTAGTGTATACATTCAAAGTATCTATTACGATAATACAAGCCTTATGAGAATTATTTTGCCTAAATCTGTCTCTTAGTTAAGCCCTAATCCGATTACCAGACCCACAGCAATCCCGATACCAATAAAAATTCCCATTACAACCAACCCGACTGCTTTGTTGTCCTTAGCAAGCTCATTGGAGGTATCAAATTTGGTGAATTTGTCAAACCATTTGTAGCCGAAGTACATAAATAGTAATGTTAACGCTCCACCTATAATAGAATAGATAAGATTCACGATCATTGCTGTTAATTGCATAATCCTTCTCCTTATTTTGGTCTTATAGATTGTTGATTATTAACCGCCCGTTCGTTTCTCTCACTTGAGATTCACCCTGTTAAATAGGGGTTAAGTCTCGCAGATTATCAAAATTGAAGATAACCACTTACAACTGTTTCTCATATGTCATTTACAATTTAACAGGGCAAGGAGTGCTCAGAGAAGAGAATTGAAGCAGATGCAAAGGATCGCCTAACATGCATATGGGGAGCCTTAATAAAAAAAATAAGTTGACTCATTTTTTCATCTATAGGCTTCTCCGTTAGTCCCAATGTGGTCCCCATTGGGACCCCGCTATGCGGGATTTTAAGCGATTCTCTATAGGAAATCTTACTCTGCGTTCTCTGCCTGCCCCGTTAAACCTGAAAGTATTTAACTGGGGTGTCTCGAATGAGTCCCATAAAGCGGGACGAATGGGCGGTTATCTTATTTTCCTTTAATCCAAATCGACAGGTATTTTGCACTTATTACACCTTTTAGCACCCCTGAAAAGCTTATGACCACATTCTGGACAGATATAACGTGCCTCCTCATCTATTATCCACTTTTCTGTTCCAACTTCTCGCCAATAGGGAATAGCCCTCAGGATAACCTTCTTTCCAAGGGGTATGGGAAATTCTTCAATTAATGTGCACGGAAAATCTGTGCATTCATGGCAGCCTGTATACCCCTTCTTTATTACGCAATCTTTAATAGCGCATTCTCTACAGAAATAAAATGGCTCACTCGACAAACAGCCTTTACAATGAATGTCTTCAACAGAGAGATTTTCACCTTCAGGAAGTTTATCACTATAAAAACCAGCCAGTATTTCTTTAAATTTCAGGTTATTCTCATGTGTTGCATAGAGGATACCGCATACACCGCAATAGAGACCACAGGGTGCTATATAGTCAGGATTTATTTTCATATGTTACCGCCAATTAAATATAAGGATTTAGATATTATATAGAGTTAATAATTATGTCAATAATCTTGCTGGTGGTACTCTACAAGATTTTGTATTTGAATATTCATCATTCGGTTTTCGTTTCTCGAGAGAGGCACAAAGCATAACGAGTGGGCGGTTACTAAAGTTTTTGAAAGCACAGGAACGACTCTGCGGCCAGGGTGAGGGTTATTTTTGGAAAGGCGGCACCAAAGCCTTTGAAGGGACCGCCAGAGGTTGTAAAGTTTTTCAAATCCTTCGGGTTTCAAACGGGAGGAAAAGAACCACCCGGATTTAAGATCGACTATATCTGGGGAAACAATGTCCTTAAAGGGGGTGTTATTGATTATCCAGGTTCAAACAATCATAAGATGGTGGTTGTTGAAAGTGGAAACAAGAGGGCACGCCTATGGGTGTGTGAGAAGCGCAATCTCATTGAAGACTTTCAGGGATTTTTTAGAAGGTCCCCCCACCCTTATAGGGATTATGGTGCTCACAGATACTGATCAGACGAATGAAGGGGTTGTTGCTCATTACAGCAGCATTATTATGATGGATAAGCAGCTCCTTTATCCATACTTGTTATCTATTGACTGTGATCGTATAATCCTCTCTTTTTCTTGATTTGGTTACTTTTTTGTTATTAAGAGACTAACGGTAGTTAAATCGCTTCTATGGTAGAAGGTGGTTTTTTGGTGATATTGTATGTAACGCTGACAACACCGGGCACTTCCGTTGTGAGCCGCTCAGCCAATTGGTCTAACACATCCCAAGAAAGCCTTGTGGGCGATCCTATTTTTGCGTCTGTGCTCTCCCAACATCTGACCTCGATTTGCAACCCATAATCTCTTTTTCCTTCCCTTATCCCGGTAACCTTATCATCATGGAGAATAGCCAAATATTGGAATGCGCCACTATTAGATAGTTCTTCTTCAACAATTCTGGTAGCACCTCGTACAATGGTTACTCTTTCAGGTGTAACCTCCCCGATTACTCTTGTAGCCAGTGCAGGACCGGGAAAAGGCGGTCGGTTATATAGCTCCTCTGGTAAACCAATTGCTTTAGCAACCTTTCTAATTGCTGATTTTCGCAGTTGAATCAATGGCTCTAAGACTTTATATCCGTACATTTTCTGTGGATCGATTCCAAGCTGCTCAAGGATATTATGCTGCCTTTTTATCCCTGCAACAGTTTCTTCTACATCTGTGTAGTTAGTGCCATGAAAAAGATATTTCGCACCAGTTTCTTCCACTACCTGAGCAAAGGCATCTTTATAAAATGAGCGGGTGATAGCCTCTCTTTTCTCCTCTGGGTCGGTGAGGCCTTTGAGTGCCTTAAAAAAGATTTCTTCAGCCTTTATTAGCTCAACCGTTACTCCCAAATCTTTAAATATTGAAACAATATATTGGGGTTCCCCCCCTCTCATGAGGGCATTATCAATGAAATATGTCTTGAATCGATCACCTAATGCCTTGTGTCCAAGGATAGTTACAACCGAAGAATCAACACCTCCAGACAGGGCATTGATAGCCAACCCATTACCAATAGTTGAGGAAATAGCTTCAATCTTTTCCGCGATGAATTTATCAGCATCTAATTCTTCTAAGGTAATTTCTTTGATTTCCATGCTACCTCCATATTTTAAAGAGTATCTGACGCTGCTCAAGATTCGATATGAGCCAACCTTTTCACAATGTGCCACAGGTATTACAACTGGTAGCGCTACAAGAACTGCAGGAAGATTCCTTTGAACTTGAATACTCTCCCTTACTCTTATGGCTAAAGGTAGAAAGAAGCTTTGTAACATTTTTTCCTGAGCAAAGAGGGCAAAGCACTTCCTGATCACCCAATACTATAATCTCAAAACCCTTATCACATTCCATGCAATGGTATTCAAAAATAGGCATAGTGTTGGAATCTCCTTAAACTATTTTTTATGACAACAAACGTAATATAACAATTAATCCAAAATTGTCAAAAATTTTTAAGCGATCAGTCCTTAGTAACAATTTTCACAGCAGGTGTAGCTAATATACTCTTTTCGCTTGACATATGGCTAAATTATACATTATGGTTTGGCATCCTAATGGCCCGGTTCTATTTGTGGGTTGGCTTTGCTCTGAGGAACAGTTTCCTTTGCCAGAGTGGCGACCTGAGGTTTGGGACCATGGAAGAAAGTTTTTTGAAAGGAGGTTAGCACTATAGCAGAAGGAACGGTAAAATGGTTTAGCGATAAGAAGGGATTTGGCTTCATCGAGCAGGAAGACGGCAATGACTTATTCGTCCACTACTCCTCAATCAACTCGTCTGGATTCAAAACACTCGCTGAAGGTGAGCGAGTGAGCTTTGAGGTGGAAGAGACAGACCGAGGACCAAAGGCCAAGAACGTTAGTAGGCTTTAGTATATTAAACTGCGATTATAAGGGGAATTATGTTGAGGTAACACATGATACCCCTTATAATGTAGTAATCCAATCAGGAAGATTTTGTCCTCCCTACACAGAAGAGGAAACCTGTCATTTTAAAATTTTCTTTCCATGAGAAGTTCTTTTTCTTGTAATTCTTTAAAGATTTGGTCTCCATGCTCTGATTCATCAATTTACATGTCAACTACAACGCGAGAATGTCTGATTTCAATGCTTTAGGTAACTATGAATGACGACCTTAAAGTATGTTTATATTCTATTTATGACATTGAGAAGGAGGGCTTTTAAGAAGATATGAACAGAAAATGGGCAGCCTATGGAATATGAGTATGGAACATTACTGTCTATGGGAGGCCACTTAACCGTATAAGGGAGGTTACCAGTATGGAGGAAAGCCAAGATGCTTACAAAAGGGAATATAGAAAAGTTACTATCAGAACCGTAGATGGCTCCACGATATTAGGAAAAGTAAATATAGGTATTAAAGATAGAGTATCTGACGTATTCACTAAAGCAGACAACCCGTTTATTGTATTAATCGATGCGGAACACAAAGATATTTCAGGAAAGGTCCTCTTTGTTAATAGAAACAATATTGTATGGGTCGAACCAGAAGATTAGCCTTTAATAACATGCCATTTCTCGCATAGAGAGATGGATTGTATATTCATTCTGCCAGGGAACAGCCCTCTATGTGGATTTCAAACTATTTGAGAACGCTATCATCCACATTTTGCAAAGAGAGGAGAAGCATGAGGGTTTTAGAGTGTTATAAGATGGTGTATAATTGGTTTTAAAAAGTTCACTTTAATAATAAGGAGTAGAGCGATGGAGATTTTTGAGGCTATTAAGGAGAGGAGAAGTTACCGGAGTTTTTTGCTTGAACCAATCAGTGAAGAGGCCATTGAAAAGATTCTGGTAGCTGCAATCTGGGCGCCTTCCCCCTTAAATACCCAGCCCTGGGAATTTGTCGTTGTAACAAAAGAGGAGGTGAAGGGAAAAATCTTTTCTGAGGCCGAAAGATGCATTAAATGGGCACTTGAAAAAAGTGGCTGGAAGTGGCTGGAAAATTATCAGGTTACTTTCTTACAATCTGCACCTGTTATAATAGTTGTGATAGGAGATCCTCAAAAAACAGGCGTCGATATGTTCCTTGAAGAGGGTGGAGTAGCCTATCAACATGCCTGTGCTGCAGCCATCCAGAATATGCATCTTGCAGCTCATGCATTGGGTATTGGCAGCTTGTGGTTTACTTTTTTTGATAAGAAGGCTATGCGGGAAATACTTGGTATTGACTCAAAGAAAACACCGCTGGCCCTTGTATGCCTTGGCAAACCAAGCGGAGAACCACTCCAAACACGTAGAAAGGATGTAAAGGAAAAAACAACCTATATACAATGATCCTGCCACAAAGTTTTCAGGCATAGGTACTGTATCCTGCGATTCCTTTTCCTTTGACCTGTAAACGCCTTTAATCTATACTCTCCTTCCCTAAAAGAGCAGATCTATTTTGATAGGCTCTCATTCTAATAGACGGAGCACTTGATGAAGATCCGAATTCCCCTGATGCCCTGTTTCTCAAGGCCCGGATACTGTGGAAGGGTTTTGGAAATGCAAGGGTTACGAGGGAGTAATTAAAAAAGAAAGTAAAGAGGAGAAAAATAAAATGAAAGGGATTTTTATACGATGGTTGATACTGACAGCTGCCATCATGTTTGCTTCATACGTAATAGATGGGATACAGGTAAAGGGTTTCTTTACTGCCTTGTTCGCAGCAGCTATCCTGGGCATCTTGAACGCCTTTTTCCGACCTATCTTAATTATTTTGACACTCCCTATCAATATTCTGAGCTTGGGTCTCTTCACCTTTATAATAAATGCCATGTTGCTCAAGATGGCCTCAGGTGTTATATCAGGATTTGAGGTATATGGTTTTTGGTCCGCTGTTTTTGGGTCCCTGCTCATCAGTTTGGTAAGCTGGGCCTTAAGTTCTTTCATCAATGAAAAGGGAAGGATGGAATATATTGATTTGAAAAAGAAAGATGGAGACAGGTGGGAGTAATGAGTCGAAACACTTTTTAAAACTATAAATTCTTAGTCAGTAAGGAGTTTATTGATAATGGATAATCCTGTCTTGCAAGAATTAGAAAAACTGCCAAAAGATACCTTGATAGAATTAATAAAAATGTATTCACATAACTGGATGACGCTTGATGGCTTGTGGTTTAGCGGAGTGGAAGAAAAGTATGGGTTAGATGCAGCAATTGAACTCGATGTAAGGATGTGGCAAATTGGCTCTACGATTGAGGCCAAAAGGATCAAGAAGGTGCTTGATCTGGAAGAGGGAGGATTAGACACTATCATAAAAACAATTAATTTCATGACCTGGGCACCCAGTTTTGGTTATGAATATACGATTTCAGGCAATAAGGCAATCTGGACCTGCAAACACTGTCCGCCACAGGAGCAAAGAGTTGCAATGGGTAAAGGGGAGTTTGCCTGTCAACCTACCTTTGATGCCTGTTTTAATAATGTTGTCAAGGTGATTGATCAGAGGGTAAAGGTTAAATGCATGTTTTGCCCTCCTGGACCTCATCCAGATGACGCATGGTGTGAATGGGAGTTTATCCTTCCCGGGAATATATAGGAACGAAAACTTGTTAATTTGAGTTTACTGATTTTTCAGCAGATAATATATGATAGTATCGCAAAAAGTTCTTTTACTTGCTCATGATGCCCATTTTGGGATTCATGGAATGCTTCGCTCATCGCCAAAAACTCGACCTAAGGACCTGAGGAGGAGCATGTGTATGTCTTTTTTTGTCAAATGCCCAAAACAAAGGCCCGTTCAGGGGCGTTTCAAAAAGGTGCATATGTAGGGAGCAATAGTAGACAAGGGCATGGTGCTTTGCACCATTTTGAAACGGCCCACTCCTATGACTGTATAGGGCATTACAAAAAAAGACATACACATGCTCCTCA
>Ga0180438_10009089_pt1 | contig 12474 bp, 9 predicted proteins | sample SS_ome_12_FD_132455 | JGI IMG/M metagenome (GOLD analysis project Ga0180438, IMG submission 132455) | Hypersaline lake sediment archaeal communities from the Salton Sea, California, USA - SS_3_D_2 metaG | ecosystem: Environmental > Aquatic > Non-marine Saline and Alkaline > Hypersaline >...
CAAGAAAGCAAGCAGTAAAGACGACCCAATCGTACCGTTTTTTAAAATTCCAATCTTTAAAACTTTTTCTTCGCTCATTTTTACTCAACTTTTTATAAACAAATATTTATTGAAAATTAAATTCCTAAATTTTCTAAGCTTTTTAAGGTTTTTATTGTCATAAAAACTATTATAATTTTAGATTATCTGAGTTGTTGAAAAGGTTTATAAATTTTATATAAAATGAAACATCTAATTATGACATAAAAAAAAAAAATAGTAACATAATTTAATGGTTGACTAAAAATGGAATTAAATGGAGTAGAAATAGAAGATACTTTTTGTGAAGGATTTGGATCGAATTTTGCCAGGATTATTATTACAGCTATAAATGAAAAATGGGCTAAAATTGCGGGACAAATAGCTACTGGATATGGAACATCAACAATCCATTGTGATGCTGAAGCGGCTATAGACGTTATACTTCCATCAGATAAAACTCCAGACAAGCGCCCTGGGGTTGCCGTCATGTTTTTCGTGGGAGATAAAAAGCAGGTTGGCAATGTTGTCATGAATCGATTAGGACAATGCGTTCTTACATGCCCAACTACAGCTTGTTTTGATGGAATGAATAAATCATTGGATCCTTCAAAGGAGTTTGAAATAAAGATTGGAGATAATTTGAGGTATTTCGGTGACGGATTTGAAGAGAAAATCGAGGGGACAACAAACTGGAAAGTTCCAGTAATGGACGGGGAATTCGTTTGTCAAGGCACTGCTAAGGTTGGAAAGGGTGTTGCAGGCGGGAATTTCTTGATTATAGGAAAGGATCAGGCGAGTTGCCTTGCAGCGGCAGAGGCTTCCATTGAAGCAATGAAAAATGTTGAGGATGTCATTGCGGCTTTTCCGGGGGGAATTGCTCGTTCTGGTTCAAAAGTAGGTTCTAAATATAGTTTTCTTGGAGCCTCAACGAACGACGCCTATTGTCCTACACTAAGAACAAAATCAGATAGAACTGTACTCAAGGAAGGCGATAATTGCGTTTATGAAGTAATATTAGACGGTGCAACAGAAGAGGCTATAAAGAAGGCAATGAAACTCGGAATTGAAGCGGCTGTAAAAGTCCCGGGCGTTAATAGAATTTCAGCAGGAAACTATGAAGGTAAATTGGGGAAATTTCTCTATAAGCTTCACGAACTCGGTTTAGAATGAGTAATGGAAAAAATTAAATGAATAATATTTTTTCTTTTCTATAATTTTCTTTTTATTTTTCTTTGTGGTGGTTTCTTTTCAAGTTCTTGTTTCTCATATATCTTAGGTTTGTCTTTAGTTTCATCATCAATGGATTCTGGTTTTGCTTGTGGCTTTTTCTTTGGAAGTGGTTTTTTAGAGGTCGCCGCTTTTTTTTTGACTGGAACACCTTGTGATTCTACTAATTTTGTTTTAATTCTGTAATACCCCGCACCAATCCCGGCAACGAGACCAATGATTAACCCAATTATTAAAGCAATCCATGGTAATATTGCACTTAACACATCTGGGATGATAGTTATTGCTTGAGGGGCTTTATTATAATCAGAATCAAGCCCCGTGATGCTCCCGTCGTTATCAATAACGAATACATAAATATACCACACGCCTGTTATTAATTGAGTGGTTCTTACCGTAATCTCAACATTAACTTCATATTGTTGCGTGATATTATACCATTGATTATTTTCATCAATTAGAGCAACTTTAACATATGCTATTCCTTCCAGATCTGAGACATTAAAAGAGAACACTAAGATTTGACCATATAATATCGAAATACCTTGTGTTGTAGGATATCCGTTAATATTATAATTATATATTTCTGGAGGATTATTTCTTACTGTTAGACTAGTAATATAATAATCATATCCACCATGTTGATCTATTACAGTTAAATTAACTATGTAATTACCTGCAGGACGATTTAATCCTATGTTAAAATCTAGATCAAAAGAACCGTCAAGATTGTTGCCTAATGTGAACTCGAGTTCTACATCTGCGGAGTAAGTTAGAATCATTTCCACAGTTATGTTTCCAGGGTATAAACCATCTTCAAAATCGGAAACATTAAGACTAACCTGACAATTGGGTGTTGAAGATCTAAAAACGGGATTTGGTGAAATTTGAATGGTTGGTTCAATTATTTCAGGATTGTTGTTTTTTACTTCAAACTTATAATACTCTACGTCCTTTAATTGGGTGTCTTTAAATAAATAGATTTTAGCAAAATAATCATTTAAAGGAGTAAATGAATCATTTATTAAGAACTTGAACGAGTTAATATTGTCTCCATTTATGTGAAATAATGTATCGTAATTACTATCAACAATGGAAACATTCCATGTATTCCAATCAAATTTTAAATTGCTGTTATTGAATGGTCCCATCACCGCGGATAAGTAGCTCCCTTTATTATAATTAGTGCTATTATAAGAAACTAAGCAATTTGGTAACACACAAATATCAATATATTCATCAACGCCGGCATTCAATAAAGTTCCTCCAGCGTTATAAGCATAAAAATATATTCGTTGTAAGCCATATGGAGCATCTTCTCCAGGATTATAGAGAAAAAAGAAGATCTCTTCTTTAATATATGTCATATTATAGTAATAAACACTATTATTCAAATAAGGAATTTGAATAGTAACATTAGCAGCTGAATAAAAATTAGCATTTATAGTGATATTAACTGTTTCAAAAAGTCTAAAAACATCCGTAACATTTGTAGTTATTTCTAAATTTCCAGCTACGCTCAAATCGCCAATTTCTTCATTAATTATAGATTTATTGCGATAATCTATTGGAATATTAGTAGCCAACGATCCAAAACCGATTAATATACTAGTGAAAGTAAAAAATGTTATGATTATTGCACAGGTTTTTTTATATCTCATTGCTTATCTTCTTAGTAATTTATTTTTAATATCTTGATTCTTATAATACAATACAATGGCAATCGGAATTATTATTGGTAATATATAGAAGAGAAAGAGAGCGAGAGGAGATAACTCTAGGGTTATTTCATAATAATACGATACAATGATTTCTCCAGAACTATCGCGTAGTACTATATTGTAGGTCTTTGTACCAAATTCGTAAGGATTGAGAGTGGAAAGAATATTTAATGTTATTCGATTTTCTCCACTAACTAACTTATTAATATTAGTTGAAGCAGCAACACCATTGACAGTTAAGGTAAAAGCTTCCACATCATCCTTATTATTTTCTATTTTAATTATTAAACGAGCGTAATCCCATTGTGGAACCGTACTAGGAAATGACGTGCTAAGGATCTCAAATTTATCTACAAATTTGATGTTTAGTGTTTCACTATAATAGATAGTATCTTGTTTCATGATGTCCATTACAAGCTGAAATGAACCGCTTCCAGAAACATTTAACTTGTAATATACTGCTTTAAATTCTCGAGCTTCTAAGTTTACAAGATATTTTACGGGATTAGTAACCAAAGCAGATCCCGAAAAGCTTACATTTACTGATTGTTGCGTTTCAGGTAAAAAATTTTCAATGTTAAATTGAATGTCCACTAAATCTCCACTTACGGTTTCATCTTCGTAAAAAAGGGGTGTATAATCAAACGATGTTCCTATTATTATAGATATATTAACTTCCAAATATAACACTTTACCTCTGGTAAATCTAAACGTGATGATATCATCTCCAAGAACTGCGTTTGTTTTTGTAGTAAGGTTAAAATATACGCGAGTTTCGTTAAGAGAGATAAACATGACGTTTTCAACAGTTTCGTTATTAATATTTACGCCACTCATAGATACATCTAAAGTAACATTGTTATGACGAGTATTATTAATTGGCAGTGTTACATTCAAAGTTGGTCCTTGATAAAGCGTTGTACTACTCATTCCTTCAATTGGTTTATTAACTAATCCTGAAATGACATTGAAGTACTTAATAGTTTCGAGATAACAGAACTTTGAAGTATTTACATATATTATAACGGAGTAATTGTCTCCAATCGGTAAAGCATCTGTTATATTATATAGTAAAGAGTGTGAAGTATTACCATCGTAGAAATATTCGTTTATTTCTTCGATTACTGTCGAATTAGGATATCTTATCTTGTACGTGATGCTTGCGTTTGTTATGTATGTAGTGTTAGTAAGGGAATTATATGTATATGTACAAGTAATATTCATGAATTCTTGATTAAAGATGTAATCAGGTACGGAGTCTGAAACGTTGAATTCTGCCGTTAAAACGGAGCTGTTATATATTTTTAAAGCTTGAATATATGCTTCAGTTAATTTTAAATTAGCGTATAAGTTTTTATTATTATTAATATAAGAAATGGGATATGTAGTTGTCTTATATGCTTCATTTACATCATCGTAAAAAGTAGATTCGCAATAATTGAATATATCATAAGCTCTATTATAATAGTTAATATCACCAGTAGCTTCAAATAATTTTAAGCAAGCGCTCATCATGATTGCATTACCCTCAAGGTCTATCCGTCTGTTTTTTTGATCACCTGACGGTATCTGCCAAACTCCGGCACCAGTACAATTCATATATGCCCCTTCCGTGCTATTCCATAAAGATCCATCAATTTTATTGTAAACAAGAGTAGCATTATTTAAATAAATCGTTTCGTTTGTTTCCATCCAAAAATCTAATAATGCGATGATACCTAAAGCATTTACATCTAAATATTTGAATCTTTCAGGTTGTCCAGGGATATTCCAATCTGAATCTGCTTTCCAATTAAATCCATAATTGTTATCTTTATTGTCCCACATTTTTTCTGTAAGTATCGTCATTGTTTGGTTTGCTAGATCAAATGCTTGATCTCTAATAGTTTTGGTGATTTGGGTTGTTCTATTAATTAATGTGTTTGCGATTACACCATATAAATTATCCTTTGTGTATTTTGAGCCAGATGATGAGTTATAATGTAAAAATCCCTCATATGTATCGTCCCAAAAATCTGTAGAGTTGATGAGAGTAAATATTTCCGTGATCCTTGAGGCTGAATCATAATTGTCAATTAATAATAGGATTGGCATCAAGTTGTCAATGAGATATCGATTACCGTCTATAATTTCACCAGAACTGCCATTTATAGTTCTAATAAATCCCTTATGAGTACCATTATCAAACCATAAAGGTGTTGATTTTAACTGATCATATTGAGTCGTAGTTTCACTTGGACTAAGTTGTTGTTTCAATTTTTCCATGGTTTTAAGGAAAAGCATATTATCTAAAGAAAAAACATCGTAAGCAATAATATCACCGTCTTCATCGCCATGTCGATAATAAATGGTATTATCATATTCAGATCCATATTTACTTGTAAAAAAATCATAGGTATCGTTAAATTTTTCTCTATATGGAGGTATTAGAATTGAAGGATCTATTGCTGTTTTTATATTATATATGAGAGTATTTTCATCCTGATTAACATCTTCAATGTATTCAAAGGAATCTACTGTATTTATATTCAGATTTAAAAAACTGATTAAAAGTAAGAAAATTAAAAAAAGACAAGTGATTTTTTTCAAGGAAGCATGTAGTTTCCTTCTATTCCTTTTTATCTTAATTATTGTACGATTACTCATTTCTGCTTCTTTCGTAGGAGTAAACATGAATGTATTTATTATAAAAGGATTTCTTGATTAAATAATTTTTTTTTTAAATCCATTTTTAATTGTTTTCCCTAGTAATTGTTTCTGCCAATTCAGAAATTTTTACTCTAATTTGGTCCATGCTATTTCTTTCTCTGAGTGTTACCGTGTTATCTTCTAAAGAGTCATAATCAATTGTAATACACAAAGGCGTGCCCAATTCGTCTTGTCTCCTGTATCGCTTTCCTATAGAACCACTCGCATCGAAAAAAGACTTTATTCTATTTTTTAGGAGTCCATTATGCACTTCTTTTGCTAATTTTCTTATATTTTCTTTATTTTTTACGAGAGGAAATACTGCCACTGTATTGGGAGCTAAAAAGGAGTTTAATTGTAAATTGATCCTACCTTCTTCAACATTAAAAGCGTTTTCAAGGAGAGTATAAATTATTCTATCGATACCAAACGCTATTTCTAGAATTTGAGGTGTTTCTTTTACTTTAGGATCTGTTCCCATATTTATTTCAAAAGATTGTTTAGAAAATTCACCGTGTCTTCTTAGATCGTAATCAGTTCTATCGTGAATTCCACATATCTCAACCCATCCAAATTGCGTCGTGTTTACCTCCAGGTCCCACGCATCGTCGGCGTAATGAGCTCTTTCATTTGGAGAATGTTGTCTAAATCGAATAACTTCTTCGGGAAATCCTAAGAGCATTGTCAAATAATATCCGACATATAAGCAATATGCATAAGCAGGTTTTTTTAAGATTTTTGAGTTGATTGCTTCTTCAAGAGAGATTTTATTAGGTTTATCAATGTTCTTATCCTGTAATTTCCAATCTAACATGGGGAGTGTGTTTTTTTTAACATCTTCATAATCTTCAAAATCCATCTCTTGTTCTTTTCCTATGAATAATTGAAGTTCAAATTGATCAAACGCTCTCATTCTTAGAACTAATTGTCTAGGAGAGATTTCATTCCGGTATGCTTTTCCATATTGAAATATTTTGATAGGATACTGTCTTCTTGCATCTTGATCTAAACGATTAAATAATAGATAGGTTGTTGTTGCCGTTTCTGGTCTTAAATATGCCGTTTTATCGTTTCCAACTTGAGTTTTTAGCATTAAGTTATATTCTTCGATTTTATCAAAGGTAATCTCGCATTTAGGGCAAGAAATATCGTGTTTCTTTATTAAATCTTCCATTTGTTCGAAGGATAAACCGTCTATCATCAAATCTGGTAACTGTTCTTGTAAATATTTATCTGCTCTATATAATGTCTCGCATTTTATACACTTAAGAACAGGATCAATAAATCTTTCTACGTGTCCGGAGGCCCTCCAAACAATTTCGGGCATTATTGTTGGACATTCTACTTCGCCAAATCCGAACGCCCTTAGCTCTCTTCTAAAAAGAGACAATATATTGTTTTTTAGTGCCATTCCCGCCGGACCATAAGAATAGAAACCTGCTAATCCACCATAAATTTCCGGAGAAGGTCCCCAAATGAATCCGCGTCGCTTTAATAGCGAATTAAATGTCTCGATATTATCTTGAATGATCATGTGTCATCATATGTTTTTTAATGAATAATCAAATTCTGGATGATATTTGTTTTTTGTGTATGTGAAAGATTAAATATGTTGACACGAATTATAATTATAATTGTATTATAAAAAAAATAAAAGGTTAAAAAAATGCTTTTACAAGATTACTTCCAATTCATGGATGTGTGGAGTGCTGTAGAGTTAGGTCTCTATTTTACAGTTATCGGATATTATGTTCTTTTATTTGCTTTTTTTGGTCTAATGAAATTCAGAACATCAAAAAAAATATATTGGCTATTTTTCGCAATTTTACCCATCATGTTAGCTATAGGAAGAGTCTTTTTTATCTCGTATTACTTCTTCATTCCAGAAATGCAGAGTACCAGTCCATCTCAAGCAGAACTTATAAATATAGGAACCTTGAGGATGATTTCCTATCGCCTTGCGACGTTCTTTACGTGGATGGGAATTACATGTATAGTTGGTGTTTTAGGTATACTTTTACTGCCAACTCCCGTGGATTCTGATAGAAAATTTGATTTAACTGGAGGACTAAAGGAAAAAGTAATTAAGGTGTTTAATAGCGATAATGTTCGACATGCATGCCAATTGATTTTATTGATAATTCCAGTAATAATCGGAATTCTTGCGTTATCCTTACCAGATGCCGTGTTAATGGATCCGGATATTAATGATATCTATTTTGGTGGTGCTGTACCCATTGAGGGACCGATAATTAATAATGCGAAATATCCTATTGGAAGATTCATGTTGAATTTAGTTGCCTTACCGCTTTTGGTCTTTTTAATTCCAGTCATTTTCATATATCTTGCATGGAAAACATTTGGCGTGTTAAGAAAATCTTACGCTCTAAATGCTGTAGGTTTTATATTCTATTTTGCGGGAAGATTGCTTCAAGGAATATTTGAATCTTTTGAATTACCTCACATGCGAGCTACAATTCCTCCATTATTAATTATCTTATCATTATTACTTATTGTTATTGCTAATAATGTAGAACAATTGAAGTAAAGGATTAAGCATAATTTTTTTTACTCTTTTTTGATATAATCACTATAATTAAAAATTTATACTTGGAGTCTTTCAATTAAAGTATAAAATAAAATTATATAATTATAAGGCATATAAAATGTCAATTCACGGTAATCAAAACCTCTTCCCTTTATTTCTGAGAAAAAGTTCCCAATTGCCCCCAATTGGAGAAAATGATGAATTAACCATTGCGTTTCATCTTTTAACAGAAGATATTAAACCTGGAGAAAAAATCATATCTTTTTCAAGACTTCTTTGGCCATTCTTGAGCATTCCGGGGATTATTTCGACACACATTTTTCTTGATGGTTTAATGATTTTCTCAAACCAGGGAAAATTTTCAAATCCTCCGAGGCAACCATTAATAGGTCATGTTCTTAGAAATATTGATAATATAGGTGAAATTGACCAGTTAAATAGAATCTTAGATATTTTAACATATAAAGACACTGCTGCCCAAGAAATAGGTCAAGGAGAAGATTCAGAATATCAAAAATTAGTAATTGAAGGATTGATTAATCCCGAAACCCTTCAAGCGTTAAAAATTTTAATTCCTTACGCACAATATCAATCAATTACAGATTACATGCCATTAGAAACAAAATTATCAACTGATAGAGCATTAGATATCTCTCAGCAATTTCGAGATACAATAGATATGATGAAAGGAAACTCGTATAGATGGAGGACTCAAATTGATTTAATTGGAAAGATTGTTGAAAAGAAGCTTATTGATTTAAATGTGCAAATGTCAGATATTAAGACACGATATTCTTCTCAAATAAAAAAAGCGGCTCGTTCAATCGATAATACTCAAGTTGAACAACAAAAGGATGTTGAAAGCGATAAAATTGAAAACTGGAAAGTGGAAGAGAAAAAGAAAGTAATAGAGAATATGTGTACATTGTTTTTAACAAGCGAAAGAAACCTAGAAGAAATGATGAAGCGAAATAAGTTTTATACCCGGAGTGATACCTTAAAGTCAAAAGTATTCAAAGATGTAATTCCTACCATAAATAACCATTTTCAATATTTAAAAGAGCAAGGAGAGCATTTTTTACAATCACTAGAGGAGCTCTATGCAAAGTTCGAGGAATTACAGAAGAGAAGTACTAAAATTGACTTTGAAGCTTCACAAAGTTTAAAAAAGCACGAAGCAGATTTACAAATACAACTTCAAGATAGAAATAAACAATTATCTTCGTTTGAAGAACAAAAAGATAATGAAATTTCAAATCTAGAGGAATACCGAAAGCAAATGGAAGAATTATACGATACCATCAAGGAAGTTATTCAAAATAAAAGCGTCCTTTGCTTGCAAGAAGCAGAAAATTTAAAAAGATGGTGTTTAGATGATCAAGAGGCGGAATTGTTTTCCCGACCTATTCAATGGGTTTACATGCCAGTTTATGCCATGTTTTTAGAAGACGAAGACATGATGGAAGAAAGAATGAACATCGTCTTTCCAGGATATATCGGAGAGGTAAATAGCTTGTATGAAGACATTTCAAATGTTTTCATTGATTTAAAAAAAAAATTACTTAATATAATTGAAGATGACATGGTCGTAAGGTCAAATTTCGAGTTTTCTTGCGACAATAAAAATTTGATTAAAGATCCTAATTTAAAGAAAAAGATTCAAATGGGAATATCTATTTTAAGAAATCAAAACCTTATTAACATCGCAAATGAGAATAAATTGCGTGAAAACTTGAATTTAATTCCTTAATAACAACTTGAAATTCATTCCTCATGCCGGAGACTAAATTCACCTTAAAAAGAAAGAGAATAAGGGCTTATCTTCTATCGCTTCAAGCAGATCGTGGAAAAAAAGAAGGGCTTGGAGAGGACTTTTATGAAAAAGGATTAGTGTATATCCAAATGCGATTACCTGTTGAAAAAATTACTCAAGAATTTGAAAATTCCTTAAAAGAAACTATTGGAAAAAAAATAATCCGCGCAAAGATTAGAGAAGGAAACGCAGATGATCTAGAAAACGTAAAGGAGGTTTATAATAGAAGCTGGCTCACTTCAAATACTCCGTTTCGTCCAATTACATTTAAATCTCTTAAAACCATTTATGACGATCCAGATACTGTTTTCTTAATAGCAAAAGTTCATGGCGTAGATGCCGGATTTGTTATTTTAGATTATGAAGGGGAAAATAATCAATACGGAGTAATTGCTGGACTCGGGATTTTGCCAAGATTTCAACGAAAGGGCTTAGGTACTGTATTAGGCATGGCAAGCTGGGATTATTTCAAAAAAGTAGGAGTAGAAGAACTAAGATGTGAAGTGTATAAAGATAATATAGCATCTTCTTCTTTTATTAGAGATCTCGGTTTTGAAGAATATGGAGTACCTAAAGTATATAAACTCGAGGATTTTGACTTGGAAGGCGATTAAGAGCGATAATTCTTTATATGATAGAAAGAATTAATGTTAATTATATTTCAAAAAATTAATGTACAAAAGAAAATTCTAAAAATACAATGAGTAATCACGATATTCAATCAAGTAAACCCTCAAACAAGAAGATTCAAGGATATCTGAGCAAAAAAGTCTTGTTAATTCTCTTAGGAGGCATGATAATCACTTTCATAATTGGCATTATAACAAGTGTCGTGAGATTATATAATGGCATACCTTTTGGTCACGATTTTCGCTATTATTATAGGGAGGTTAACGCTTTTTGGACAGGAGGAGAAATCTACCAAGCTGGTTTTTTCTACCTCAATTATTTCTATTTTCTTTCTGCGTGGATGTTATTACCATTATATATTAGCTTCACAATTCATTTGCTTATTACATTTTTAATGTTTTTTTTGATATTAAAAAATATTAAGAATGATTATCAAGAATGGTGGATCTATGGAAATATTCTAATGGTTTATTGGTGGGGAATGTTATTCAATACAAACATGTGGATTGCATTTGCATTTTTCATGTTTCAAAAATATCGCGATAAGTGGTATAGTCCATTAATTTTATTTCTTGCATTCTTTAAATTTACGTCTATTTTAGCTTTTGGATTATTATATTTAATAAATCTCATTTTTGAAAGAGAAATTAGATGGAAACAATTACCCGTGCTCATAGGAGTAATTGGAGTAGTAGCAATTTCATATCTAACAAGTTCAGGGATAAATGAATCAGCGATAGCCTATGAAGATTTATTAATATTTCTCCAAGTCCCTCACTACATTTGGTGGTCTGTTCCAATATTAGCATTTATTGAATATAAAGAGTATGCCATAGATAATGTGAAAAAATTTTGGATGGTTTTTTGTATCTTTGAAATAATTTTATGTGTTATATGGTTAGCGTTCAATGCGAGTCTTTTAGAAACCTTTATTTCATAGATCTAGATCATTATTATACTGAAAATCTATTATAGAGTTGATTTTTTCATTTAAAAGATTTGTATTATACTGGTCTTTTATCTCAATATAGAAAAATTTTGCTCGTTCAAAGTTTGAAATCGCCATGTCAATCATTCCCTTATTGATAGAAATATCTCCTAATTTATGTAAAATTTCAGCGCATTGTTTCTCGAAATTCTGGTTTTCAAATATTTCAAGGGCTTCCTCAAGAAATTTAATCGCTTCCATGTCGTCATTCAGATGATCTAAGTAAATTTGACCTATTTGGGTTTTCAGCTCTGCAAGTTGAACATCTTCTCCGAATTTATAATATATCTCGCCAGATAGAGTGAAAAATTCAATGGCTTTTTGAAAATCTCCCTTCTCTTTATATAGTTTTCCTAATTGTTCTAAAATAACACCTTGATTAATAGTATCAGTAACTTCATATGTTCTTATTGCTTCCAAACTTTTTAAAAGCCTATCTTCAGCAAGATTATAATTTTTAGAATGCATTTCATATTGTCCCAAATAGAGATGACATTCCCATTCCATTTGTGCTTTATAGTTAAATGGAATTTGGTGGCTAAATTTATCAAGCAACTTCAAGGCATTTTCAAAACTTTTCATGGATTTCTGGTAATAATTTTCTCCCAAATAGAAATATAACTGTCCATATTTAATCAGGGTATTAATAATCCCGAAAATATCACCTGTTTGTCTAAAGTATACAGAATTTTGGCGCAAGATATCCTTGATGCGGTTATAATTCTTCAAAACAAACAAAACCCATAAAAAATACCTCACGTCAATCATTAGTGGAATCTATTATTTCCTTTTGTTTTTTTACTTTTTCAACACGAAACACAATATCATTCAAATCATC
>Ga0180438_10009091_pt1 | contig 12473 bp, 9 predicted proteins | sample SS_ome_12_FD_132455 | JGI IMG/M metagenome (GOLD analysis project Ga0180438, IMG submission 132455) | Hypersaline lake sediment archaeal communities from the Salton Sea, California, USA - SS_3_D_2 metaG | ecosystem: Environmental > Aquatic > Non-marine Saline and Alkaline > Hypersaline >...
TCAAGACCGAGGTATACGCGGCGATCACCGCCGACCCCAGGACGCGACAGCCGATAGCCATCTTCTCCGCCAAGGGTGGGGTGGACATCGAGCAAACGGCCGAGGAGGATGCCGCTGCCGTGTTCACGAAGCCCATCGATATCCTACGGGGATTCTTCTACTACGATGCTCTGAACCTAGTGAGGAAGAATGGGCGGCTGGACAGCAGGCAGGCGTTCGCGGTGGCGAACGTCTTCACTGGCCTCTATAGAGTGTATCGAGAATTCGACTGTAAACTGGCGGAGATCAACCCCCTGGCCTTGACAGACCGTGGTGCCGTCGCTCTGGATGCCAGGGTGGACGTGGATGACGATGCTCTAGCCAGGCAAACTTCGTTGGGACTTGAAGTTGCGGAGGAAGCCGGCGAGCGAGCTGCCACCCTGCTGGAGATTGCTGGGGGCACCATCGATGATAACGACCACCGCGGATCCGTGCACTTCGTACAGATCGATCCTGATGGCTCCTATGCCAGGGCCGAGGGCAAGGTGCCCGTGGGCTTCGACTGCGTGGGGGCCGGGACGAGCCTGACCACGATGGATGAGCTAGTTCCCTTGGGGTACTACCCCATGAACTTCTGTGACAGTTCCGGGAACCCTGTTGGTTCCAAGCTGTACCGCATCACCAAGGTGATCATGTCGCAGCCTCAGATCCGCGGCTATGTGTTCGTCTCCTGCGTGTCGAGCCAGCAGCTAGACAATACAGCTAGGGGTATCATAAAGGCCTTCAAGGAACTCAACCCCGGCAGCGGGGGGCAACCCAACATCCCATGTGTGCTCGTCTTTCGGGGAGCCTGGGATGATGTGGCGCTAGATCTCTTCGAGCAGCATGGAATCAGCGAAGGACGGTGGATCAAGGTCCTGGGCAGGGATACGGCTGAGAAGGAGGCCGCTGAGATCTTCGACGCTCTGTACAAGGAGTGGAAGATGGAAACTGGAGGCTTCGAATGAGCGTGTTGGAGTTCGAGGTCCGGTCCGGAGGAACGATCAGGATAGACCTCGAGAAGTGCAAATCGTGTGAGTCCAAGGCTTGTGTGAAGATATGCAACAGCACCGGGATGGGACAAATCCTGGACTTGAAAGATGGCGTGCCGGCTCTGAAGATCACGCCCGAAGATGTGAAACGCGGGGGCTGCACCGAGGATCTGGCTTGCGAGCTGGAATGTGAGTTGTATGGCAACAAAGCCATCGTTGTCACTCTGCCCCTTCCTGAGTTGGACGAGTATCTTGAGAACCTGGCGGAGCGACCCACCTACCTGAGGGAGGTATGATGGCTATCCTAATTGACGAGAACACTAGAGTGCTGGTACAAGGCATCACGGGACGTGAGGCGCAGATTCGCGTCCGCCTGATGAAGGAGTACGGCACCCACGTGGTGGCGGGGGTGACGCCTGGCCGCGGAGGAATGACGGTGGAAGGCGTGCCCGTCTACAACAGTGTGGAAGAGGCCAAGCAGAACCACCCCGAGATCACGGTCAGCTCGATCTTTGTGCCCGCCAGGGCCGCCAAGACCGCAGCCTTCGAAGCCATCGATTCCGGTATCGGCGTGATCACCCTTCATCCGGAGAGAGTACCGCAACAGGATATGCTGGAGGTAATCGCCTATGCCAGGCGGAGCACGTCCCGGGTGATTGGTCCGAACACCATCGGCTTGGTCAGCCCCGGCAAGTGCCTGGTGGGCATGATCGGTGGTCGGGCTGACCTGGCGAAGGAATTCTTCCAGCCGGGTCCGGTGGGTGTGATCTCTCGGAGTGGAGGCAACACCACCACGTTGGCCTACTACGTGAACAGAGTGGGTCTGGGACAAACGACCGCCATTGGAATGGGCGGCGATGCGTTCGTGGGAACCACGTTGATCGATCTCCTCACCGATTTCGAGCAGGACGACGAGACAGAGATGGTGGCCTTCTTCGGCGAAATCGGGACCAGTGTGGAAGAGGACGCTGCGGAGTTCATTAAAGGCGGGGGTTTCACCAAGCCCTTTGTGGGTTACGTCTCCGGGCGGTATGCTCGATCAGATGTGCGTTTCGGTCACGCTGGAGCCATCGTGTCACGAGGCAAAGGCACCGCTCAGGGCAAGATCGAGGCGTTGCGCAGTGCTGGAGCACATATGGTGGACCACTTCGGCGAGATTGGTGATGTGGCGCTGGAGGTTCTGACTGAGCGCCGCAAGTCTCGTGGCAGGTAGAAAGGGTTCAGGTTATCGAATGGCCAAGGACAGTTGGATAGCAGGGCTGCCCTCCGCCGTAGAGATGGTAGAGGTGGGTCCGCGTGATGGGCTGCAGATCGTCCAGGAGTTTGTGCCCACCGAGAAGAAGATCGAACTGGTGGATGCGCTCTTCGCCTCGGGGATTCGGCGCATGGAGGTGACCTCCTTCGTACATCCCAAGTTCGTTCCGCAGTTGAAGGATGCCGCGGATGTGCTGGCAGGCATCAAGCGAGAAGGCCGCGTGTGCATGGCCATGGTCCCCAATCTGAAAGGGGCGGAGCGGGCAGTGGGCGCCGAGGTGGACATGCTGGATGTGATTGTGTCGGCCAGTGAAAGCCACAACCGCAGCAACGTACGCCGGTCCATAGAGGAGTCCCTTGAGGGTTTCGTGCCCATCTTCGCTCTAGCCAGGGAAGCGGGCGTGTCAGTACGTGCCAGTCTGGCCACCTCTTTTGGCTGTCCCTTCGAGGGGGACGTACCGGTCGATCAGGTGCTCAGGGTGTCTCGTCGCTTGCACGAACTTGGAGTCATGGAGATCGCTCTTTGTGACACGACTGGGATGGCGAACCCACTCCAGGTTAGCAGAGTGGTGCGGGCCTGCCTCGATGAGATTCCGGACTTGCAGTGGGTGGCTCACTTCCACAACACTAGAGGGGCTGGCTCCGCCAACCTCATGGCCGCTCTGATGGAGGGGATCACCATCTTCGATGCCTCGATCGCGGGACTCGGCGGTTGTCCTTTTGCTCCCGGCGCAACGGGCAACGTGCCTACTGAAGACATGGTGCACATGCTGCACGAGATGGGCATAGAGACAGGGATAGATCTACCTGCGCTGATCGCTACCGCACAACTGGCTGAGGAGACCATCGGCGAAGTGTTGCCGGGACAGGTGATGAAGGCGGGAAGGACTTGCGATCTTCATGCGCTGCCGACGCTGGAGGAGTAGGCTAGCCGAGACTGAAAGGACTCCGTTCCAGGAAACGTCCGGCACCGCGCTGGCCGACGAATTGGTTGTCTCGGACGATGACTTTCCCCCGGGATAGGACCAGTTCGGGATACCCTCTGACCGTCTTCTGCTCGTACGGGCTGTAGTCCACGTTCATATGCAGATTGTCCAGGGTCAGAGGCATTTCCCTGTCGGGGTCCCAGACCACGAGGTCGGCATCGGAGCCGACGGCTATCGTGCCCTTCTGAGGAAAGAGCCCAAACGACCTGGCCGGATTGGTGGCCACGAGCTCGACGAACCTATTGAGGGTGATGCGACCACTGTTGACGCCCTCGTGGTATAGCAGAGGCAATCTGGTTTCGACCCCCGGCATACCGTTAGGGATCTTTGTGAAATCGTTCCGGCCTCGGTCTTTCTGTCCTGCCAGGTTGAAGGGACAATGGTCTGTGCCTATGCTGTCCACATCGCCAGCGGCGATGCCTCTCCACAAGACGTCCAGATTCTCAGACTCGCGCAGCGGTGGCGATAGGACGTACTTGGCCCCACCAAATCCGGGCTCGTCGTAACTGCCTACATCCAAGAGCAGATACTGGGGACAGGTCTCCACCAGAACCTGCTGACCAGCATCCCGAGCTCTTCTTGCCGCGTTCAGTGCACCCAGACAAGTCAGATGCACCACATACATGGGGGCCTGGGCGATGGAAGCCAGAGTCACAGCTCGCTGGGTGGCTTCTTCTTCATAGGGCGCGGGCCGACTTCGAGGGTGCCAGCGGGGACCAGTTTTTCCCTCGCTCAGCAGCTGGCTCGTCGTCCAGTCCACGAGCCAGCCATTCTCACAGTGGACGTTGACCAGGGCCCCTGTTTCCCTCGCTCTGATGAACACTCGAAGGAGTTCATCGTCCCTCAGCCTCTCCGGGTAAGCCAGGTAGCATTTGAAGCTGGAGACCCCTGCTGTGACCATGTCCTCCATCTCGGTCAGTATGTCCTCTCGGGCATCCGTGATTGAGACGTGGAGCCCGTAGTCTATCACTACCTTCGGGTCCGCTTTGGCGCGCCAGCTGTTAACTGCCTGGCGAAGTGTTCCCCCCTCGGTCTGCTCTGCGTAGTCAATGATGGTAGTCGTGCCACCACAGGCCGCCGCGACCGTTCCCGTGTAGAAATCGTCGGACGAGACGGTGTCCATGAAGTCCAGTTCCAGATGCGTGTGGGGATCAACTCCCCCGGGGAAGATGTACTTGCCGTCGACGTCCAGGACTCGATCGCCCTGGAGTTCCTGCCCAATCATGGCGATGCGACTGCCCTCGATGCCCAAGTCGGCGCGGTAGGTGTCTGTCGCGGTGACTACAGTCCCATTGCGAAGTACTGTGTCCATTCAACGGTTCTCCTTGCGGATCCATTCTTCACGCATCAGGCTACCTGGCGGTCGGTTCTTGAGGCAGGGATAGGTTCGCTTGTGTGGTCCCTCGGCGTGGGGCCGATGATCCGGAGTGTTCTAACGGCGGATCAAGGCTCGGCGATCGGCGTACATTCAATCCCTGCTGTTGCCTTGGGATCCCATTCGCGTTGTCGAGCATGTCGGCGGTGGAGATGCACCATGTTGGTGTCCGAAAAGAAGGGAGCGGACACCAGTCCGCTCCGACTTGTTTTTCCCCTATAGGTCTGGCGAATCCTTCCAAGGTCGATGTGGGCAGAGAACCGCCGGAACACTCCCACTTTGCGTGTCAGCACGTAGCATCGGCTTGTGTCAGCGCATCGCCGGTCTCGCTGTCGAACAGGTGCAAGCAGTCCATGTTGAGGGCGATGTCAAGCTTGTTGCCCGAGGTGGCCGATGTGCGTGGGTCGACGCGCGCCACAAAGGCCGTCCCATCAATGATGAGGTATACGTGGGTCTCAGCTCCCATAGACTCTACGACGTCAACCGTCGCGGTGACCGGAGCCTCTCGCAGACCTGGAGGTGCAAACTGTCGGTCGTGTATGTGCTCAGGGCGGATTCCGAATATGACCTTTTCGCCCAGGCGCGAGGCTGCCCAAGGTGCCTTTTCGGCTGGTATCGGGGCCTCAAAGAAGCCTGTGTCGAGAAACATCTCTTCGGCTGATCCCCTTATTTCCGTCTCGAAGAAGTTCATCGAAGGACTGCCGATGAACTTAGCAACGAAGAGGTTTGTAGGATGATCGTACAGGTTCTGGGGTGTGTCGAGTTGCTGGCATATACCCTTGTCCATCACGGCGATGCGCTCTCCCATGGTCATGGCTTCCACCTGATCGTGGGTGACGTAGATGAACGTGGTGCCGACCTCCTGGTGTAGTCTGATGAGCATGGCTCTGGCTTCGACGCGCAATTGAGCGTCGAGATTCGAGAGAGGTTCGTCCATCAGGAGTACCAGGGGTTCGCGAACGATCGCTCGCCCCAAGGCCACGCGCTGCTGCTGTCCGCCGGAGAGTTGCTTTGGCTTGCGCTCCAGCAACTGGGTTACACCGAGATCCGCTGCCGCTCTATTCACTCTCTGACTGATCTCTGGCTTCTTCATCCCACGGAGCTTCAAACCGTAGGCCATGTTCTCGAATACGTTCTTGTGTGGGTAAAGGGCATAGTTCTGGAAAACCATGGCAATGTCTCGATCCTTCGGAGCTACGTCGTTAACCATGCGGTCGCCGATGTAGATCTCGCCGTCGGTCGCCTGCTCAAGGCCAGCGAGCATTCGTAAGCAGGTGGTCTTGCCGCAACCTGAAGGACCAACTAGTACCAGAAACTCCTTGTCCTTCACTTCCAGACTGAAGTCGTCCACCGCGACCACTTCCCCGAACCGCTTTGTGATGTGATCAAAGGTTACACTTGCCACTTCATGCCTCCACGTTCCTTCTATTGGCCTACCTTGGACGCGAATACTAGCATGATCCGGGCGGGCGCGCAAGTGGGCCACGCACATGCTTGACTAATGAGAAACTCTCTTGTATAATATGAAAGCTACTTGGGAACCGCGTTGGATCTAATGTGGGCGCTTGTAGGGAGGGAGGAAGATGACAGACTCGCCAAAGGGCAGGCTGATTCAGTCCCTGGACCGTGCGCTGAAGATCCTGGATGTGCTTGCCGATCGAGATGAGCCCATTGGATTGACCGAGTTGGCCACAAGCATGGGTCTTGACAGCAGTACTGTGTACCGGTTGCTGTACACGCTGCGGGTCCACGGGTATGCGCGGCAAGGCGGTCGGGACAGGCGATATCGCCTTGGTCCGAAGGCCATAGAGCTTGGGCAAAAGGCTCTACAGAAGTTCACTTTGCTGGAGAGAGGTCGCCCATTCCTCCGTGAGTTAGCCGCCAAGTCGGAGGAGACAGCGACCCTCGTCGGTCTTGTCGGCAACAGCACGGTCTGTGTGAGCAAGAAAGAGCGCCCGGGCTTCCTCACATTCTCCCCTCGAATTGGAGCGGAAGCGCCACCCTATTGCACCGCCACTGGGAAAGCCGTAATCGCCAATCTCCCAGAGGTGGAGCTAGAGCAACTGCTGGACTCGATCGAGATCGTCAGGCGTACGGATAACACCATAACCGAGCCAGCTGCCCTTAAAGAGCACCTAAGAACGGTGCGTGAACAGGGTTACGCGGTGGACGACGAAGAGTATCACCCCGGCATTCGCTGCGTGGCTGCGCCTGTCTTTGATCATAATGGGGCAGTGGTGGGTTCGATAGGCATCTCCGCCGCTGCCACCAGCTTGACGCCAGAGAAAGCCGAGCAGATTGCGCCTGTAGTTATGGACATCGGGCGCAGGCTGTCCATTGGCATGGGATATCTCGATGAGTCGGAGTGAGGCTCGGCTAGGCTATGGAGCAGAGGCGCCGAGTTTGGCTTCCCGCATCTGGGGTTCTATTCTGCCACAAGGTAATCTCGAGTGGAGTAGGTGACGATGAATGCCGTGGATGCACAGTTCCCAGACCTTAGGTCTTGGCTGAAGGCGCTGGAACAACAGGGACAACTGGCCAGGGTGAGTAATCCTGTCCACTGGCGAGAAGAGCTCGGCGGAGTTGTACGTCGGGCCTACGACGTCTATGGCGACGCTACTCCCGCGATGCTGTTCGAGAACATCGTCGACTACCAGCGCCCCGGGCCAAACAAGCTGTTCGTGGGTCAGTTCAGGTCGTATTCTCGCATGGCGATGAGCATGGGACTGCCACCCACGGGCACTACGGTCAGGGATATTGTCGACAGGGTCAGGATCGCCCTCAGGAAACCCTTGCCCTACCGGACTGCGGAGGCAGGCACCGCTCAGGACAATGTACTCGAAGGTGACGACATCGATCTCTTTGCCTTCCCGATCCCGTTGTGGCACCACCGTGACGGTGGACGGTACCTGGGCACCATGCACATCGTTGTTACCAAGGACTACGACACGGATTGGGTCAATGTGGGGCTCTACAGAATCATGGCGTCGAGTTCCGATGAAGCGACGATCTACATGAGCCCCGGACGGCAGCATATAGGTCAGCAGTACTTCAAATACGTGGAAGCGGGGGAGCCGATGCCGGTGGCTGTTGCTATCGGCCTGGAGCCAACGCTGCCTCTGGTTGGATCCATGCTAGTGCCTTCTGGGCAGTGCGAGTACGACTACGCTGGGGCACTGAAGGGGTCGCCCATCGAGACCATTCGAGGAAAGAGCGTTGATCTCCCAGTGCCAGCCAACGCTGAGATAGTGATCGAGGGATTCATCGATCCCATTGAGCGGAAGATGGAGGGCCCCTTCGGTGAGTATCCTGGCTACTATGGCGAGGTTCCCTCACCGAAGCCTGTGATCCACGTTACCGCGATTACGCACCGCGACGATCCCATCTTCCAGGGTTCGATGGAAGGGCACCCGATCGCTGAGTCGCACGTGATGGCTGCCATCATCAAGTCGGCCACGGCCTGGGACGTGCTGGAACGGAACGGGATCATGGGAATACGGGATGTGGCCTGCATTCCGGAGGCCTCGACCGGCCACCTTGTGGTCTCCATCAAACCAAGCGTGCAGGGGCACGCAGACTGGATTGCCAGTGCCTTGTGGGGCACTTCAACGTCGGTCTGGAACTTCAAACACATCATCGTCGTGGACGAGGACATAGACCCTTGGGATGCCGGGCAGGTGAACTGGTCGTTGGCCTGGCGGGTCAAGGCCAGCGAAGACATCAAGATCTGGAAGAACCATCGTGGGTCGCCAATCGACCCCAGGCAGGAGCCGGGAAGGAAGGGGTACTGGGACAGGGTATTGATCGATGCCACTCGCCCGTTTGACTGGGAGCCCCGAGAGATCTGGGGCAGCGATGGTGTCAACAAGGGTACCCCCCAGAAGTATCCTCCTACCACGAAGCCTCGCCAAGCACTAGTTGATCTAGTCAGTGGAAAGTGGGGAGAATACGGCATCCAACCGGTAGACGACTACATTGGAAGCCCTGTGGGTATGATGAGACATTGGTGGATCGCGAGCGACGAAGACTGAGTGATTTCGAGGGAGAGCAGCGTGGATGACAAGGTAAGAATTGGATTCATCGGCTGCGGGGCGCATGCGACGCGGAGCATCTATCCTTCGCTTCACTACGCCCCGGTAGATTTGGTCGCCGTTTGCGATCTAGTAGAGGAGAGGGCCCGAGCTACTGCTCGGGCTTTCGGCGGGCGGCAGGTCTATACCGACTATCAGCACATGCTGGAAAAGGAGGACCTGGACGCCCTCTTTGTAGTTGTTGGGCCGGATGCTCATCCGCCCATCGTCATGGATGCCTTGGCGCATGGCGTTCATGTGTTCGTTGAGAAGCCTCCCTGCCGTACCATGGATCAAGCGGAGGAACTAGTGGAGGCCAGTAGGTCCGCGGGCAAGTCGCTGATGGTGGCGTTCAAGAAGCGGTTCTGTCCGGCCTATGAGCGGGCATATGAGATCGTAAACTCCACGGGTTTTGGCAGGCCGACATCCATCAGCGCCCGACTGGGACTCTGGATAGATCGCGAGCGCCTGGCGGAGTCCTCCTCGGGCGGGGCGGGTGTGCCAGAGGACCGCTTTTTCATGCTTCTGCTCGACTATTTCATCCACCATCTGGACTTGCTTCGCTACTTCATGGGAGATGTGGAGCAGCTGTACTACGAGCGCGTGGTGAGCAGCCAGCGGCCGACGTACGCTGTGAGTTTGCAGTTCGCAAGTGGGGCGGTGGGATCGTTGTACATGACCGCACTGCAATCTCCGAACTCCTTCCAGGAGCGGGTGGAGATAGTTGGCGAGGGGGCGAACGTTGTCATCGACAACGCCTCCAGGTTGGTATACTACCGGCGGGCGGCGACTCCGCCGGAGGACAGCTTCGTGGGAGAGGACGAGGAAGCACCCTTGATTTGGGAGCCGGCGTTCTCTCTCTCGCAGGTCAGGAACAAGGTCCTGTTCATCGGGGGCTTCGCCGGCGAGGTCAAGCACTTTGCCGAGGCGGTGCTCAACGACGCCCCGCCCACATCGGATATCCGTGATGGGCTTGAGGCGGTGAGATTGGTGCATGCCCTATGTCAGGGTCCAGGCAAGGTAGTTCGACTGTCCGACGTAGCATAGACGAGGGTAGGAGCAATGGTTGACATCAGCGTTATGACCGACCAACTGGGTCTGGATTTCGAGAGTGCGGTCAAGCAGTTGGCCCAGTGGGAAGTGAATTGGGTGGATTTGCGTGGTGGCGTCTACGAAAAGGGCATAGATGACGTTACCGACTCCGAAGCGGAGCGCGCGCACGCCATCCTGGACGAGTACGGGCTTCGGGTGGGCTGTCTTGCCAGCAGGCTCGCCTCCCCATGGTTAGAGCACGATCTATGGGATGCCAAGGACTGGGAGGCGGAGCTACCCCAATTGTACAGGCTGATCGAGTTGGCCGAGACCTTCCAGACCGGCGTGTTGCGGGTTTATGCGTACCGGAAGCCGAACCCCAAGGTGCCGCAGGATCGGCCCAATCTGGATGAGTACGTGGAGCCGATATCTCAGCGGCTCAGAGAGGCAGCCGAGATTGCCTCCGACCACGGACTCACGCTGGTGTTAGAGAATGAGACCTTCTCGCTGGTAGGTACCTGCGCGGAGATGCGCCGGGTCCTCGAGGCAGTGGATCACGAGGCGCTACTGGCTTGCTGGGACGTGTCCAATGGCTGGGCTTGCGGAGAGCCGCCATATCCTGATGGATACGGCGAGATTAAAGACCGGGTGGGCTACGTACACGTCAAGGGGGCCAAGGGCAGATCCGATGATCCCTCAGTCTATGACGGCGTAGCACTGGTGGGTCAGGACGATCTGGACTACGAAACCGTCCTGAGGGCCTTGATCCGCGATGGTTACGATGGGAAGGTGGCGCTTCATCCTCATCACAACCTCTTTCCCGACCAATACAAGCTGAAAGACGAGGATAACCCCGACCTCACGGCCGCCTGGTTGACTTTGAAGAGGGTGAGGGAGATCTTAGCAGACCTGGGCTCGGGTGACTGAGCACGGTTGGCTGGAGATAGGATTTGGGAGGCACGACGCTATCCGGTCGTCCGTGAGGGGACATCAAAGGAGGTTCTATGCAGTTCCCAAAGCTCCTTGAGAGGGGCAGAATCGGCAAGATGGAGGTCAAGAACCGCACAGTCATGGCCCCCATTGCTAATCGCCTGAACGATGAGTCTGGCGCTGTCACGCAGCGGTTCATTGATTTCTATGTCGAGAGGGCGAAGGGTGGTACAGGACTCATCATCATCGAGAACACCTGTGTGGACTGGCCTTTGGGCAAGGCTGGCGATTTCCCCGTCCGCCTGGACAGTGACAGGTTCATTCACGGGTACAATGACTTGGCCGAGGCTGTACACCCTTACGGGGCCAAGTTAGCGACCCAGTTGCAGCATGCTGGTCGGCAGACCGAGATGGGGGCCACGGAAGGGCTGCAGCCGGTGACGTCTTCGGTGCTGACCGAGTACCGAGGTAGCTTGGCGCGAGAGATGACGATCCCAGAGATCAAGGATGCTGTGGAGAAGTTCGCCGCGGCGGCACGCAGGACCAAGCAGGCTGGGTTCGACGCCGTGGAGATACACGGCGCTCATGGTTATCTGCCCACGCAGTTCATGTCCCCCTACATGAACACGCGCACGGATATGTACGGCGGCAGCTTTGAGAACCGCATGCGCTTCCCCTTGGAGATAGTGTCCAGGGTGCGGGAGGAGGTCGGGCCCGACTTCCCCATCATCTACCGTTTCAGTGCCGATGAGCACGTGGCCGGCGGTGTTGATCTGGAGCAGGCTAAGCAGATTGCTCAAGTTCTGGAGGAGGCTGGAGTCGATGCTATTGACGTATCGGCGGGCGCGCAGGCCGCCAGGTACTGGATCTTCCCAACCATGGCCATGCCTCGTGGATGCAACGTCCATCTGTCCGAGGGTATCAAGGAGGTTGTCGACATTCCTGTGATCGTGGTGGGCCGGATCAATGATCCCGTCCTGGCTGAGGACATCCTTCAACAGGAGAAGGCCGATTTCGTGGCGCTGGGCAGGCCGTTGATGGCTGACCCCTACTTCGTGGAGAAGGCCTCTCGGGGTGCGATCGATGAAATCCGGCCGTGTATAGCGTGCAACCAGTGCATATTGAGACTGATGTACCACTGGCGAATTGGCTGCGCCGTTAACCCGGAGACGGGGAAGGAGCGTGAGTTCGCTCTGAAGCCTGCTGCTGAGAGCAAGAAGATCCTCGTAGCGGGCGGCGGCCCCGCAGGCATGGAGGCTGCAAGAGTGGCCGCCCTCAGAGGGCATGATGTAACCATATGTGAGAAAGCGGATAGGCTAGGTGGGCAGCTGCTGCTGGCTTCGGCACCTCCCTTCAAGAAAGAGATCGCGGGCTTCGTCCAGTACCTGGTAAGCGAAGTGGAGCGGCTGGGTGTGAACGTGGAACTGGGCAAGGAGGTCACCAGTGAACTGGTGGAGCAACTGAAGCCGGATGCGGTGATCGTTGCGACCGGCGCAGTCCCCTGCGTCCCTTCCATGCCCGGCGTGGATTCTAAGAATGTTGTCACCGCAGAGGTGGTGCTGGCCGGTAAGGCGAAGGTGGGAAAGACTGCGGTAGTAGCGGGAGGCGGGCGTTTGGGTGTGGAGATGGCCTATCACCTCTCCCAGCAGGGCACTGCCGTGACCCTGGTAGAGATGACGGGGGAGGTCGGCGTGGACCTCGAACTGAGTGAGAAGATGTACTTCCTGAAGGAGCTTGAGGAGGCGGACGTGAGAATGCTGACCGACAGCATGATTGAGGCCGTCACCGAGAAGGGCGTGGAAGTAATCGACAAAGA
>Ga0180438_10009092_pt1 | contig 12473 bp, 10 predicted proteins | sample SS_ome_12_FD_132455 | JGI IMG/M metagenome (GOLD analysis project Ga0180438, IMG submission 132455) | Hypersaline lake sediment archaeal communities from the Salton Sea, California, USA - SS_3_D_2 metaG | ecosystem: Environmental > Aquatic > Non-marine Saline and Alkaline > Hypersaline >...
CCCCAAGGCAGCGGGCAAATAGGTGGAAATTTGCTCTTTAGTTTCGTTGTCATCGCCAGCGATTTGTCCGGCAAGCCAGTCCCATCCTTCGAGATGCTTCATTGTGATGTTGGTGAGAGAAAGGATGCCTGCACCGATGAGCATCCCTCCAGCCACGGGGGAAGCGGTTGAAGCGATCGAGTAGCCAAGGGTTGTCGATACCGCTCCTGTAAAGAGATTGCCTACATCTTCGAGAATGCCCCAGAAGCCTACCTGCTTAGAAAGTTCTAGCGCCTCATCCATTTTGGCTGCTTCGTCAAGGTGGGTTCGTTTGATATTGGCCCCTTCAGTTTGAATCCGATCAGAGGTCAGCTCAGCTAGGGTACTTCCGATCGATTCCCACTGTGGGATCATTCCAAGAATGCGTGGCACTCCGCTTTTGGGTTTTTCAAGGGTGGGTTTGCTCGGGGTGAACGAGGAAGAAGGTTTGCCTGTTGAACTGGCTTTTTCAACGGATGAGTTTTCGCTGGATCCTTTCCCGGGTTGGGTGTGAGTAGGAGGAAGATGGGAGATAGGTGAGGGGGCTGTGACCTCCCGAGGAGAAATTTGTCGACTTCGTTCAGTGGCCATCAGATCCAATCCTTTGTTCGAGGGTAGAGATAGGGGAGGCGAGATGGTGGCTCTCGCTGCAATGGGTCTTTGCCAGTTGGAGAGCTTTCAGCGCGTCTTCCTCTTTCCCATCAGAGAGGAGACATTCCGCTGCATGAAAATGCGCATCGGGCTGGTGGTTTTCTAGGAGGGATAGTATCGCCCAGGCGTGGAGAGCTGCTTCAAATTGCCTTTCCTGTTGATGACTGCTTGCAAGTCCCTTCCAAAAGCGGGACTGGAAGGGGTCGTTTAGAATCAGATGTGTGAATAGACCCGCGGCTTTCGGGAAATTTCCCCCCTCATAAAGACCATAAGCTGCGGCATAGAGAGCTTCGATCTCCTCACTTTCCAGAGGTTTGAGCTCTTCTGTCTGCCCTGCAAAGGGACTCAGGGCTTTGATCTCCTCCAGGTAGCTCATTATCTTGCCCGTTGGATATTTGCTTGGATCCGGCGGATCATCTCATTTGCCTCTTTGACTCCGGTGGCAACGATTTCAAGAGTCTCGTTGCTCTCTTGCCCGATCTGGTTAAGACGGGTCATATTTTGTTGGATCTGCGGGGAAACGACTCGGCTGATGTGGCCATTGAGTCTTTCGGTGAGACGGGTGAGCTCTTCTCCCTTCCATTGGTAGGTTCCATGCTCAAAAATATGGGAAGTCGAGTCATGTTCGCGGATCTCGTCAACGAGTTCCATCATTTCCGGGTTGCTTGACCAGTCAACGCGATTCGAGTCATCGGTATCTTTTGCCACGTGAGATAGGAGGACCTGGAGTCTCTTCATCTCGTTTGTGAGCTCATCGAGCTCATCACTGATTTTGTCGGTTTTTTTCGCGGTTGCCACTTCCGATTTTTGAAATGTGTGGAGCATCTCCTGTGCGACGTTGTATCCTGTATTGCTCATTGTGTACCTCTATTGTTGCTGGGCGCACATTTAGTTTAGAGCTGAGCAGAATTTTTGGCAAGACCCCTTAAATCTTGAGCTTGTGGAAAAGGTCATTAGCATTTTTAGCTTTAACGAGATTTTTTCTTTTTTCTATGTTTTTGATGGATTTTACAGTCTTCTTATTTGGTGATTTGGATCTGTCGTCTTTTCTAGGCATACAGCCTCCTGCTAGTAATGGTGGTGCCACTTGAGGGAGAACTTCCCTTGCTGGTCCTCGTTCACCTCGGCCTGGAAGAGGATCCCTTTCTTGAGTTCCACCTCGAGGGAGACGTTCCGGCTCTCTGCTCCTTGAGAAAGGGTGAGAAGGACGCCGCGCATGAGGTATTTTCCGATCTGGAGGGAGATTTTCCCCGGGTCGTTCTCCGAGGTGAGGAGGGTGAGCCGGTCAATGCCGAGGGTTTTTCGGACTTTCTCTAGGATATCGGGGCCTGAGCCGCCTGAGAAGGAGAGGACTGTCTGGGCGAGCTGGAGCGCCTGGACCGCCGAAATCTCCGAGATGTCTTTGTTAAAGAGAATCTGGGAGAGGAGGTCGCTAATGGGAAGAGAGGGGCTCGACTGGAGGTTGAGCGAGGGGGATCCAAGTGGGCCTCTTAGGCTGGCGGTGACGCTGACGTCAGGAAGATCACAGGTGCCGGTGAGGGAGATGTAGGCGCTCGCTGTCGGATTGGCATTAAAGATCATCTCCCCCTGGTTTAGGTTAAACACTTTTCCAAAGAGGAGGTATTCTCCGGAGATAAGTTGGAGCTTCCCATCGGCGGTAATATCGACGTAGTTGCCGGTGATGTGGAGCTTGCCCTTAAGCTCGGAGCGGAGTCCTTTCCCTTCGACATAGGCTTTGCCGGGGACATCGATGTCGAGATCAAGAGCAAGAGGAGAGACGGAAGGAGGTGGGAGCTTTTTGCGACTTAGCTTCTCAGGTGTGTTGACGAAGGTGATGGGGAGCTCGGGGAGGATCGAGGGGAGCTCATCGGGGATCCGGAAGGTCGCTTTGGCTACTTGGAGGTTCCCTGTCGCGGTGGATCCATAGCGATCTCCACTGATCGTCAGCTCGCCATTGAACTTTCCTGTGACTATATCGAAGGAGAGGGTGTCTAACTCGCGCAAGTTGGCGGTGATGGTGAAGGGGAAATTGTTTTTTGGATCGAGCTTGATCGAGCCGCTCGCTTCGACCTCGCCTCCAACTCCATCGCTAGCCAAGAGGTGGTTGATCTGAAGGGTGGTTTCTTTGGCCTCTCCTGTAATGTCTATCTCGGTGAGGTGGGTGCCTGTTGAGAAGTTTTCGTAGAGGCCGTCTTGAAGGGCAAACTCTCCTTGGAGGTAGGGTTGATTGAGGGTCTGAGAGAGGTAGAGATGGGTGGAGATCCACCCTTCGACCCGGTGGGCACCAATATTGATGAACTGGAAGAGATCTTCGAGCTTTCCTTCAGAGAGGAGTTCTGCCGAAATAGGTTTGTCAGGGGTAACAGCAAGGCGAAAAGGGAAGTGGTCATATTCGATGGGCACGCTTCCAAAACAGTGGAGAAATTGCCCCTCTGTTGTTTTGAGTTCTGCATGTACCTGGGCTCGATCTCCACCGAGATGAATCTGGAGAGATCCTTTCGTGGTCAAAGAATCGGCTTTCTCTTCTTGGTAAAGGAGGGCTCTCTTGAGAGCCACATTGCAGCTTCCTTGGAGGTGTCTTTCCCATGAAATCAGGTCGATGTCAAAGGATGAGGTGCCTCCCAAAGAGAATTTTTTGAGCGGAAGGGAGAGAAGCTCTAGGGGAAACTCGTCGCCGCGAATCTTGATGAGCGAGCTCGTTTTTGTGAGGTCGATCCTCGAGGCGAGATGCCCTTGCCCAATGCTCATGGAGAGGTTGCTCAGTTTAAAGTGGTCATCGCTCCATTCGGCTGAAACGGGATCCGAGAGAGAAAACGGTTTTTTACAAGCAAAACCTTCGAGCTCGTCCAGGTGGACCATCCCTCCCTTGGTGCGCCTTTGCCAACTCCCTTTCCCATCCATTTCGATTGGCTCTTTCCAATTGCCTTTGACCCGGAAATTGAAGGGGGAGGAGACTGGGTCGATCCCTGACCTGATCTCGACGAAAGCTAGGTGCGCGTCGGGCAAGATAAGCTCTTCTCCATCGATCGCGATATCGCCTTGAAGCGCTCCGAAAATGTCATATAGGTTCCCTTCAACGGTCAGAGCTTTCGCTTCTCCAGTGTAGATTCCAAAATCTTCGAGCTCAATTTGACAGGAGAGGTCTTGAAAGGTTGAGAACGATTTGAAGTTGAGCCGGGCTCCAGCTTTTCCCTTAAGATAGGTCTCCGGCAGGAGAGGGCGAAGGACTTTTAGATCGAGACATTGGCCGATGAGAGTCCCCTGTAAACATTGAAGCGTGGGATCGAGGTCAAACTTCCCAAAGATTTCGGTCTGTGGCCCCTTCAGTGTAAAGTCGTCGATGGCCACGAGCTTTTCCTTTGGGGCGAACTGAAAGGAGAATTGGCTTTCTACAGGAAGAGCAGCTGGCCCCCCTTCAAATTGGGTTTGCCCCACCCAGAGATGGGTCTTCTTCTCCGCTTCAAAGGATAGAACGCTGCTCCGGAAGGGGATCTCTTTGATCAGGAGGTCTTCGCAAAGACAACGGACCTTTGCGCTTGTTTTGGTCACCTCTCCCGTCCCGATGAGCGATCCTTTAAGGTCGAGCGTTGGGAGAAGCTCAAGTTGTGGGAGATAAAAAGAGAGGTTTCCCTTTTGGAGGGTGAGGTCGGGACTGATTTGCCCTTCCATATGGACGAAAAACTCCTCTCCTTCCAGTGAGAAATTCGAGATCTTAATCGATTTTTTCCCTTCTAAGTCGAGCCAGCCAGCCGCTTTTACCTCAAAAGGAAGCTCTCCATATTTCCCCTTGGAACCTTTGAGGTAGGTGCATTCGAGGTGTTGTCTCCAAAGAGGAAAAATTGAGATCCGGCACTTCACCGACTCAAAGGAAAGAGGCGTCTCGTGGTTTTTATGGCGACAAGAAACCTGGTGAAGGCTCCACTCGAAAGGGAGTCTTCCATCGAGCTTGCCAATTGAAAGGTCAAGATCCTGCCTCGCCGCCATTTTGATAATCTGGTTTTTGATCCTCTCTTTAGCAAAAGAAGTTTGCAAAAGGAGGACCGATCCAAAGAGGCAAAAGAAGAGGCAAAGGACCGACGTCAGTACGATCCTTAAGAAGCGGTCTCCTCTTGTTCTTTTATCTAACTTTTTCAAAATGTTTGCCCCAAGCTGACAAAAATCCACCAGTGAGGATCGATCCCTTCGCGCCGATTCAAGGGAAAGGCGACATCGAGCCTAAGCGGGCCAAAGAGGGAAAAGTAGCGGAGTCCGATCCCCAGCGACTTGCGCCATTTTCCGCTCCATTTAGGTAGCTGCTCTAGGTATACATTCCCCATATCAAAAAACGGGACGATTCCAAAGGACTTTGTGAGACGAAACCTCGGTTCCAAGCTGTAAAAAACCGCGGATCTTCCCCCAATCGGCTTATCATCATCATCCAGAGGAGAGACGGTGTAGTATTTGTATCCGCGCAGGTTGTTCTCAGACCCACCGAAAAATCGCTTCGGGACAGGGACAGCTCCAAGACCATTGCTCAAAATCGATCCAACCGAAATTTTCTGCGCTAAAATCAGCCGTTCCTCACTCCAAAGGGGGAGATAGGTGCAGAGAGTGGCCATTTGCCAGAGATAGAATTCAGAGATGTCTTTGATGTTGGCTGAGGGGACAGCTCGATAGTCAAACCGTATTCCGCTCAAAGGGTTTAGAAAGTCACATACATCGGTCCAGCGAACATAGAGGGGGACCTCGGCAAGAAAAAAGTTCCCATTGTCGACGCTGTTTGTCACGAGGAGATACTCGAGCTGAGCGCCCGCTGAGAAATAGAAATAAGGGTTCACCTGCCAGTCGAACCGGTTCAAGACACTATACGACTGTTGGTGGTAGGGTTTGAGGGTTTCATGGGTCGCCTGGGCGAGGATCGTGTAGTTTTGCCCCTCTTCGTGGAAGTCGGGGATCAGGTAGGAGACCAATCCAGAGTGGGTCCGCTCGGCAATGTCTGCCTGGAACGTAAATTTCCGACCCATGCCGCCGACATTCCGGTGCTCCCATCCGATTGTCGCTCCACCCCCATAGGTGGTTTGGAAGCTCGCCCCCACACTGATGCTCTTATGCTTCGTCTCTGCCACATCAATCTTGACCGGAAGCTCTGCATCAGGGGCAAGCGACTCTCCATGGGTGATGAAGACTGAGCTGAAGAGCCCTGTGTCCATCAAGCTTTGCTGGGTAGAATCAACGAGAGAGCTGTCATATTGCTCCCCTTCGATCCAGTCGATCTTCCGCTCAATCAGAAGGGGACGGACCGAGGTATTCCCTTCGATGGTTGTTTGCCCAAAATGAGCGAGGGGCCCCGTATCTAGGGTAAGTGTGATGGTCACCCTCTTCGTTTTTCCATCGGCGATGATTTCCCGATCCTTGATCGTGGCAAGGGGATATCCACACTCAGACAGGAGGCACAAAGCGGCAAGCTCGCTGTCGAGGATCAATTGCGTATTTGCGGGCTCTCCCGCGCCGACACAAAGAGCCTCTTGCTGAACAAACTCGGGCGTGATGTGAGAGTTCTCCATTGGGCTAAAAATATGAACCCTGAAACTCTCAACTCGGTAGAGGGGGCCTGGTTGAATCTGGACCATTACGTAGTAGTCAGAATGATCCTCCACAATCTGGACATCGACCTCTGCTTCAAAATAGCCGTGAGCGTGAAGGAGCTTCACCAAGTCGGGGATATCCGAATCGGCGCGGAACCTGAGGGCATTCAGAGATGAAGGCTCCTTCTTCCGTAGAGCTACAAGTTGGGAGATGGAGCGGAGAGCTCGGATCACCTTTGGATCATTCATCCCCTCGAACTGAACAGAATAGGAGATCCCCGCCCCACAAAGAGCTGAGGGGAGAAGAAACAGCCACCCAATATTTTGCCAAATTTTATGCATGCTTTAAGGGGATCATGACGGTCTTTTGAGTAAAAATCAATCAATCTACTCGGAGGACAAAAGAAAAGTAGATTTAATTTGGTCGGTGGTGTAGCCTCTGCTCCTTGAACAAATTTTGAAATTGGTATGACTGCAGCAATCCTACCCAGACCTAGCTCTCTTTGTCCCAGTTGGTTTGGGGAGATCCCTACCGTAAAAGAGAAGTCCCAGGACACACCTGGAGACTGGGCATACGTCCAGTTGAAGAAGAATAAGCTTCTCACCCATACCTACATGCTCCAGAAGTCGACGGGGGATCTCTATCTTGGGGAATTGCTCTACGAACACGAGGAGAAGAAAACCTATCATAAGGTGACTCGAAGAGACATCGCGTTAAAGGCTTTTGCGATGGGCATTGGATCGATCCCCTATGGTATTGCACTGATGGGCTCCAATCTCTGTAAGATCCCCTACAAAATCAGCTCGGTTGTATGGGAACTCCTCCCTCAGCTTTGTCAAGAGGCGCTAAAACTCGGAGTTATCCCTTCGATCACAAATTTCGCCATACGGACTTTCTGCCTACTTCCAATGGATATTCTTGAGAAATTCTGGCTCATTGTCCGCTCTCCCTTTTATTCGATCGCGTTGATTGGAGCCTGCGTTGCTGGTGTTCTCTCACCCCTCGAAGGGCGGGTTTGGATTGCCCATGTGGAAAAGGAGTGGCATCGGGGAGACTCCTACAAAATGTCTCTTCAAGAAATGGGTCCGATTACTTTGTCAGAGCGCATTTCTGCCATCCATAAAGGAAAATATCCTTTCTTAGGGTGGTGCATGCAAAAAAGAGGCAATATTCAAGATTCAGATCAGGGTAAACGAGTCTACCAGTGGGTAGAAGAGGAATAGAAAACGGAAACAACAAAAGAAAGGTGATATTATGAGTAGTTCAACTAGCTCTCCAACCGCAACTCCAAATGTACAACCATGGAATACGCTTGATGTTCAAGTCAGGAAATCGGATGGTTTCTTTGAGACCGAGCATACTAATACAGGCCCACAAACAAAAACAACGCAATTTATCGCAAGCAAGGGGCAAGACCTCTTTCCTGCCCACTCTGATCTTGTAGGGCGTGGAAAGGGATTAGCTCTTGGGGTTGTTGGTTTCGCCTATGGCGGGGCAGCAGCAGCTGGCAGCGCCTGGGCAACCACATTTCATGGTACATCGATCGTTGCAGATACGATCCGGGAGAATAAAACACTTAAGAATGTTGCCTATGTAGGAAGTTTGGGCGTAGTAGCTGCTTCAGTCTACTACTGGCCCAACCATAAAATTGCAGCTTCCGCCCTTGGGCTTACCTTTTCTTCATTTTTCATGAGCCTTTGCCTTTCTCCAAAAGGAGGAAGCAAAACTTCCTCTCTTGATCGCGCCATGAACAGTGGGAAGGGTGTAGCTAGAGGAGTTAGATACGCAGTTGGGATGCCATTTATTGGTCTTCGCTCCTTAGTTCAACCTCGTGAGGCTCTTCTCAAATTCCACAGCCTTGAGAAAATGCTTCATGGAAGGGAAGGGTCAGAAAAGCTAAATACGCTTTCTCTTCGAGATGTTCAGCAAATCATCTCTCCCCTTTTCCAAAAGTTCCTTTTTGAAGGTGTGGGGTTTTCTCCTTCACAAATGCTAGGAATGGGAAGAGTAGGCGGCTTGGCTGATAAAGTAGGCACAGATAAGCGTTTTGAAATCCTAGAGCAACCGAAAAAGAAGGACCAATAAGTCCAAATGAATAGACTTCAGGATTGCTTTCAATCCGAAGGAGCGCGGCAAGCAGGCCTTGCGTGCTGTGATTGTGCTTCTTGGTTTATTCGCCACTGGCGGGAGGTGATCCCAGATCAACCAACCGCCGACAAAGCCTGGTACCATCTTAAAAGAGGGGAAGAAACCTACCTCGTCCATAAGGAGACGGGAAAGGGATTTTCCCCTTTTCGTCCTGATCGAGATGCCCTCAAGGGGCTCTATACAGGTCTTCTAAGTATTCCCATCTCCATAGGAGCTTCTGTTGTTCACCTAGCCAAAGGATTACAGGCAGAGTGGGAAACAGCTCAAAACGTCCATGCTCTTTACAAAACTTCTCGACAAAAGAGAGATTTTCACTGGGCAAAATTCGTGCGAATGAATATTTCTCATTTTCTCCCATCCCAAAAGGGGAGCTGTCAGAGAGCCTTTCGGGATCTCTACTGCGGAGGAGCTACCGCTTTAGTCGGTGTATATTCAGTCTATAACCCACTAGATGCCCGACTCTATTTTGACCAGATCAAGTCCCACTGGTTTGAAGGGGTAGAGCTTCTCACTTCTCGCCAGATCGAAGCGCTTAGTGTCCCCCAGGTTATTTCTTCGGTTTTCCAAGCAAGGATCCCCGTTTATAGAATTTCTGGTGTCTGGATGGTTATAGAAAAGAGGCAGCGAGAACGGCTTGAAGAGAAACAGCAGATCCGCCAAGCCCTAGATGCTGTCTGTCAAGGGGAAAAGTCGGATGAGGGTGAAGCTTCTGAACTGACTGATTCAGATTCAGAAGGAGAGGGAATAGCAGGGATGACTCCGGGTGAGCCCGGATCAGGGGAAGGGGAGTTGGATCAATCGGGCGAAGTATACATCTGATCAGCGCCAGTAATTGGGCGCACCTCAAGCTGAGATTCAGCAATCACCACTTTTTTATCTCCGATTTCCACCAAATAGAGGACCGATTTCGCACTTAAGGGGCGCCTCTCAAGGATCTTGATGTTTCTTCCAGAATTCATCTGCTTCATCCGCCCATGGGAGACTCGCCTAAGCATCCAGACAGAAATGACGATCAGAGCGACGAGTCCAAGAAGGGTAAGCATCATTTTGACAAAAGCCCCTTGATAGGAGACGGGAGCCTCTACATTGTCAAAAAAGTTTTCTCCCTGAGCTTCTTCCTGCTGCTTTGGTGGAGCCTTCGAATCTTCTTCCCCTTGCGAGTAGGCAAGAGAAGAAAAAGCGACAAAAATAAGAAAAAGAAATTTAGATAGGGCACGAGTCATAAGAGCTCCATTTTTGTCCTGAGATTTCCAAAAGGCCCATTAAAACGCAAGCTTCTCTTTTTTTTCGTTTTGATAGATAATGGTCTTCATGGGAACTAAAGGAATCATAGCTTTTGATATTGATGGAACGCTTACCCATCGGCTCGACTGGATCGATCCCCAAGTGGTATCGATGCTGAGGAGTCTAGTGGAGCGAAACTGGGAAGTGGCCTTCTTCACTGGGAGGATCTATTCCTTTGCTCATCCCATATTGGAAAAATTTGACTTCCCTTACATTCTTTCGGTCCAAAATGGGGCAGATCTCCTCGAGATGCCTCAAAAATCTCTTATTCGCCGCACCTATCTAGGAGCAGAGATCCTGCCTGCCCTCGAAGAGGCCTACTCTCAGGGGACTGGCGATTATGTCCTCTATGCGGGGATTGATCAAGGCGATTTCTGTTACTACCGCCCAGATCGGTTTCCAAAAGCCAAAAAAGGGTATCTAGAGACAAGAGAAAGCCTTTCAATCGCCCCCTGGAAAGCCGGAGAGTTTGACTTTCCTAAAGGAACCAAGCTTTCCCTGATTACCGCATTTGGGGACAAGAAAGAGATGACCGAGCTCAATAAGCGGCTCAAAAAGATCGAAGGAATTGAACTTTCCATGATCAGGGATCCGGTTGAGCCTAGCTATTACCTCAACCTCATCACCCACCCAGAAGCCAATAAGGGAAAGGCCCTAGACTATCTCCATACTCAGCGAGGCGGCCCTTATCTGATCGCTGCTGGCGATGCAGAAAACGACTTGGCCATGCTCAAAAGAGCTGATCTTTCGATTGTGATTGAAACAGCTCCAGCCCATGTCCTGAAGGAAGCAGATATCCTAGCAAAGCCGCCCGAGCAGTGCGGAATCATTGAAGCAGTCGAGGAGGCGATCACCCTTGCGCGCCGTTGATCTTTCCCTTCACGCAGGTCGCTCCTTTCAAAAAGAGCAGACTGGTTTTGTTCACCTTTGCTATCAGAGCAAGGATGGAGCCCATGACACAATCCCCGTCTTGGAAAACGCCCTCTTTGCCCTATCCCTTTTCCGAACCCGCCTTAGCGATCCGGTCCTCGAAGGGATTGCCCTCATTGAAAAACTCTTACCCTTCGAGGTAGAGGGGAATTTCCCCGTCTACCTCCATGAATACCCAAACTGCGCCGACCTCTTCCTAGGGATCCGCCTCCTACCGGTCCTTTTTTGGATCCTCCATGACTTTTCCAATGTCCTCAAAGATCTTCGCGGGCAGATAGAAGCCTGCATCGAAAGGATCGTCAAAAAAAACGAAGGGGAAAGCTTGCCCGCCTGGGCAGCAGATCGTCTTAAAGCGCTCGAGGGAGAGGCTCCAAGAGAACCCGAGAACCTTACTGAGTGGGGAGAAGCGCTCATTTCTCTTGAGATTGCGGAGGCTAGAGGAGCGCAAGTAGAGCCTCTTCTTGCCAAGGCTTGGACACTTTGGGACCCAGAACTCTTTCTCTATAAAGGAAAATGCAAACGGAGAGATCAACTAAAAGGAGAGGGAGCTTTTTCCCTTTTTGGTCTCTACCTATCTGATTGGAATCGCCAGTTTCCAAAGAGCGCAGAGGAGCCTCATCGGATTCATCTCAAAGGGTCACTCGTGCGACCCCTCAAGTCGGCATTACCCAAAGCGATCTCAGAGTCTCCTTTTGTTCAGTTCACAAAAGATGCCCTATGCCCACTCTTTGTCTCGTGGAAAGGGGAGAAGGCAGTCCACTCCTTTGTCTTTGCAAAGAAGCACCTCGAGGTAGACGGAAGCGGGGAAGAGTTGATCCTGTCCTATCCTGAGGAGATCCCCGAAGAAGAAGATAGAATGTGTGAGGCGAACTTCTACTTCAACTATCACGAAGAACATCAGATTTTTGTGAATGGGGTAAAAGCGAGTGCCTTTCAGGAAGGGGACTTCGTAGAAATTCGATCCAAAAACCTGACTATCCGACTCTCGTTTGCTGGAGAGGGGGGCACTTTCTTTGGACATTTGATGAGAGGAAACCGCCCCTCACAACATGGATGCGTTGGAGAGGCGAAGTTTGCTGCCTACGATTGGCGTTTAGCCCTTCGGACAGTGAAGCGAGGCGCCGAGGCGACTATACGTGTGCAGGTTGCTCTTGAGAGAACGCAGGAGAGTCAACCGCCACTCCCATTGCATGCATCCCATTGTCTACATACACCGTCGTCCCTGTAATAGCTCTCGCAAGGGGAGATCCGAGGAATAGAGCGGTCCCGCCCACATCTTCTGAAGTCATCTCTCTTTGAAGAGGAGAATTGGCCATTCCATACTCGATCATCTGCTCGATGAAACCGATAGCACGGGCAGCGCGGCTAGGAAGAGCCCCCGCTGAGATCGTATTGATCCGGATGCCCCACTTGCGTCCTGCTTCGAAGGCGAGGGTGCGAGTATCGCTCTCGAGCGCCGCTTTAGCAGAACTCATCCCTCCACCATAACCGGGGACCGCCTTCTCTGAAGCCGTGTAGGTGAGAGAGAGTACCGAGCCACCGCGGTTCATGATCGGTCCAAAATGGGCGATCATACTGACGAGCGAATAGGAAGAAGAGCTGATCGCTGCAAGGTAGCCGCTGCGGGAAGTCTCAAGTAGTGGCTTTTTCACCTCAGGGCCGTTGGCCAAAGAGTGAATCAAAATATCGATTTGCCCGAAATCCTTCTCTACTTGGGCAGCGACTTCAGAGATCGTGTAGCCAGAATTTGCCTTGTATCGCTTGTTTTCTCGGATCTCTTCAGGGACATCTTCAGGGTGATCGAAGCTTGCGTCAAGGGCATAGACCTTCGCAAATTCCATGAGCTCACCATTAGAGAGAGTACGCGACTCGTCGAA
>Ga0180438_10009096_pt1 | contig 12463 bp, 18 predicted proteins | sample SS_ome_12_FD_132455 | JGI IMG/M metagenome (GOLD analysis project Ga0180438, IMG submission 132455) | Hypersaline lake sediment archaeal communities from the Salton Sea, California, USA - SS_3_D_2 metaG | ecosystem: Environmental > Aquatic > Non-marine Saline and Alkaline > Hypersaline >...
AAGGTCCAATCGGAAATCCGCCCGGGGCTATTTGTGGTAGAACTTGAACTGACCTGTGGTGTCCCTCCCCAGGCCTGTTATGCGAACGCTCAGGTTGAGGGGGTTTTCTGCGGGAGGGGAGTTGTCCCAGAAGCCGCAGTTGAGTGATCCGGAGATGTACATTATATATATCCTTCCAGTCTCCTCCCTATTGAGGGCGGAATCCAGCTCTTCGAGGTACCTCTCGAAGGAATCCTCGCTTCCGTTGCATTCGAGGTTTGTTTTTATCGTGCGGTTTATGTCATTGGTAAGGCTCCTGATTGCGTGGGCATCGCTCAGCCTCATGGGTTCGGAGATGTCAAGGGACGTGTACTGGAACATGACCTGCTGCGCAACAAAAATAAGGCCGACAAGAAAAACCACCGCAACTACGAACATCTGGCCCTTCATAAAGAATTATTGTAAAGAGTGAAATAAATAAAAAAAGGAGGGGGGGGGATGGGGGTTATTTGAAAACCGTAATCCCCAGTTCCCTGTGAACGTCCCTCTCTCCTTCTTCGCGGGCGACCGGTCCCAGGATGTACGGTGATTTCACGCCGGTTACGATCGTGATCACCTTCAGCCTGTTGCCGTAGTTGGGGTCTATCCTGGCTCCCCATATCACCTGCGCTTCCGGATCGAGCTGCTTGGAGACGTACTCCCCGATCTGGTTCACCTCGTCAAGCCTCAGGTCGCTACCTCCGGTCATGTGGATAAGCGCCCCGGAACCTCCGTGGTAATCGACCTCGAGCAGAGGATTCGTCATTGCCTTTATTATGCATTCCTCAGCCCGGTTCTTGGCGTCTGATTCGCCGAAGCCAACGGTCGCTACTCCTCCCGAGTGCATTATCGTCCGCACGTCCGCGTAATCGAGGTTCACCAGCGAGGGCTGCGAGATCGTTTCCGTAACGCCCTTTATCATGTTGGCTATCAGGTCGTCCGCCACGGAAAAGGCCTGCTGTATCGGGAGATTGCCGGCGACGTGAAGAAGCTTGTCGTTCTCTATCACTATCACCGTGTCGCAGACCTGTCTCAACTGGTAGAGCCCGTCCTCCGCCTTCCCTATACGCGCGCCTTCGACCTTGAAAGGCATGGTTACGCTCGATATAACGATCGCTCCCATCTCCTTCGCGATCTTGGCCACGGCAGGCGCTCCTCCCGTCCCCGTTCCGCCGCCGAGACCTGTAACGATGTACAGCATGTCGATGCCTTCCATCAGCTTTTTCAGGTCCCTCTCGCTCTCCTCGGCGGCCTTCCTCCCTAGGTTCGGATAGCCTCCTGCCCCCAGTCCCCGGGTCAGCTCTCTTCCTATCAGGAATTTCTGGTCCGCCCGGGATATGCTCAGGTGTTTCGCGTCCGTGTTTATCGCGACTGTCTGAGCTCCCTTTATCCCTATGTCCGAGAGCCTGGTTATGCAGTTGTTGCCTGCTCCCCCGACCCCCATCACAAGGATCTTTGCCTGCATCACGTCCAGGCCGAACTCGTCGTGTATCTGCTTCTCTATGTTTTCCTTTGGTGCTTCCTCCGTTTCTATCGGTTTTTCTTCCGCTTTTTCCTCTCTTTCGATCGGTTTTTCCTGCATGTCCTCCTCGAACACGTTCTCAAATGCTTTCTGGATCAATGAATCCATTTTACCCCCTCCTTTTTCTTTTCGCCACCCGAAAATATATTTTGAAGTGGCGAAATCTTTTTATTTACAGATTTCAAATATTTTCAGAAAACTAATTATACTGAAAAGTAAAGTTGTTCCAAATTCCCCCAATTTGCAACTTCCCCCAAAGTTGCGAAAACTTTTTCTACACCGTTTAAAAATTTAATAATATAATTATCCGCTTATAATTTATAAATCTTTCTGTCGCTAGATTTCCTTTTTGCAAGTTGTTCGTCCTCAGGAAGTCGCGACATTAATTTGCGGTATTTTTATGCCTTTTCCCCATAAAACAAGCGTTTTCCTGCCTTTTCATGGACAGGATCGCCTTTAGTTTTCGAGTGATTTCATTGTCTCTAAATACCGGTTTTTGCCCTATCGAAAGCTTTATATACCTTAATATTAATTACTATATAGAGGTAACGTAACAGGACAGGGTGATCAAGGTGAAAGTAAAAAACTACCTGGATGTCGGAAGGGACGTTGACAGCTTCAGATATAGTTCTGGATTTAACGATATAGTCGGTTACGGTTACAAAAAGGTATTCGAGGGTATAGGAAAGGGTCTGGACTACGTGCTGGATAAACTTGGCGTGAACAGCTTCATAGATTACGTGAACCCTTATGCTTACGCTGTGGAGAGAGAGCCTGCGGAATGGGAGTACAGGAGCGATCTTTTGAGCAAGGCTCTGGGGAGGTCCTGATATGACTGGGGAACTAAAACTGATGGAAGAGAAGCTGGCTGATGATAATGTTATTTTCAGCTCCCAGAAGGAGATGCAAAAGATTACGGGAAGCAGGCAGAAACATCTGGGAGCGATCAGGATAAGCGGTAACGGAAAATACCAGATCTACCTTCCCGAACGTCCCCTGGAAGTCCTTGAAATGCCTGTAATGGGCTACATAAAAGAGGTTACGGGTCTGGAGAAGGACGGGGATGTCGCATTCGTTTTGCATAATTACGGCAAGCTGCACGAGGAGATGCATCTCGATAACTACCTGGAGAAGGAGCTGGCTAAAGCTTCAGGCAAGGAATTTGAGGAGCTTTCGCTTTACGATGAGGAAGTTAAGGCAGAAGGCAAAACCCTAGAACATTCGAAACACGCGGAAGGCCTTGGGATCATATATACCGTCGCCACGATCGTGAACGCACACGAATATCTTAACGGGAAACAGATGGCGAAGGATCTCGCCGAGATCTTCCCCGAGATAAAGGAGGAAGCGGAGTTCCTGAGAAGTTACATGAGGGGTCAAAAGAAAGTAGTGTGGAATTAGGTGAGTTTATATGGGATACGCTGTAAATGGTCAATGGTCTGGGAAGGAGGCTGCAGATAGATTAAAGGAAAGGCAGGATGACCTTTATTTCCAGGGCCTGCCGATAATCCGAGCTAAAGCTACAGGTAAGGAAAAGGGGAGAAGCTATCCTATAATAAAATCCCCGTCAAATATCATACCGGTCATAGCATGTTATGTTTCACGGAAAATTTTACATTATTTAGACGATGCTGTAGCTCCCGACCCTACAAACAGGCTGAACAGGATTATAAAAAGAGGTCTGCAAGGTTGGGGAAGGGGTCTTGGTCAGAAGATAGAATCTGGCCTCATTGAATTCAGCCCTTTGGGTTCTGCGCTCCTTGACTTCGGTGAGGGCGCATCCAATCTGTATTCTGTATACACGGTTGTTGAACCGTCAACAAACATGGAAACCCCGATCTATTTCCGTAAATACAGGGAAGACGGCTTCGGCAGAAAGAGGGAGGAAACGCTCCCCGCGAACTTTGACAACGCTCTCAGGGAAAACATCAGATATGTTCTCAGGGAGATGGAATCCCATTACAACGATCAGGAACTGCAGGATTACTACAGGGACTACTTCAGCGAGCCGGGTTTCGATTTTGTAACTAAAGGAGACGTTCCGGACAGATGTGTTGAGCCTAACAGGGTTAAAAAATGGGCCGTTAGGGACGCTTCTTACGTGCAGCACGAGATGGGCTCGAACAGGGAAGAGTATCCCCATGGTTCAGGAATATACGTGAGCGGCAGGATGCTTAATGTTGACGGCACGGATTACTTGGTCAAAAGGTACGAGAAAGCGTCGGGATTGCATAAATTCGTCGAATGGGCTTCCTTCGCGGGTTTGTGGAGGATAACCGACTGGGCAATGCTTTTCCGTCCTGCAAAGGAAGCGATGATGAAATTGTCTCCGGAGTTCGGTCAGGTAGCTATCGAGGAGCAGTACAAGATATGTTCAGCGATAAAGAGAGGGTTCTTCTACAATGCGGGAAGGAACGACTACGACTTCGATCTCAAGAAGTACGTTCCTGGTCCTTAGTCACGCATTTAAACGTTTGAAAACAATACATTAAATATGGCTGTGGATCTATTCGACATGCTGGTTCAGATACTACAGATCACTCCCCAGCTCGTGAACGAGTATCAAGCTCAGGGTCCGATCTACCAGCTTTTCTATCTGTTCTTCTTCCCAATGGTATTCATAGTCCTCCTGATCTACATCATAATGAGGAGGTTCTCTGACAACAGGGGGATAAGCGTGCTCGTGGGGATCGCTGTCCTCGCCTTCATCGTACTTCAGGGATGGTATACCTTCTTCGCCTACATCAGCAGGTTCTGGATCTTCATAGTGGTCATACTGGGATTCATATGGACCTTCTTCTACCACAGGGAGAAGAAGGCGGCTGAAGGCGGGAAAGGAAGGGCCTTCGGCAGGGGCATCGGGAGCCAGATCTCTGGGAGGCTCTACAGAAAGGCGATAGGGGTGGAGAAGGAGATGGAGGACGAGGTTAGGAGGGGGATAAGGGCCGTGGAATCCTCGACCACTGACGTTTCGTTCACGGAGGCCAAGGCAGCCGCTGAAACCGCCCTGATGAAGTACAGGGAATCGATTGATATCGCGGGGACCAAGGTCGGGAGCAAATACGAGAAATTCGAGAAGGAGCTGGAAAAGGCGATAAAGGACCAGAGGAAAAAACTCCACATAAGGAAGATGGCGTGAGGTTGATCGTATGGATGGATTGCTTTCAATTGATTTCCTGATCCCTTTCTTCTTCATATTCGCGATCATATACGGGGCTCTCGAGATCTCAGGGGTCTTCAAGAACAAGGCCGTGAAAGCGATCATAGCGGTCGCCCTGGGGTTCTTCGCGATCTCGAACGCGGATGTGGTTTCGTTCATACACCTGATCCTTCCCTACGCCGCGGTCTTCTTTGTCGTGGTCTTCTTCATAGGGTTCATAGCCAAGCCGTTCAGGGGGAGGGGAAGGAAAGAACCTGGCAAGAGGGACCCTTTGATGCTACTGGTCGTCCTGGGCCTGCTCCTGATAATTTTTGCGCAACTCGCAACCCCATCGTCCCCGTTCTACCCGGACATAAGTTCGACCATACTGGGGAATGAAAGCGTGCTCTGGACGATAGGGATCGCTATCGTAATCTTCATGTTCTACTACGCATACACCCAGAGCAGGGAGCAGAAATGAAAATGCCGCACTGGGGGCGTAAAACCTTATAAATGTGATGCTTCAAATAATTAATATGGCAGCATTTGATCAGTTGATACAGAACATGATGAATCTGGAGTTCTTCCAGTTTCTCTTCCCGTTCTTGCTCGCCTTAGCGATAGTCTACGGATTGCTCAGTTGGGCACTGCAGAAACAGCTACCGAAATCAGCAAGGGGGGTTATCTCCCTCATCATCGCATTCTTCGTGATGCTGTACTCGAGCTGGAACTACATGGTGGTCTCCTTTTTCGCGAACATCTCAGGGGCTTTCCTCATAGTCGGTTCAGGGATCCTTTTCATAATAATACTGATGGCGCTGGTCGGACTCAGACCGGAGGACATGTGGCCCGGAGGAAAGGAAGGCAAGGCAAAGTGGATAATAGTATTGCTCATAGTATTCATAGGTGCAATGATATTCTTCGGCGCAGGGGCAGGATGGCTGATCGGTTTCCCGGCATGGGCGGCAGGATCAGACTTCTGGACGATAATATTCTTCGTGATAATACTGGCAATAGTGGTATTCTGGATGGGCTCAGAAGGGGAGAAGAAAGAGGAAGGGGCAGCACCACCTGGCAAATAAACTCCGGTTCGCGTGAGAATCCCCTTTTTTATTTCTATTCCTAATTTTAATTATGGCCAAGAGTAGATACGCGAAGCCCGAAGGCTGGAAGAGGATCGCCAGGGAGAGGATTTCGATCCTTTTCAGGGAGGCGGGGAAGGAATTCAGGAAGCACCCGGAACGCTCGAAACGTTACGTGGAGCTGGCGAAAAAGATAGGCATGCGCTACAACGTCCGCATTGCCAAGAATCTCAAAAGGAGATTCTGTTCCAGGTGTTCATCCTACCTGAAACCGGGCGTGAACTGCAGGGTGAGAACTTCCGAAAGCAAACAGGCCGTTACCGTGACTTGCCTGGCCTGCGGTTTCGTTTCACGCCATCCTTATATAAGAGAGAAACGAAATATTAAGCAATGAAGCTGGTGGTTTTCCTCGGTTGCATTACGATTTTCATATCCTGTTTTTTCATATTCTTCACGTTCCACACGCTCCTGCATTTCAAAATATCCTGCGAAGGAACGTTCGGGAGTTTTAAGTGCAACATGGAGGAACTTAACATGACAATCGTTTTAGGCATACTGCTAGTGGGACTGTTCCTCTTCATAGATACCCTGGTTGTCTATATCATGGTAAAAACATGGGTCCCGGACCTGTTCGTTTACGGGTAGCGGTCATATCTATTCAACGCCCAGGAGTTTTCTGAGAATCCAGGTGGCAGGCAGCGTGCATATTATGTACCATCCCAGCCAGTTGAGGTAGTATCCGAAAATTGGGAGTGGGAAGGGCATTCTTACCAAAATGTACATGGAAGCTTTGTCCTCTTCGGGGAAAACGTGCCAGTGGATGTCACCTATCTCTGCCACATCCTCTTTCGAGTAGGACTCGTCGTCGGAGAATTCCCCGTTGTCGTTGGTATCGATCGAGACCTTCTCGTTTTCTACCCTGAGGGTGTGGTTGAAACCGGCAAAGGAGAAATAGCCGATCCCGTTATCGTTCGTCTCGACTACAACCCCGCTGTAGGTCTGGTGTATGAAGCCCAGCAGTAGGATCACAATGAACATGGAAACGAACATGGGCTTCATGTTCATCCTGAACTGCTTCTGGCTCACCTTCATCATCTCGCTGAGGTATTCCTGGGATTTTTTCGTGTCCTTCCTTTTCTGCGCCTCGTTCGACTTTTCCCTGTAGAATTTAAGTTCCTCCTTCAGTTTCCTCATTTCCTCAGGTTTCGTCAGCACCCTGTATATAACGGTGATTATAAAGGAGAGAACGACTGCCCAGATAAGAATGTCCTGGTGAGGTAACATCGAAACACCGATTAATTCCTATTTGTATGATGTATATATTAATGTTTTATCAGGTCCACGAGCTCTTTTACGGCGCCCATCATTCTGTCCTCACCGAACCTTATAATCTTCAGGTTGGACCCGCACATGGAAGAATAAGTCGCGGCGTAATACCTGTTTATTCCCTGCTGCTCGTTGGTCTTCTCGTCCTTGCTCTCCGTTTCAAGTATGACTATCACGTCAGGCTTGAAGGTCTGGAAGAAGGTTTCCGGGGTAGCCAGGAAGTAACCGAACACGGGGCTGTGTACGCTGAGGTAGCCGTTCACTATTATGTTCCCTATCTGTTCCTTGAGGTCCTTTATCACCCTCTTCTCCACGCCCTCGTAGAAATCCGATATTATCTTCCTCGCCGTTAGCATGTCCTTCGCGCTCTCCATCTCCCCGCTGACATCGCCCAAATCATCGAAGTCCACGTACCTGAACTTGTCCCTGTACCCGGACCTCTGGAGGGCGAGGTTCACGATAGTCTTCCTGTCGATTTCCTTCAAACCAGAAACGAATATCATTTTCATAATAATTATTTACCCGTGTCTTAATATATACTTTAGATCGGTAAGCAGTTCTGTCTTGCCGGGGTCCTTTCTGTACAGTATCCCCAGGTATATGCTGACGAAATTCAGCATGTACATCACCGAAAGGATGCGGGAAAGGTCGGACCGGTAGATGCTGTGTATCTTGATGACGCTCCCTCCGGCATTCTTAACCGCGTCCTCCGTGAACTCTATCCTCGTCTTCATCTCCTTGTCCTCGTCCCTGTCCCTTATGAAGATGGCGGCGAGCGGCTTGGAGAGTTCCCTGGGAGATTCCCATCCCTCTATGGTGTTGTGGCTCAGCTCGGGAAAGCTATCGTAAAAGGAGTGGATTTTCGAGTTCTCGTTGAACTGGGCCTTCGCCCTCAAAGCAATCGCCTCGAACTTCCCGAACCCGTAAATCAGGGGTATCTTTCCCCTGAGCTTGATCGCGATCCTCTTCGCCGGGTTGTCCCTTGTCCTCACGTCAGGTGTCAGCTCGTCCCTTGTCTCCTTCAGGTTCTTGACCACCCTCCCGAGATCTCCCCCTTCCGTTATGAACCTGGTCTTCCTCAGGACGACCAGCAGGGGGAAAAAGAGGTACGCGATAGCGTATCTCGGCTGCATGCCGCCCGGGATCTTTATAAGCGGGATGTTCTCTTCCCCGCATTCCTTCTCGAGCTTGCCTCCAGAGGCTATCCCGACAATGTTCAGTTTCCTTCTGAGGGCCTTCCTGAACATGCCCAGCGTTTCCTCCGTGTTCCCTGAATAGCTTGAGAGGAAAACGAGCGAATCCTTGTCGACATAATCCGGAAGGTCGTGGCCCCTGAACACCCTTATGTCTTGATCCTTCAGCCACGTCCTCAGTATGTCGCCCGCTATCGCGGACCCTCCCATACCGCATATGCAAACGGATCCGGGTTTTTTGAGTTTCAGTTCCCTTGAGAATTCCTTCCCTATCCTTATCGCTTCCTCGCACTGCTCGGGGAAATTCCTGGCTACTCCCAGCGTGTTTCTCTTGTCAACCTCCATCATCCCTATTATGTCGTCCAGAATCATCTCTTTATCTCCCCGAAGTTGAGATAGGGTTTCAGGGCTTTCGGGATTTCAACAGAACCGTCCTTCCTCTGGTAGTTCTCCAGGATCGCCACGATCGTTCTTCCCGTTGCGATAGCGGTGGAATTTATTGCATGGGGGAAGAATTTCTCGCCTTTCCCGTTCGCGAACTTGACGTTCAGTTTCCTCGGCTGGTAGTCCGTGCAGTTCGAGCAGGAAACCACCTCCCGGAACCTCCCCTGGGCCGGCATCCATGTCTCGAGGTCGTATTTTAAGGAGGCGTTGTCGTTAATCTCCCCTGAACACACGGACATCACCCTGTAGGGTATCTCGAGCTTCTGGTAAAGGGTTTCCGCGTTCTTTATGAGCTTTTCGAACCATTCCTCCGAATCCTCCGGTTTGCAGAAAACGAACTGCTCGACCTTGTCGAACTGGTGTACCCTGAATAGGCCTTTCGTGTCCTTCCCGTGGGAACCCGCTTCCCTCCGGAAATTAGTGGAGAAACCGGCGTATGCCTTGGGGAGCTCCTCCTCCTGGAGTATCTCGTTCATGTGCAGGGCTGCGAGTGTCTGCTCGGCGGTGGCTATCAGGAAGAGGTCTTCCTTTTCGATCTTGTAGAGCTGGTTCTCGAAATCGGAAAGTTCTGAAGCCCTCGCCATCGGGTCTTTCCTCAGCATGAAGGGCGTCCATGCAGGGACGAATCCCTGCTCCGAAAGGAAATCCATTGAGAAGCGGATCAGGGCGAGGTTGAGGTAAACGAGCTCGTTCTTAAGGTAGTAGAAGCGGGCACCTGAAAGCTTCGCCGCCCTCCCCATGTCGGCGAGGTCCAGCTTTTCGAGGATGTCAACGTGGCTCCTGGGAAGGAAACCGGTCTCCTTTGGTTTCAGCTTCCCGTAGGATTCCCTCTTGAAGTTCCCTACATGGTCCCTGTAAACCATGGGCTTTCCCCACGCACGGACGAAGGAATTCTCTTTCTCCGTTTTGCCAACAGGGACCCTTCCGTCAAGTATGTTCCCTATCCTGTACCTGTAAATGTCGCGCTTTGAAAGGTGTTCCCCAGAGTTCTTGTCGTTCTTCTCGATCTCCCTGTTTATCCCTTTCATCTCTCCTATCTTTTTCCTGGTCGGTTTTTTCGATTTCTTGAGCTCTGCGATTTCTTTGGAAATCAGATTCCTCCTGTGCTTGAGCTTCTCGGCCCTCTGGAGGGACGAACGCCACTTCCTGTCGAACTCTATAACCTTGTCCACGTTTTTCGGGTCTTTAAACCTCTTCTTTTCCGATTCCGTGATCGCTTCCGGCTTCTCCCTGAAAATCCGCATGTCCAGCATTCGAACACCTATAATAACTTCTTATTGCATGGTTTAATAAATTTTAGAAATCATTCCTCTTCTTCGAAGCTGACCAGGGTGTAGAGGTCGTACTTGGACAGCTTGTCCCTTCCCTTCAGGAAACCGAGCTCTATCAGTATCGCTATGCCCACGATGTTCCCTCCTAGCCTCTCCACGAGCTTTGCCGCGGCCTCCATGGTCCCCCCTGTCGCTAGCAGGTCGTCCACGATCAGGACGCTCTCTCCCTTTTCGATCGCGTCCTCATGGATTTCGAACGCGTCCGTTGAATACTCGGTCTCGTATTCCTCCCTGATGGTCTTGTGGGGGAGCTTGCCCGGCTTCCTCAGGGGGACGAACCCCGCCTTTAGCTCGTGGGCGATCACCGAGCCGAAGATGAATCCCCTGCTCTCGGCCGATACGACCTTGTCTATCCTCTTTCCGGCGAAGTGATCGAGCATCTTCTCTATCACGTAACGGAAGCAGACGGAATCGTTAAGGAGGGTCGTGATGTCCCTGAACATCACGCCGTGCTTAGGGAAATTGGGGATCGAGCGTATCTTCGATTTGACATCTATCGTTATGGTCTTTTCTTTCATAACAAATTTTTATTGCGCGGGGTTTAAAATATTTTTTATGATGATCAGCCTCGGACCAGCGGGGAGCCCCGCGCGCAGCACGCTGGAAGGCGTGGCGAAAGTGAAAGAGCTCGGACTACATTGCATGGAGGTCCAGTTCACCCACGGTATAAAGATGGGGATCGCTCTCGCGAAGCGGATCGGCAAGGAGAGGGAAAGGGTAGGGATCGGGCTTAGCGTGCACGCCCCTTATTACATCAACCTCGCCAGTAATGAACCGGAGAAGATTAAGGCTTCCAAGAAAAGGATTCTGGACTCCTGCGAGCTCGCGCACTACATGGGAGCGAAGCACGTAGTCTTCCATCCCGCTTACTTCGGGGGGAAGGATAAGGAAAAGATATACCAGACCGCGAAAGGGCACATAATCGATATGGTGGGGACGATCGAAAAGAGGAAATGGAACGTTTTGATCTCGACTGAGACCACGGGGAAGCATTCCGCGCTCGGCAGCCTGGAGGAAACCATAAGGCTCTCCAAGGAAACCGGATGCTCCTTTTGCGTTGATTTCGCCCACCTGTTTGCAAGGAATTACGGGAGGTTGGACTTCGCTGAAATATTCGAGAAGCTCAGACCCTTAGGAATGAAGCACCTCCATTCTCATTTCTCAGGCATAGAGTACACCTCCAAGGGGGAGAAGAACCACCTCATGCTGGAGGAGGGCAAGCCCGATTTCGGGGAGTTCGCGAAAGTCCTGCTCGGGCAGAAATGGCTGGATTCCATAACTATTATATCTGAAAGTCCAATAACATGGAAGGACTCCCTTAAAATGAAAGATATCCTGGAAAAAGGGGGATACAGGTGGAAGGAATGATCGAGATCTACACGGACGGCGCTTCGAGGGGGAACCCCGGACCGGGAGCCATCGCTTTCATAATAGCCAGGGAAGGGAAGATCGTCAGGAGTCATAAGCATTACATAGGAAGGGCAACTAACAACGTCGCTGAATACCGCGCCCTGATCTCGGCCCTGGAAAGAGCGAAAAGCCTCTCGAAGGACATCCGCTGCTTCTCGGACAGCAAGCTGTTGGTGAAACAGATGAAGGGCGAATACAAGGTCAAGAAGCCCCACATAAGGGAGCTCTTCGAGAGGGCGAAAGCGCTGGAAAGGAATTTCGAAAGGGTCGAGTACGTCCACGTTAACAGGACGAACCACGGGATAAAGATGGCGGACAGGATGGTGAACGAGGTTCTGGACAAAATCTGATAAAAATAAAAAACTATAATCGTAATAATCATCATGGAAACCGTGGTGAGGGGCAGAGGCTTATTTAAGAAAACCTTTTACGTGTGTGACAATTTTTATGAACTTTTCACCAAAGCAAATGAAATAGCGAAATCGGTGAACAATCCCCGGCATCATTATTACAAAATAAATGGTGTGATCCTGGATGAAATAGATGGTGTTTTCCTGTGTTTCCCTCATGGGGATGATACCCTGATATTCGAATACAAACCCTTATCTTTCAAGAAGAAAATTAAGGGAGTGCAAGGGGGCGACAAGGTTTCTATCAGCGGTTACATAAGCGACCTTTTAAATGATGATTTTCCCATTGCGAGGGGAATCGAAAAAAGTGGTTAATCCTTATCGACCAGCCTGGCCTTCTCTATCACGTATATCCCCCTAACCCCGTCCCATTCCTTCCTCGCCTTTTCGATCTCTATCCTCTTGCCGAAGATCGGGCCGTCCAGGACGAAGGTCTCGGCCTCCCCTCCCTCGAATCCCTTGTGGATTCCGTACTTTTTGCTCAGCCTTTCGAGATCATTTATTGCCTCGCGGTCGAGCTTCCTTCCCAGCCAATCCTCATTTAATCCTTCCGCCGACACGGAGGTCACTATCACCTCGAATCCGGAG
>Ga0180438_10009098_pt1 | contig 12462 bp, 9 predicted proteins | sample SS_ome_12_FD_132455 | JGI IMG/M metagenome (GOLD analysis project Ga0180438, IMG submission 132455) | Hypersaline lake sediment archaeal communities from the Salton Sea, California, USA - SS_3_D_2 metaG | ecosystem: Environmental > Aquatic > Non-marine Saline and Alkaline > Hypersaline >...
AGGCCTACGCCCACGCCGCGATGCGCCGCGCGCTGGACGCCAAGCGGACCGAGGGGCTGGACTACGTCAGCTCGGCCGCCTGCGGCAAGTGCCATCGCCGCCAGTTCGCCTCCTGGCGGAAGACGCCCCACGCCCACGCCTACCGGACGCTCCAGAAGGTCAAGCGGACCGGCGACCCCAACTGCCTCATGTGCCACACCAGCGGCTTCGGCACGAAGAAGGGCTTCTACACGTTCAGGAAGACCCCGAAGCTCGCGGGCGTCAACTGCCAGGACTGCCACCGCTTCAACGTCGACGAGCATCATGAGAAGTCCTTCAAGATCCCGCGCGTCGGCGAAGACGTCTGTACCACCTGCCACACCCCCGTCACCGACCCGAAGTTCAGCTTCAAGAAGAAGCTCCCCCACGCCCGCTGCGCCAAAGGAAAGAGCTGAGGCCCGCGGATCGGCAGCGAGGACTCGCAGGAACGCCTCGGCACAACGGTCAGGCAGGTTGGGCATGACAGACCATCGCGTCTCCCGTCGCCGCATACAGACGGCCTTGTGAGGGAGGCGTCAACCCAGTCCTGTCCGCCAGCTCTCGGGGGGGCCTCCGTTACTTCGCCTTGACGTCGTAGCAGAGCAGCAGGCTCTGGTCACGGATGTACAGCTTGCCGTTGGCGATCACCGGGTGCGTCCAGGCCGGGCTCCTCGTGCGGTCGGGCTGCTCGAACCGTCCGTGCTCGACGTACTGCTTCCCGTTCGGCTCGATCAGCACCACCGTGCCGTTCTCCATGCGGTAGTAGAGCCGGCCGTCCGCGAAGGCCAGCGAGCCCTTCGCTCGGCGCCCTTCGTCGGCGCGCCGGTCCCACAGCGTCTTGCCGGTCTTGAAGTCGAGACAAACCAGGGCGCCGCCCTCATTGCCGCCGTTGGCGCCGTACAGGCAGCCGTCGTGGAGGATGACGCCGCCGTGGTGGTTCTGCATGTCCCGGGTGAAGAAAACTTCCTCGGCCTGGACGCCGCCACCGGCGTCCTTGGTCAGCTTCACCAATCCGCCGCCCGCGCCGTAGGCCGAGGCGGCGAAGATGTGACCGTCGTGGAACAGCGGCGTGGTGCAGTTGATGCGGTGGGTGTTGGCGGGGCGGTCATACCGCCAGAGGAACTTCCCGTCGGACGCCGAGACGGCGACAACCGAGTTTGCGGTGACCTGAACGTACTGGCGCTGCCCTGCCACGTCGATCGCGATGGCCGAGGCATACCCCGCTCCGGCCCCACCGCGACCACGGCTGAAACCTCCCGGACGACCGCCAACGCCGCTCGGACGGAAGCCGCGTCGACCCACGTTACTCATCCGGCCGCCCTCGAAACCTCTCTCCGCCTGCCAGACCTGGCCCTTCGAGTCCGTAAACGGCGCGATTGAGCCGGCCTGGATCCGTATCGTCGCCGCACCTGTTGCGGCCTTCGCCTGCGGGATGATCTCGATCGCGTTGATGGCCGGGTTCTCGACCTTGGGCGTAAAGACGATGCGGAACTCCCCGTTGGTCACTTCCACAGGCACGGTCTCGACATAGGCGCGCCGGGGACCGCCCGCCTTCGCCCAGATGTCGAAGTCCTTGAACTGACGGCCCTGGACCGTGAAGGAGAAAACGCGCTGGCCGGGGCCGGTAATGCCTCGGTACATCTCGGCGAAGTAGAGCTTGGCGGTGTACTTGCCGTTGGGGATCTTGCAGGAGAAGGCGCTCATTCCCCAATGCTCACACATGAACAGGCCCGGATCCTTGGTCCCGGCAACCCCTGCGGGCGAGTTGCTGTCCCGCGCGCCGGTGGCGCTGCCGCGCCCGCCGCTGCGCCCAGCGGCGCCGCTGCTGCCGCTCGCGCCGCTGCCGCTGCCGCTCTCGCTCGCGCCGCCGCTGCTGCCGGAGCCCATCTGGGTCTTCCAGATCGTCTTGCCCGTCCTCTTGTCGAGGGCCACCAGCAGCGCGTCCTCGGCCCCGGGCGTGCAGATGACCTTGTCGCCGTCAATCAGCGGCGACTCCTGGTACCTCCAGGTCGGCACGCGGCCGCCGAAGTCACGCGTCATGCTGTGCTGCCAGACGATCTTGCCGTCCGCGGTCTGCAAGCACGCCACCGTGCCGCCCGCGCCCACGACGTAGAGCAGCTTCCCGTCGACCGTCGGCGTGCAGCCGGGCCCCTCGCTGCCCTGCCGCATTCCCTCAGTGACGGCCCGCCCGAGGCGCGCCGCCCACAGCTCCTTGCCGTCCGCCTCGGACAACGCCCAGACGACCTGGCTGGGGCCGCGATTGCTCATGCCGTACATCTGCCCGGCCGCAATCGACGGAGCGCTGTAGCCCCCGCCGAGCTTGTCGTTTCTCCAGGCAAGCGGCGGGCCGTCCTTTGGCCACTGCTTCAGCAGGCCGGTCTCCGCGGACTTGCCGTCGCGATTCGACCCGCGCCATTGCGGCCAATCGGCCAGACTGCTGCCGGCCATCATCACCACAAGCGCAGCTTTCAACATCACTTTGGTCTTCATTCTCTTCGCTCCAGACATGGGATGGGCTTGGGCTCGTCTGAGGGAATCAACGCATTTGGCGGCGCCCTATTGCCGCGGAGTCCACCCCCGGCCGGAACCGACGGCGGCGGGCCGGCAAACGCCGTCACGGCCGTCCTGACCTTCATCCTTGTGCTCCTCGTCTGGCCCGGTCCTCCTCGGACAAGTACCCGAACGTCGAGATGCGCTCGCGCGATCTTCTGCCTACAGCACCGCCAAGTTCTCCCGCCCCGCCTCGGCGTCGAGGTGCGCGTAGTACGGCGCGGTCGTCTGGACGCTCGCCTGGCCGAGGATCTTCGAGACGGCCGGGATGCGCGAGCCCCCCGGACCAGCAGGCCCCCGACCGTCCGGCGGAAGTCGTGCCGGCGGCCGCCCTTTCCTCGCCATCTTCGCCGCGATCACGGGGCCCTTGGGCGTTTCCCGCACGTCGCCCCGGGTCAGCTTGCGGATCGCCCCGAGACGCGCCCGGGTGCACGCCGCGGAGTGGACCGCCCCAGTCCGGTGTTCTGTCGCTACCCCCCGCGCCGCAGTCGTGCCAACACGCGGTGCCACCGCCCCTTCTTCAGCATGTCCAGCAGCACGGCGGCGAGGATGACCAGCCCCAGCACGACCATCTGGGTGTAGCTCTGCACGCCGGTGAGGTTCATGCCGTTCTCGATGACGGCGATGATGAACGCCCCGATCAGCGTGCCGAGGACGCGGCCCTGCCCGCCGGCCAGGCTCGTCCCGCCGACCACGACGGCGGCGATGACGTACAGCTCGTACGTCAGCCCGTACGTCGGCGCGCCCGTCCGCAACTGCGAGGCCCGCACCACGCCCCCCAGCCCCGCCAACGCGCCGCAGACGGCGTAGACCAGCAGCAGCACGCGGCGGACCGGCACGCCGCTCAGACGGGCCGCCTCCCGGTTGCCGCCGACCGCGTAGACGTATCGGCCCAGCACGGTCCGCGTCATCACCACGTGGGCCGCCGCGTACAGCAGCGCCATCAGCACCACCGTGTTGGGGATGCCGAACAGGTGGGCCCCCCGCCCCAGCCAGTCGATCGACGGCGGGACGCGGTGGATCGACTGCCCGGCGGCGAGGATGAACGCGATCCCCTTGGCCACCAGCATCATCGCCAGCGTGACGATGAACGGCGGGATCGCGAAGGCGGTGACCATCAGACCCGAGAAGACCCCGACCAGCCCGCACGCGACGGTCGCCGCGAGGCAGCAGAGCACCATCGCCGCCGGCGTGGCCGACTCGGCGCCGCCGACGTCCCGGATCAGCAGCGTCGAGAGCACCGCCGACAGGGCGATCAGGCTGCCGACCGACAGATCGATCCCCGCCGTGATGATCACCATCGTCATCCCGATGGCGATGATCGCGATGACCACGATCCGGTCGGCGACGGTCATCAGGTTCGACCGCTTGAGGAAGTCCGGCCACCAGTAGCTGCCCGCCGAGACGACCGCCGCGGCGGCGGCCGAAGGGGTGTCCTGCACGATCGACCGGAGCACCCGCCATCGCCCGGCCTGGTACGTCGCGGCGAACGCGCCGATCCTCCGCCCGCCCGCCGTGGCGGCGGCGACGGCGTCGCGCAGGCCGGGCGGCTCGCCGGCGAAGACGCCGAGAACCTCGACGCCCCGGGCCCGCAGCAGTTCGGCCGCCCGGTCGGCGAACTCCCTTGCCTCCGCTCCGGTCTCGGCGACGACGAAGGCGGTCTCGGCCGAGACGGCCTCGGCGACCCGCTCGGCCGCCTCCGCGCCGGCGGGAAACTGCTCGTTCCACGTCGCGATGCTGTAGTAGATGCACAGCAGCAGGAGCACGCCGGCCATGCCGTAGTCCGCCGCCAGGCGCCGCAGCATCGATCGTTTGGGGGCGTCGGTCATTCGTCGGGCGTCTTCTGTCGCCCCTTCGGGGCTCAGAGTAATGGGGGCGTCGCCACCGGTGGCTTCCGCCCCCGGCTATTTCCTGCCGCCCTTTCGGGGCTCCGGAGGCGGCCGTGCCGGCCGCCGTCAAACGGGGCGGATGGCCCGTGCTTCGGGGCTCCGGAGGCGGCGCTGGGCTGGTGGGGCCGGAAAACGGGGACAGGCACCTGCGCTGCGCTGCGGAGCCAGTCCCTGTTTTCCTTCGGGGCTCCGGAGGCGGCCGTGCCGGCCGCCGCTAAACGGGGCGGATAGCGCGCACTCGAGACGACCGCGGCCGGACGCCAAACTCGCCGATCTATGCGAAGCTCTTGCTGTTAATCGTCCTCGTCGTCGTCCTCGTCCTCGTCGTCGGCCGTTTCTTCCATTCAACATCCAACATTCAGCATTCGTCACTCTCGACCGCCCTATCCGACGGCCAGGTGCAGGATCTGCTCTTGCGAATACCAAACGCGCCGATCTACGCGAAGCTCTTGCTGTTAATCGTCCTCGTCGTCGTCCTCGTCCTCGTCGTCGGCCGTTTCTTCCATTCAACATCCAACATTCAACATTCAACATTCGTCACTCGCGACCGCCCTATCCGACGGCCAGGTGCAGGATCTGCTCTTGCGTGGCGGCGGCGACGTCGTCGATCGTGCCCGTGATTCGCCCCTCGTGCATCACGATGATCCGATCGCTCATGCCGAGCACCTCGGGCAGCTCGGAGCTGATCATGACGATTGCCTTTCCCGCGGCCGCCAGCTCGTTCATCAGCAGATAGATCTCGTACTTCGCCGCCACGTCGATCCCGCGGGTCGGCTCGTCGAAGATCACCACGTCGCAGTTGGCCTGAAGCCACTTGGCCAGCACGACCTTCTGCTGGTTCCCGCCGGACAGGTTGCCCGCCGGCGCGTCCGGGTCGGCCAGCTTGATCCGCATCGCCTCGACGTACCGCCCCAGCGCGTCGCGTTCGGCCCGGCTGCGGACGAAGCCGAACCGCGACAGGGCCGGCAGGTTCGGCAGGGCGAAGTTCTCGCGGACCGAGTGGGCCAGCACGAGCCCCTGGCCCTTGCGGTCCTCCGTCAGCAGGCAGATGCCGTTAGCCACCGCGTCGCGCGGCGAGCGGATCTTCAGCACTCGCCCGTCCAGCATCACCGTGCCCGCCTCGCCCCGATCGGCGCCGAAGATCAGCCGCGCCGTCTCCGTCCGCCCGGCGCCGACCAGCCCGGTCAGCGTCACGATCTGCCCCGCCCGCACGTCGAACGACACGTCGCGGACCTTCCGCCCGCTGCGAAGCCCGCGCACCGACAGCCGCACCTCCCCCGGCTGCGTGCTGCGGGGGGGGAACTCGCCGGCCAGCTTCCGGCCGACCATCATCTCGATCAGCTCGTGGCGCGTCAGCTCGCCGGCCGGGCGAACGCCCACCCGCTCGCCGTCCCGAAGCACCATCACCCGGTCGGCGACCTCGAAGACCTCCTCCAGCCGATGGCTGATGTAGATCACGCCGATGCCCGACGACTTCAGCTCGCGGATGATGTCGAACAGCCGCTCGACCTCCTGGCTGGTCAGCGTGGCCGACGGCTCGTCCATCACGATGATCCGCGCGCGGACGCGAAGGGCCTTGGCGACCTCGACGACCTGCTGCTGCGCGATGGTCAGCTCCGCGCAGCGCGCCTCGGCGTCGACGGCCACGCCGATCCGCCCGAACAGCGCCTCCGCCTCCGCCGACTCCTGGCGCCGCCGGACGAAGCCCGCCCGCGTCTGCTCACGCCCCAGGAAGATGTTCTCCCTCGCCGTCAGGTGCGGGACGAGGTTGAACTCCTGGTAGATCACGGCGATCCCGGCCCGCTGGGCGTCGACGGGGCCCGCGATGCGGACGGGCCGGCCGTCGATGCTGATCCGGCCGCCGTCGGGCAGGCACGCGCCGCTGAGCACCTTGATCAGCGTGCTCTTGCCCGCCCCGTTCTCTCCGACCAGCCCGAGCACCTCGCCGGCCCGCAGGTCGAGGTCCACCTCCCGCAGCGCGCGGACGCCGGGGAACGACTTGTCGATGCCGCTCATCTCCAGCATCGCCTCGCCGGGCAGTGGGGGGGCCGGCCGGCCGGTCATCCGACTACTTCTCCTTCAGCGACGCGTCCTGCTCGGCGTCGGCCTTGTAGTAGAGCTTCGTGGGGATCAGCACCTCCGCGGGCGTCCGCTCGCCGTCGAGGTACTGGATGATCATCTGCACCGTCCGCCGCCCGATCTGGTCGGGGAACTGGATCGGGTCGGCGTGGATCTTGCCGTCGAGGATCGCCTTCTTGCCCTCCGGCTGACCGTCGAAGCCGATGATGACGATCTTGCCCGTCCGCTTGGCGATCTCGACGGCCGCCACCGCCCCGAGGGCCGACGGGTCGTTGATCGCGAAGATCCCCGCCAGGTCGCCGTGGGCGTTGAGGATCTCACGGGCGACGGCGAAGCTCGTGTCCTTCGAGCCCTTGCCCGGCAGGACCTTGACGATTTCGATCGGGCTGTTCGCCTCCCTCAGCGCGTCGCGGAAGCCCTTCGTCCGCAGGATCACGCTCTCGACCTCCGGGTGATCGATGATCGCCACCTTCCCCTTGTTGCCCAGCGCCTCCATCATCGCCTTGGCCGCCTGGCGCCCGCCGCTGTAGTTGTCGGTGGCCACATGGCAGACGACCTTCGCGTCGGTCGCCAGGCAGGCGATGTCGGCCGTGAAGACCGGAACGCCCGCCAGGTTGGCCTCCTTGACCGCCGTGCCCACCGCCTGCGAGTCGCACGGCGTGAGGATGATCGCGCTGACCTTCTGGACCAGGAAGTCCTTCACCTGCGTGTATTGTCTCGCCGCGTCGAACTCGCCGCTGACCGCCACGACCTTGTAGCCGTGCTTCGCCGCCTCGTCGCGGACGTTGTCGACGATCTCCTTAAAGAACGGGTTCGTCATCGTCAGCACGCTGATGCCGATCACCCCGCCCGTCTGCTTGACCGCGCCGCCCCCGGCCGCCTTGTTCGCGTCCGCCCCGGCCGCCGCCCCGTTCGCGTCGCCCCCGCCCGCCGGCCCGCCTCCCTTGTCCCCGCACCCGCAGACCAGACCCGCCGCCAGCAGCGACACCGTCAGAATCGTCATCGGCCGACTCATCGCGCTCTCCTTACCATGGCCTTTCCTTCGCGCCGTCAGTGTACAGCCCGCGGGCCGACAGAGAAAGGGACTGTCCCGACCCGCACGGCCCGGCCGGGCGTTCATCCTGCTACGAAGGCGCCGCCGCATGCCGCAAACGACGATGAGGCGGGTACGCTGCACGTCGACTCGATCTTCATCATGTACGAGTTCGACAAGAGCCCGTTCGGCATGGGCGACGGCGGCGATGCGCCCACGGACCTCTACGACGCGGCATCCGGACGACTCCTCACCCGCAGGGCGACGGGCAAGACGAAGCTACCCCTGCCTCCCGACACCGCCGCGGTGATGACGCTTCTGCCCCACAAAGGTCCGTAGCGCCCCCGTCGGCCCGGTGTGGCAGCCGACGAAGCCATGCCGGTGTGACATAGGGCTGTCACCCCCGGAGAGCATTTTATGTAGATATATGTGTTTTTTTCGCAATCTGTGGTGTTTCTCCTTGACAGTGGACCCACGTCGGTGCATACAATTGGTCGCGGGTTGGGTGGTGCCCCAAATCTGTTCTGTCGTTCGCCATTGTGGTTCCCGTTCGTGCAGGATCATCAGATCGTGGTGGTCGTGTGTCTCGGCTTTGTGGGCCTCTCAGGACGCGAGGCCGGCGGGTGCTACATAAGTCCAACGTAGTTCCGCCGTGCCTGCGGTGGCTGTGCGCGCAGGCGGCGCGGGCGATTCGTCCGACAGGAATCTCCACGTCCAGACAACGAAAGGAGCATTACTATGGCACGAGCGAAACGATCGGGGGCATCGGGCAAGGGCGAGGCAAAGGGCAAGGGCATGGCCATGCCTCGGCGGATCTTCGCCCAGGTGTCGCCGAAATCCGTCGGGGGCGTGTCCATGTTCGACGCGATGGGCGGGATCAACGCCGAAACCGTCGAGGCGTTCCAGTCCGAGCAGGACGACATCGCACGGGCTTGCGACCTTCTGCGAAAGGCCGGCTTCGAGATCCTCGACGACACGTCGAGCTTCACCATCAATATCGCCGGGTCGGCCGGAACGTACCGGAAGGCCTTCGGGACGGACCTGGTCGTCAAGCAGCGTCCGGTGATCAAGGAGTTCGGCCGGGAGGACGTGGCGGAGTTCATCGAGTGTCCGGACACGCCCGTCCCCGGGTTGATCGCCACGGCGGGGACGGACTTCGAGGACGTGGTGGAGGGCGTGGCCATCGAGGAGAAGCGTTACATGATGGCCCCGCCGTCGATCTTCCCGCCGCCGAAGGGCTACTGGCACCTGGACGTGCCCGCCGACGTGTCCCTCGCCGCCAACGCCGACCGGGCCCACCGCACGGGCATCACCGGCAAGGGCGTCAAGGTCGCCATGGTCGACAGCGGGCAGTATAAGCATCCGTTCTTTGCCGCCCGCGGCTACCGCGTCGCTCCGGTGGTCCTCGGCCCCGCGGCGTCGAACCCCACCCACGACGAGGTCGGCCACGGCACGGCCGAGTCGGCCAACATCTTCTCCGTCGCGCCCGACGCGCAGCTTCTGCCGGTCAAGATCAGCTTCGTCAACAGCGTCGGCGCGTTCAACGCCGCCGTGGCCCTCCGGCCCGACATCATCACCTGTAGTTGGGGAAGCAGCAGGATGAACGGCCCGCTGACGGCGGCGGACCAGGCCCTCGCCGCGGCGGTCGCGGCCGCCTGGGCCTCCGGCATCGTCGTGATCTTCTCGGCGGGCAACGGCCAGTGGGGCTTCCCGGGGCAGCACCCCGACGTGATCTCGGCCGGCGGGGTCTTCATGCGGCAGGACGGTTCGTTCGAAGCGTCCGACTATGCCAGCGGCTTTATGAGCCGGATCTACCGCAATCGTCGCGTTCCGGACCTGTGCGGCTTGGTGGGGATGCGCCCGGGCGCGCTCTACATCATGCTGCCGCTGGAGCCGGGGGACTCGATCGACAGGGACTTGGCAGGGGGCACGCACCCCAACGGCGACGAGACGGCCCGCGACGACGGGTGGGCGGCCATCAGCGGCACGTCGGCCGCGGCGCCGCAGCTTGCGGGGGCGGCGGCCCTGATCAAGCAGGCCTGCGGCCGGCTCGGGCCGAAGGACGTGCGCGAGATCCTGATGAAGACGGCGCGCGACGTGACGCAGGGGCGATGCCACCCGGATCACGATCATCCCGCCGGGCCGGGAGTGGACCTGGCCACCGGCCACGGGCTGGTCGACGCGCACAAGGCCGTCATGCTCGCCAAGGTCCGCTGCCTGAGGGTCGGCCCGCCCATTTCGCGCGCCGCACCGACCCGTTCGGTCCGTCCGGGCCCCGAGCCGATCCGCAGGATCCCGCCGCCGACGATCCCGCAGCCCCCGAGGCCTCCGTTCCCGCCGCGGCCTCCGAGGCCCGTCATTGGACCGCCGATCTGCCCGACCGAAGGGCCCGCCGGCCTCGAGCAGGCCTCGCTGGAGGCCCAACTCGCCGCCGAGCAGGGCGCCGCGGGCCTGTCGGCCGAGGACGCCGAGGCCCTCGAGCAGATGATCATCGAGTCCGACCTCGATCTCGGGGCCTGACGGGCGGCCGACGAACATGCCGGACGAGGCCGCCGCGCTGCCGCCGCCCGGCGGGGCCCGTCCAGTCCGCGCGTCCGTGCAGCAGGCGGAGCACGCGCCATGGGAGATGTCCTACTGGTCAGCATGCCCTTCGGCGCGCTGGAGCGGCAGGCGCTGGGGTTGAGCCTGCTGAAGGCGCGCCTCGCCGAGCAGGGCGTCCGGTGCGACGTCCGCTACCTGACGTTCCCCTTCGCCGAGCTGATCGGCGAGGAGGAGTACTACTGGGTCTGCGCGGACCTGCCGCACACGGCCTTCGCGGGCGACTGGACGTTCGTCGAGGCGCTGTACGGACCGAACGGCGCCGCCGACGCCCGCTACGTTCGCGAGGTCCTTCAGCAGACCTGGCTGCTCGACGCCCGGGCCGTCGATCGTCTCCTGCGGATTCGGTCGCTGGTCGGGCCGTTCCTGGACCACTGCATGGCCGCCGTGCCGTGGGGGAGGTACGGGCTGGTCGGATTCACCTCCACGTTCGAGCAGAACATCGCTTCGCTGGCGCTGGCCCGGCGGATCAAGGCCGACCATCCTCGCGTCCGCATCGTCTTCGGGGGCGGCAATTGGGAAGACGTGATGGGCCTCGAGCTGCACCGGCGGTTCCGGTTCGTGGACTTCGCCTGCCTCGGCGAGGCCGACGAGAGCTTCCCGGCGCTCGTGCGGGCGCTGCGGGGCGGGCGGCTGAGCCCCGCGGCGCGCCGGAAGCTGAAGGGCGTGGTCTACCGCGCCGCGGGCCGAACCGTCGCCGCCCCGGCCGCCCCGCCCGTGGCCGACCTCGACGCCCTGCCCATCCCGGACTACAGCGACTACTTCCGCGACCTGGACGCCGGCTCGGCGGGCACGCTGGCGGCGCCGACGCTGCTGTTCGAGAGCTCGCGGGGCTGCTGGTGGGGCGCGAAGCGCCAGTGCACGTTCTGCGGCCTCAACGGGTGCACGCTGGCGTTTCGGCGGAAGAGCGCCCCGCGCCTGCTGCGCGAGCTGGACCACCTGGCCGGACGCTGGCGGATCGACAACCTCCAGGCGACCGACAACGTGCTGGCGATGGAGTACTTCGACGACCTGATCCCGGCGCTGGCCGAGCGGGGGGGCGAGCTGCGGCTGTTCTACGAGATCCGCGCCTGCCTCCGCCGCGATCAGGTCCGCCTGCTTCGCGACGCGGGCATCCGCATGGTCCAGCCCGGTGTCGAGAGCTTCAGCGACCGCGTCCTGCGGATCATGCGCAAGGGCACGGGCGCTCTCGACAACATCCAGGTGCTCAAGTGGTGCCGCGAGTACGGCATCCGCGCCGAGTGGAACGTCATCTACGGGTTCCCTCGCGAGAGGCGGGCGGACTACGACCAGGTGCTTCGGCTGCTGCCGGCGATTCGCTTCCTCCCCCCGCCGTCGGCCTGCGGGCCGATCCGCATGGACCGCTTCAGCCCGATGTTCCGGTCGCCGTCGGCCTTCGGCATCCGCAACCTCAGGCCGTCGGCGCCGTACAAGACCCTCTATCCGTTCGACGATGACACGCTCATGCGAATCGCGTACTATTTCGACTACGACTACGAGCCGTCCGCCGACCCGACCGGCTGCGCCGAGCAGATGATCCGCCGCGTCAACGAGTGGCAGCGGCACCCGGAGACGGGCTGCCTGCACGCCGTCGATCGCGACGGGGGCGGCCTGGTCCTGCTGGACCGCCGCAGCGACGCCGTCCGGCGCGACGTGGTCCTCCGCGGCCGCGACCGGGAGGCCTACAACTACTGCGACAGGGCGCGGAGCCTGTCGGCCGTCACGCGCCGCCTGAATCGGGTCTTCCCCGACAGGCCCGTCACCGACGAGCAGGTGCGAACGCTCCTGGACGCCTTCGCCGGCCACCGGCTGATGGTCACCGACGGCCGAAGGTACCTGAGCCTCGCGATCCGGGTGATGCCGCCGAAACCCGCGCCGACGAACGGACACTGACCGATGCCGATGGACAGACAGCACGTCATCTCGGCCGTGGTGGTCCTCCGGCCGAAGGAAGCAGGCCTCTCGCCCGACGCGGCGATCACGGCCGACAACGTCGACCGCTACGCGCCGGCGCCCGAGGCGGCCGCGCTGGCGAGGGCCGAGTTCCAGCGGCTCGGCTTCGAGGTGACCGCACCGTTGGGGATCAGCTTCTCCGTCACCGCGGCGGTCGGGACGTTTGAGGAGACCTTCGCCGCTCGCCTGGAGCCAACGGCCGCCGGCGGCCTCGAGTGTCTCGCCCCCGACGGCTCGCGAGGCCTGGAGCTGCCCCTCGACGCCTTGCCCCCGGCCCTGCGAGGCGTCCTCCACGCCGTCACCTTCACCCCCCCGCCCGACTTCGGCCCCACCGACTTCTAG
>Ga0180438_10009101_pt1 | contig 12459 bp, 17 predicted proteins | sample SS_ome_12_FD_132455 | JGI IMG/M metagenome (GOLD analysis project Ga0180438, IMG submission 132455) | Hypersaline lake sediment archaeal communities from the Salton Sea, California, USA - SS_3_D_2 metaG | ecosystem: Environmental > Aquatic > Non-marine Saline and Alkaline > Hypersaline >...
AGGTCACCATGAATCCAAACTGGATCCCTTTTCCAGTGAGGGGCACTTGAAGCTGACTCCCATAACTCTTTCAGTAGGTTTGTATCGTAGAGTTCTTTTAGCAGAGGTATCGATTGTAAGACTTCTTTTTCACGCGTGTTCAGCGGTTGCCCGCGACTGCAGTTTGGACCCTCTACAGTTGGAACCTGTTGCATAGCTTTCACAAAGAAGGCTAAATCCGTGGCTGCTTTTTGTTCATCTATCATACCTTCTTGGTCAGGGTTTGACCCTTCCAGCCACTCGCAGATAAGCCATGGGAAAGGATAGTTTTTATTCGCCATACCTTTGCCAATAATGCTCGGGATTGAAATAGGAAGCTTCGGTCCCAGTTTAGGAAGCCAAGTCAGTTCTTTTTCGATGTTTAACGATGAACCTTCTGTTCTTGGAAGACGGATAAGCTTATCGTTTCCAAGCCGATACATAGCGTTATCGGTTCCTTCAGGATGCATGAGTTGTAGGGGGTGATTTTCCCACTCAGGAAATTGCTCTTGCAGTAGGTCCTTGATAAGCTCAGGGTTAATATCTACTTCATCTATATGCATCTTGTTCTGAGACATTTAAGAATCTCCAGAAGGTGGAGATTCTAGAATTTTCCCCATTGGCGTGTCTCTTTCATCTCCTTCATATCCGTCAGGGTCATTGAAAGGCATTTCCGTATACGCCTGATTTTTATAAAACTGCACCGCATCGGGAGATGATTCTGTATGGATACTTTTGTATCCTTTCGCCTTAAGCCAAACCTCAATCCAATTTAAGAATTGTCCACCAAATCCACGGCCGCGTTTGTTGTCATCTACTACAATAATGCGCACAGCCGCTCTTGATTCGGGCCATAGTTGGATGTGGGCATAACCGATCATGTCTACGCCTTCGTAGAGGATAAAATGAATATGGTCCTTGTGATTGAATGTCCATTCATAAGGATCCTTAATTGGAACTTTGTCAAAAAAATACTTTTGTCTGAATTGCTTTGCCGCATTCCACTCATTAAAGTGAGTGCAAATGACGAAACGGAGTCGGTTAAATCCAGTCTTTTTTAAGATTTGGTGGATAAAGCTATTTTTTCCAAGGTTGTAGCCAGTGAACATGGAGTTGTTTTTTTCGAATGAAGTTTTGTTCTCGAGTAGTCCTAGCTTGAGTATTGCATACTCATCCTTAACCTTTGGGTTATTTCTTAAATAATCCCGAAAAGTGAGATTCAGCTCAATCTCAGGATGGTTGTTTTTATACACATGTAGGTTGACGCTGACCAAATCACGCTTACTGAATCCGTAATGCATAGGAATGTTGTATTCCCCACGATAATTAAAGCCTATGGACTCAAGGGGCTTTATTGTTTCGTCTGGAGTTTTTACAACAGCGATGATGTCAATTTTTGGTTTTGCGGCTAACCCAGGGACTGAAGTAGAGCCGATATGGTGGATAGCGAGAAAATTATCACCTAAAGCTTCCCGAATTTTTTTTGCTTCTTCTTCGTAGCATATGGGCCAACCAAAATCATAAGGGACGACCTCAATTTTTCTTGTTTCTTTTCCCATAGGAGTCCTTCGATATTTGAGTATTTATTGTACAATAAACAAGACAAAAACTCCAGAGGCGCGATTTTGTAAATATTAATGATTAACTCGATGGACGGCCACAGTCTGTTGGATTTAAGTTTAGGACTTTGATTGCATTAACGTTGCCTTCAATAGCAGCATCAACAATACGCCTATCCAATTTCCATGGCTTTTCATACTTCATAAGTATTTGGATCGCTGCGCAATTTCCAGCAAGTGATTTCTCGACAAGCAGATTATTCATTGTGTACTCACTCCAAGCCATATAGCTGAGAAAAGACAGAATACTGACTACTAGCAAGATTGGGAAAGTAAAAAATTTCATGAATATAGCTTTTGTCATTTCTATCACCTAATTAAATAATTTTAAGTTTCAATCCCATAACTCCGACCGCCAATTTGCCCCAATAATGCCATCTTTAAGAGCTTTAGAAATCATCCCTCTATGTCGGTGGTCATTTCTTAAAACGTGGCACCTTCGACAGAGTGTTCGCAAGTTCCACATTTCATTACCACCCAGCTTTCCAGATTGAATGTGGTCAATATGCGCTGTGTCTTCTTTCAGAGGTTCATTACAACGCTGACAACGATAGTCATCTCTTTCAAGAACTTTTTTCCGTGTTTCTTTCCATATCTCGATGGGTTGCCGCTTTTTTGGCATAAAAAACCGTACCTTACCTAACCGGGCCAAACCTTACCGTACCACACCATACCACACCAAGCCCATCCGTGTGATAACTTTCTAATTCTTGATTTTCAAAAAAGGATCTTGAATAGATTGATGCTCAAAACAACTTACTGCAAATCTCCCAAAACCAATATTTCTTCCATCACCTAATCCTACATATGCTCCTGCATGTAGAATTGAAGATTCCATCTCCCCAATAGAAATAATGCTACTATCCCAGCAAATGGACAGTGAACATGACCAGTCCTTTCTTAAAGCAACTCGATACCTCGCATTTTTCCCCCTCGTTGTTGGATTTTTAACACCTCTGACATCCAAATAAACAGGTTCTTCAGAGTCTTGTGTTAGCCCCCAATCGTCAGGAACAAAGCGATTCAGAAAAATTTTATCCTCATTGATTAACAGGGTAGAAGCCATTTTTGGTTGGATCGAACCACGACCGGACTTTATGTGCTTTGCTCCATAGCAAAAACAGCTGTAAAAATAATTTTCTGGCAAATACAACTGATTGTCGCTTGTTCGCACGTGAATTGTTCTCTTCCACTCTTCAGGATCGTTCCCAGCGCTTCCTGTTTTCTCTTTCTTTTTTGTTGAAAGAGCATCTACAAAAAAGGCATTTATCAGCATTGGACGAATACCTTCTAAAACTAGATTAGCTCTTTTGAATGTTGACATTCCGTACCTCATTTCGATTTTGTGATCCTCAAGAATACACACCTTAGTGTTTGTTTTCAACACTATCGTGTGTGTTATTTGGAAAATCCATCTAGTAATCTCTATTAAGAAATGAGAATTACAGATGGATCATGAGAATAAAAAATTGAAAAAGCAAATCCTCACTGATTTTGCAGCTATAGTTAGAAATCGTCGTCACGAGTTGAACATGACACAAGAAGAGCTAGCAGAAAAGGCGGATTTTCACGTTAATTATATTGGCGGTTTAGAAAGAGGAACTCGTAATCCTTCTTTATTTAGCCTTACTATCTTGGCGAAGGCTCTTTCTGTCTCCCCAAAAGATTTGGTCCCTGAAAAGTAAGGTTTTGATTTTATTCACTTCATATGTAGTCTTTAAATTGACGGGACTGTCTCTGAAATTCTCCAGGCCTCTGTTGGACTTTGACGGTATTTTTCCAAATCTACCATCTTTAATTCAGGTACCTTTTCGTAAGCTACTCTTCCCTTACGGGAGTACTTGGTCACCCGAATACCTGATCCTTGAGAAGTTTTCTCACCAGCCAGCCCAATCAAAGCTTCCCGACATTCTTTTTCCTGCTCATCAATGGTTTTCTTCTCACTCTGGATTCTCTTCCACTTTTCAGCATATCTTAACCAAGGCTCATCTGTGCGTTCATTGATTGGAGGGTTGTTTTCTTGCATACACCTATAGAACTCAATTTCCTTTTGAATGAGTTCTTGGATGAGTTGCTCATCACGATCTAATTCTAGAAGAACTCCTTCATTGCCATCAAAGCTGTAGTAGAACATCTTTTTTAGACCTGTAACAGCCAATTGATGTTGTATCTGTATTTGATAGTGCTCTGGGATGATACCTTGAAGAGCCATAGCATGGGTCTTTTCACCTGGGCATTTGATTTCGACGGCTTGCTCTCCATCCATTGTGATACCGTCCATGCTTGCAATGATAAAATCATGCTCATTGTGTGTGAGGACATCGGGCCACATGACGAGGCCAGTTTGCTCCTCAAATGCCGTGCGAGCCTCTGGCTCCAAATCTTTACCGCGCCTCATAGCTTGTGACTCGAAAAAGGAATCTTTTATCCCCATTTTCTCTTCCCATAATTGATGGGGTGTTTTCCAAGGAGATTTTCCCATGATGATAGGAGCATCACTTGACCCAATCTTATTGCGTCGGAACTCCAGCCATTCATTTGTGTTTTGTTGTAAGTGCTTCATAATTGTTACTCCTTATTTTGTTGGTCTTCGATGACTTTTTTAACATTTTGTAGCTGCTCTCTAGGAAGATCTGAGAACGATTCGCAGCCGAAAGCTCGATTTAATCTCGACAGGAGCTGGGAACGAAATTCTTTCATCTCAGATAGTTGATCTTCAATGATCTGCGCCTCGTCGAAACTTATTACTTCAGGTTTTTGTTTGACTTCCACCGTTGTCATTTCCTGTAACATTTCCTCTTTGGTATAAATTCCCGATAGTTCCGCAGGAAATGCTTTCCGTAGAGCAAGTGCTTCAGCACATTTACCGAGCATAATATGCCCTTTGTAATGCCAAAAAACTGTAGGTTTTCCCTCTCTGGTTGTTTGGACATATTCATTCCAAAAGGCAGTAGCACTAATCTCATGCCACTGTCCATCGGGTGTCATTTTCTTGACGAAGGCTTTTGCCCACTTCAGGTTGTCGTTTTTATCGTAACCAAATTCAATATCACGACCTGGTGCATACCGACCTGTTCTATCTGCGATGAGGCGATAGCCATCAATACCTGTTTGAATTGTCATGACTTCTCTTTTTAATGCGGAATCCCAGCGCTTCACTGCAAAGATTTGCCTCATGAAAGGATCAAGTCCTGTCCTTTTACAGGCGTGGATAAATAATTGTAGCTCATCATCTGTGGTACCTCTACAGATCGTACGTTTTATGAGACTAAGTTGACTGGAATCGTATTCTGATTCCGTAAACTTCTCATTTTTTATTGCTAGGGTCATAGAAAACTCCTTTTCTTACCTATTGGATTGCTGTGCGATTATGTACAATGAAACTATACATATTCAGGTAATTTATGTCCAGTGTCATTGTACATATGTGTACTATTTAAAGAATCACTATACATTTATGTGGATTGAAATTAGACAAAATGTCACAATGGCACTGTACAAATCGGTAGGATCCATTGATGAAGCTAGATAACTATTTCAAAAAATTTTCTATCAATAAGGCTGGGTTTGCAAAGAGCCTAGGCATGTCAAGAAGCTATATTTATTGGTTGATAAATGGGGGGATTCCCTCTGTAGAAGCAGCAAGAAAAATTGAGGAAGCAACTGAGGGCAAAGTGAGTAAGGAAGAGTTGCTATTCCCTAATGAAGTTAAAAATGAGGATAAACATGAATAACGAAATTCAAAAGTACGAGCCTATTATCGTTTTTAAAGGGAAAAATATTAGAAGAGCAATGCATAACAATGAATGGTGGTTCGTAGTTAAGGATGTCGTTGAGGCTCTAACGGATACCGTAAATTCTACCGACTACATCAAAAAAATGAGGCAACGTGATCCATCCCTTGCAGAAGGGTGGGGACAAATTGTCACCCCCCTTTCCGTTGAAACTGCAGGTGGGACGCAGAAGCTTAACTGTGCCAATACTGAAGGAATTTTTCGTATCATCCAATCGATTCCATCACCCAAAGCCGAACCTTTCAAACGGTGGCTTGCAAAAGTTGGATATGAGAGGATTCAGGAAATCGAAGATCCCGAACTTGCCACTAAACGAACACGAGCACTCTATAAAGCAAAAGGCTATCCAGATGATTGGATTGAAAAAAGGATGCGTGGTATCGCGATTCGCGAAGAACTTACCAATGAATGGGAAAAAAGAGGCATCAAAGAGCAGAAGGATTATGCAATTTTGACGGCAGAAATTTCTGAAGCGACGTTCGGGTTAAAACCCTCCGAACATAAAAAGCTGAAAAATCTAAAGAAAGAAAACCTCCGTGACCACATGACTGATCTGGAATTAATTTTCAGTATGCTTGGGGAAGCGTCTACAACAGAGATTGCTGTCGAAAAAGATGCTCAAGGATTTAAGGAAAATAGACAGGCCGCCAGGGCGGGGGGTGAGATTGCAGGAAATGCCCGTAAAGAGCTGGAAGAAAAAAGTGGTCGGAAAGTGGTTACCGCTTCCAACTTTTTACAAACACCAATCGAAAATGATGTTACCCCTGAACAGATTACTTAATGTTCACCATTTCAGCACTTGTTCGGATAACGCTATCAAGGCTTCTGTATCACCAGAGAAAGCCTTGATGCGTAAGTCTATCCGTTTTCTGGTTGTAACGCTTAGTTTTTTGTATCCAGCAGATTTTTTAAATTTTCTAAGAAAAGATAAGGTCTCTGCTGTATCGTCAAAAAAATTAGGTTCTTTCAGGTTTGCTTTGACCATTTAGATACTTACTTTTGAGATAACCATTATTGCTGTTCATAAGAATCCAGCCTTCCATTGTTTTTTCAAAAGCTTTTAATTCACTTTCATAAACACCATACCATTTTTTGGCTTCTTCTTGGGCTTTATGATCCCCTTCATAAGCCTTAATCAGAGTATCGCACTCTTTTTGTGATTGCTTGCTGTAGGCTTTATACTCGTCACTTTCCTTGCATTTCCTAAGTCTTTCAAGAGCACCCTCTTCACTATAATCTGGGTCTAGAGGAATCCATCTATCTTTATTGTTCATGTTGTACACTCCTTTTCGTGTGCGTGTTAATCATAATTTCACCAATTTCTTATGTGTAAAACCATCTAATTACCAGTGTTTTATACAGATTTAGATAACAAATATTATCTAAAAAATGTTCTAGAGTTCACTGAGAGCAATTATGTTCTGCAAACATCAAATAATGCCTTCCATCTCCTTTTGTGCCCTACGAAGTTCTATAATAGCTTCTCGAACCTTCTTTCTCTTTTCTTTAGCCTGCTTAGTGTATCGTCCGTGTTTAGTAACCATAGCACCTCCATGATGGTAACAACGACCGTTTGCCATAGCAGGTCTTTGGCAAGGTTTCCCTGAGCTTCTAGCATAAGCTCCACATTTAGGTAGGCTTTTGAAATTAAATCCTAGAGCCATGGGCTATGCGCCTTTTTTTTCTGGGTTCTTCCCGATACTTGTCTGTAACACTGCTTGTCCTTCGTTATGAACAAAATAGTTAACATTGATATTACTTCCCTTGCTCCGGTATTTCTGTAATGTTTCAAGAGCTTGGTGAGACAGTCTCATGAGCATCATACCATGGCTAGTATCTGTGCTATTCGTACTGCTAAGTTTTGCTAATGCCAGAAAGTGAGTTGCAACAAACTGTGATGCAAGGATCATTTCAACTGCATCTTGAGGATTTACTCCCTTAACAAGAGAAATTACGGAGTCTATCGCAATGTCATCTACCTGATTCCCTAAGATAAAATCATCTTTAGCATTTACAACATCAAAAGCTCGCAGTAATAAGGATCTGGCCGCTTTAGGGTCATCGCATTGTACAGCATCAGCCAAAAGGGAAATTTTCTTAGGTATCGCTATATTTTTTGTCATCTTACTTCTACTTGGTGAGTTTCGTGAGTTTCGTGAGTTTGTTTTAACCTATGCGATAAAATCGTCAGAATTACCATAGGTGTATATGACACTTTTAATAAGGTAGTATAAATAAACTCACGAAACTCACGAAACTCACACTTCATATTTATAATCATATTTTTTTAATTCTCCATGTTTCTGCATGTTGGATTTTTGCCATTTTTTCTAATTGATAACCGCATTCGATTCTTTTATTGTGTTTAGCAAGTTGTTTTCCAAGTGATCTTGGGTTAACCCCCCCTTTATTATCAGGAGCCATTTCAAGTAATGCATCTAGTAAATCCTCATTTCCTTCTTTGGATTCAATTTCGGCTTTTTTTATGACATCTTTAACTTTTTGGCTATAATCACCAAATATCGTATGCCAAGATACAAAAAGATTTCCGATCTTCACTCTTTCTGGATCATCATTTTCTATTTCTTTTCTACTTTCACATGGATCAGCACATCCAACCCAAATAATGGCAGATCGTACTAGGTCACTCCACTCTTCAAATCGCCCATATGTTTTAATTTTTTGTTTTGGTTTACCTGCATGTATATAAGCTTTTAGAACTGTAAGCGCAGCTACCACAATTTCACCGCGATTTTTTGGAATGTGTTCATAAAGGTTTATGTCAAATGACCTTTCTTCCGGTCGTTCTTCATTCGCATCGATAACACACAGCAGAGCACGTGTAGAAAGGTCACCAGCAAATCGTAAGTTGTTACCTGTTGCTAAAAAAGTTATATCCGTTGGGGCTGTTGCGCTTCCTGTTTTTCCTAGTATACGATCTTTATAATAAGGTTGGGTTAGAGCGCAGCAAAGAGCAGCACTTGAAAATGGTTCAACAATATTGTCATAACAAGCGATGCTGTCACCTTCCATAAGAAGAGCCATAAGTCGTTTTTTTTCTTCTGCTTCATTTTTTTCTGGAGGTACGACGCAATTTCTTGATCCTGTCGATATTAATGATACAACATCGGCGAGTAAACTTTTCCCACTACCCATTTTAGGAGCGCTAAAACCGTGTAAAGGGGCAGATGATATAGATTTTCGAATTAGTGCCGTTAATATTGCCGATAATGCAACAGAAAAGTTTTTTCCTTTTCCGTATATTTCATCACTAAAAGGAAACCCTTTTAAAATTTCTTTAAGAATTGTCAATGAAGAAAGAGCATCTTCTTTAGATGGTTTTTCTAAAATTTTTGGAAACTTGGTTGATGACTGAAAATATAATCCAGAAGTTTCATCATATCCTGGTTTTTGAAGAATGCTTCCATCTTTACGTATTGTTGGAGACTGGATAATACCACGAAGAACAGGAATGTTCTCCCATTGTTTTCTAGACAAAAGGTGCTTTGCAATTTTTTCAGGGCAATCAATTATTTTATAATCATTACTTCTTGCGTCATATTTTTTCCAAATACAAATTTTTGTAAGAATTTCTAGTAAAAAATATAAGTCTATTTCTTCGATAGTCAAAGACTCTGGTGAACGAATAAGCCCATTATTAGATAGGATTCTATTGCCTTTTTCATCATCAATTATCTTTTTTTTAGGAGAGTGTTTAGCTTCAATTAGACGAACTAACGTATTAGATCTTTGGTAAACACCTATTGAACTGTGCTTTAGCAGTTTTTCAGCTGCATTTACGGCATCATGAATTTTTCCTGGTTCTATGATAAAACCATTTTTATTGGTGTTTTTAACGTCTTCCTCCTCCATGGAAATATCTGATTGCTTTAAAGTGATTTTTTCTTGGTTTTCAATCGTTTTTTCCCAAAGGGGTTTATAATGTGCGTGTGTTTTTTTATCTTTTTCAGACATATCTTCAGGAAGAGAGTCTTTATATAACCAGCTCCAGTGTAACCCAGATATATAGCATTCTAATTCAATATCTTGCTTTTTTTTGTTATTCAAATGCTCGGATAATTCTAGACTAATTTGTTTTTTTGCTATTTTTGATTCATCTTTAGAACCGTACCAGAGCTTATCAAGAGTAAGGTCAATCCACCGAACAACTTGTATCTTTCTTTTTCCATTGGACCATCTTTTTGCGACCTTATCGGCATCCTCTTTACTTAGATAAACCCATCCAGCAGCCGTAAATTCTGCGGTGGCTCCATCTTTTCTTGCTGAATTTGCAGTTAACCTAAATTCAGGATCACCGTCAACTTGGAGAAGATAACAAAAGTTTATTGTTGGTATCTCATGTAAAGTATCGACAGAGTCTTTATTATCGAATTCATCCGTTTCTGGAATTTCTAGGTCTAGTAATGTATTATTATTCATATCACTTACTCCTCGTGCAGAGTATAAGCTTTGTTGAAGCCATCAATTTCATGACTTATACTAAATTGATTGCATGCTATTGCAATATCTTGAGTCTTTTCTATAAATTGGCGAGCCCACCAATCAGCTTTCTGAAACATTCTACACCTCCTGCAGGCGAGAAATTGCCTCCCAAAACCTCTCCTCATCAATTAGGACTCTTCTTCCAATTGTGACAAAAGCTTCTCCAAAGCCATTATCTGGCGATCCCGCCCGAAGAGCCCATATCGCAGCATCACTATCTGGCCAGCAACCTTGCTCCTTATTTTTTTGGGAGAAGTTTTTTACAGTAAAAAATCTTTTGGAAACATAGGTTGTGGATTCTAATGAATTCTCTGAAAGTTGTTGTTTTGTCATTGCAGCTCCTATTCTGGATTAATGAAATTTGCTTCATTTTACTGCTGTTTTTGAAAAACATCCCTAGCCAGAGAACTAGTTGTGCGGGAATTTACCCTGAAAAACTATTGTAAAGTGTTGGAGATACGCGGATTACAATTGATTTAGATTGGAATATTAGAGCTTTTACGCAACTCTTTTAAAATTTCTCGACGATGAAAGCCGGCTATAGGACCGGGATCAACTTTTCGTAAACGTGCTCTTTGTTTTTTAGATAGACGTTCATTGACTAATGGGTGTGGAAACGATAGAAATGCAGTTGGTGAAACAGATGCATTATCTGATTTAAAAAGATCACGTGACACTTTCTTAAGGGAAGCTTCAAGGCTATCTTTAGTTAAATTACGAAATAATTTATGAGGACGCTTTTCGGTAGCATTTCCTCGGAGGATTTTTAGAAGTCGATGTAACCCTTCAGAAATTTCCACCTCTTCATTATCAAATACAATAGATGGGGTTTCTTTACTGATATTAGCTGTGTCAAAATTCAAAACTTTAGAAATTGTAATATTTTCTGAGTCAGGATTTTGCGATAACCAAATTAAGGTCCAAAGTAAACAGGCGACATCTCCATCTTTTTTTCTTTTGATAGGATCACCCAGAAAGCTATCAATAAAATATTTTAGTATTTTCCCCGCCTTTATCCGATCGATAGCCATTGATTGATCCCAACGTCCTTCATCGGACTTAGTATTATTTTGACTTGATTCAAAGAAATTATCCTCCCACTGTTTGATGAAGAATTTCTTTTCACTTTCATTCCAATCAACATCAGTAAAAATAAGTTCCTCTAAATAATTTTTCCATAAAATCATGAGGTGCTCATAATTTCTGTAGGTTCGTTTTCGCAATATAATACGCACTTTTTCATAAGCGTGTGCTATGTAATCAGTAGCAGTAGGAGCGAAGGGTTTTGCGAAAATAGTTGCAGGGTTCTTTGGTATTGTGTCATGCCCTTCTGGGTCATTTTGCCATTTTCTTACTACTTCTTTAAATAGAGGTAGTGAGTGTTGGTACATATTAGTTCGAATTTTTGATTTTCCATTATTTTCCCTGCGAATAATTTCAAAAGCTGATTGCACTTGAAATGTGAAGGTGTTTACGTAGTTTTCTTTTTCAAACCAATCAATTTCATAAGAAATTTCACTTGAGTCTGGGCAGTATAGTAGGATTTCCCAGTAGTTTTTATTTGCTAAAACTTCCATTTTGCGAGGTAAAGAAGTTTTTATTCCCCACCACGTTACTAATGTTTTGTTAGTAAACTGGCTGCTTGAGCAGATTGTCATAGGTAGGATCGCGCCTAAACACGGATACAAACGACAAGCTTCTTGCAACTCCTTTGATGGGGATAAACGCCTCATTGCTAACGCATGTGCCTTAACTTGCTTTTCAAAACATTTTTTCGATGCAGGAGGTACGTCAATTGGTATTTTCTTTCCGTAAAAATAAAATTGAACTATTTTAGAAGTGTTTTCTATTTCATTGGTGCAATTGTTAATGCTTTCTATAATATCTGTCATCTCTTTAGCGAGAGTCCGGTATTTACATTTAGCCATTCTTGCAACCTTCAGAGAGGTTATTGTGCATTCGTTCCATAAGGTTTGCTACATGTTTTTGGCTATAATGTGCGTAACGACGAGTCATGGAAGGGGATTTATGTCCAAGGATAGTCATCAATTCTCCTTGAGTAGCACCATTCATAGCTAAATAAGATGCTGCAGCATGTCTAAGATCGTGAAATCGGAAATCTGTAATTTCTGCTTGTTTTAGGGCTTTTCTAAAAGCATTATAAATATCTACAATACCAGAGCGATTAGTAGAACTTGAGGGTTTAAAAACTAGTCCAGAATCAATATCGGTTGTCTTACAAGAATTGAGAATTTCCTCGACAGCTTTTGTTATAGGGATTATTCTCCGCTCTCCATTTTTCGTATTTTCAAGCGTGATTACCTTAGTATAAAAATCACAGTTTTCGAAAGTTAGAGTTAGAATTTCTCCTTGACGCATCCCAGTTAAAAGAGCAAGGGATACAATATTAAAAAGGTGAGGGCTAGGCGATTCTTTACAAGCTTTCATGAGGCGATCCTTCTCTTCTAAAGAAAGTAGTCTATTTCGGCCTTTGCCTTCTGCCGGTTTAGATACTTTTCTCATAG
>Ga0180438_10009102_pt1 | contig 12458 bp, 14 predicted proteins | sample SS_ome_12_FD_132455 | JGI IMG/M metagenome (GOLD analysis project Ga0180438, IMG submission 132455) | Hypersaline lake sediment archaeal communities from the Salton Sea, California, USA - SS_3_D_2 metaG | ecosystem: Environmental > Aquatic > Non-marine Saline and Alkaline > Hypersaline >...
CTACTCCACAATTGCCAGAATGTCGCTCTCGCGCATGATGAGGTACTTGGTACCCTCTTGCTTGACCTCGGTGCCAGCATACTTGGCGAAGAGAACGCGGTCGCCGACCTCCACGTCCAGCGGCTGCCGCTCGCCTTTGTCATTGCGGACACCTGGCCCCACGGCCAGCACCTTGCCTTCTTGGGGCTTCTCCTTAGCCGTCTCGGGGAGGACGATGCCTGAGGCGGTCATCTCTTCCCCCTCGATGGGCTCCACCCACACCCGGTCGCCCAGCGGACGTAATTTTTGCTCTGCCATAGTCTTTTCCTCCATATGTTTTGAGTCCGATGGCCATTCGGGCCGTGAATTCGGCCAGAGGCCACAGCTATCCACTGACTAATCGGGGTTTCTTGAGACCTTAGTCCCATTCTTCCTCGATGCCCTCTTCCTCGATGCCCTCTTCCTCATCCCAATCCTCTGCATCCCACGCTTCCTCATCTGGATCCCAATCCGCTTCAAATTCAGTGAACGCCCAGTCCAACTCCAGGGGTTCCAGGTTGATGACTTCCAAATAAGCCCCACAATTGGGGCAGTTGACCTGCTGACCTTCCGTGGGCTGAGCGCCCGGCATAACCATCCACCCACACCCCGGGCAAGCTGCTACCGCTTTTTTTGTTTTTAGGTCCATTAGTCTATTCCTCCTTCCACTGGATAAGGACTAAGGATTTAATAACTAGCCCATAAGCCAACTGAATTAGGCTAGAATTTCGCCTGCATTTGAAGGAGTTATTAAAATCCCAATCCTAAGTTGTGAACTTCTCGCCGGCACTTATTTCGCCACCATCCATCATAGCTCACCGATGTATCAAAGAGGTAGAAAAAAGCTACGAAAGCCGTCGCAAATGCGCCCCTTCTGTGTAAATTTTGAAATGACTTACGCTAAACCACCTTCAGTTCGCGAGCCTGGAGTGGACAGTTTCGGCCCAGTTCGAGAGTTCGGTGATTTCGGCTTCAGTCATCTCCGCTGTACCTTCGCCTGCGAAATAACCCTCATCCTGATATACCGGTGCCCGGCCGTATAGCCAGGCATCAAACTGCTCCCATTCATCTGTTTCTAGCCAGCCTCCGACAGCTTCTTGGACTGGCCCACCCTGGCAAGGTACCAGGTATACGTAGGCATAGCCGTAGACCAATACGATCACCTGGTTACAATAGCCTGGCCGTTCAGGCACTTCACCCATGGGCCAGGCCATGACCGTCTTAACAGAGGCGCTAACCCGGTCTGCCAGCAGTTCGCCGTAGGTGAAGCGGGCCCAGGCAGCGAGGGCCCGTTCCCAGGCAGGGCCAGCCACCTGGCCCTTTCCGCGAAACACCACGTACTCCTGTGGCGTGTCGTATTCAAAAGGTGCAAATTGAGCCAACATCTCAGCGAACTCTCGACTGTGGTTGGCCGGCAATGTCCTCTGAGATTGCGTGTCACCGCACGGGCCGACCCGCGCCTGATCGTCGGACGCGATGAAGAGGCTCTTGCAGCTCTCTATATCTCCTTCACCGATTTGAGTGTGCCCCTGCCAAATCAGGTACGGTTCTGGGGTGCTCGCTTCCTCGATAGTAGGTGTCTCGGTTGAGCCAACACTCGACTGGAAGCTGAATGAATTGATGACTGTGGCGTAGAGGCTCTCCATTTGGGTATAAGTGTCGCCAACCGCTTCGTCCGCAGGCGCGAACGTGAGCCTGTAAAGGCGATCGTTGTGCACGACGAACAGTTGCCGATTGATATCCTGACCGGGCATATGATCAAGCACAACGGCTTGCTCACCATCGAGCGTTACAGTAGTGCGCTCGACATTGAATCCAGGCATAGCAGCCTCAACATCAGCCACCAACCCGTCCGCCACCTGGGCCGCCGTACGGCCTTCCGCCTCCTGCACCTCGATATGCAGGCGCGGTTGCTCAACATTCAGCAGTGAGCCGACCACCAGCACGATCTCATCCGGATTGGGATGCTCAACGGTGTAAGCTTCGGGATACAGCAAGACGTATCCATGTTCCTCATTCTTGAGCAGCCGCGTGTTGGTGGCTGCCTGGCCGGTCTCTGGCGCTGCGTCGCTTGTCACGACAGACTGACCGGCGACTGGCTCGGCGACAGCGCCAACCAAGGCACAGCCGGCCAGCCAGAGTGTTACAATTCCACATACTAAAATCGACAACATTGTTTTCATTGTAGGCATCTTTTCAGCCATTGAGGCATCCTTCACTTAAGTTTCAAACCGCGCAGTCGCCGGTCACCATCAACTACGCTACTTATTCGTGTCCCGGGCATGCCACCTCGCCATGTGCTCGGCATGGGTCCGCAGGAAAGCACTGGGCTCAGAGTAGTGATCGGAAAACTCCAGGTCGATATGGTGGTCCTGCAGGTATGTCAGCACGAAGATGCTGGGAAGGGTGCCCGGGAATTTGCCAAAGCGCTCAGTGGCTGCTGGTGAACGACTCGCCCTCCGCCTGTTCGGCCCATGGGAAGGAGAAGTGTGACTGGGCAATGAGCCACTTGCCGTCACGCTGCTCCAGGACGGCAGTCAATCGCCCCGGCAGGCCCATCTCTTCTCGGCCAATCGTCAACTTAAAGGCCATGTCCGCCGCCACCCATGCCACCGAGCCGACCGCCGAGACCAAGTGCCAGCCTATCTCCATCGATCCGGCCTCGGATTGGGACCAGTCGCGTTCGGCTTGGACCTGTATTTCGGCCAGACCCTGGCGTTTCTCGTCCGCGCCGGTGCCGTACATAAAGGCATCTGGGTCCGGCACCATAAGAGCCAAGAGGCCCTCTATGTCTCGCCGGGCATAGGCTTCGCCCATCTTGTTCAGCACAGTCATTACCGCTTTTTCAGTCTTTGCATCTGCTTTCATGACTAATTCCTCCGTTGACATTATCTTGTCTTTTGACGTAGCATCTTCCCCGCTAGCCTGCCCTGGCGGGGAGATAAACTTTTCCGCGACAGGTCGGTTTTGAAGGTCCATCCCATCTAAGTCATTGCGTACCAAGTCTATTTCTATAGCTGCAAAGTCTGTTAGTCCGGCAGCGGACCTAGCACGTCAATATTGAAGCCCGAACGCAAGCGATTGTCGGGATCGTACTTGGCTTTCAGCGCCATCAAGCGTCGATATGCCTCCGGCGAATAACCATCCCTGACGCGCTGCTGCGATTCCTCCCCTTCAAGGAAGTTCATGTAAACGCCTCCCGTCAGGTAGGGATGCAAACGCGCCTTGATCTGATCGGTATACTGCTTCAGCTCGTGATACGCCTGGGGCGTTGGAGCCAGGCCAACCATCTGGAGCAGCAAGGAGGCGTCACGATTTCCATAGGCGTTGGCGTTTGGATTTACTCCGGCAACCATCCCGCCGGCATGGCGCACTTCGGCAAAAACGAGCGGGCTTACTCCGTTGTTTGTAGTACCGTATTGGATCAGGATATCGATGGCTTCATCGCTCAACTCGCGCAGCCATATGCCGGTGCTGAGACCGGGCATCGGATCCACCGGATCGTTGCTTATGTTGGCCACCTGGCTGAACAGCATCGCCTTAAAGTCATCGATAAAGGGTGTCCGCCACGCTCGCCAATCCCGCACGAGCGCCTCTCCCTGCTCGACGGGACCGCAGTAACAACCGCGCACCATAACAAAGGATCCCCCGCGCAAAGGTTCCGGCACTTCGGGTATGGGCGGGAAATTCATGATGACAACCGACGACGTTAATTCGTCGGGAACCGACGCAATCCAGTCGCGATAGCGCGCGAACACGTCTTTGGCGCTTTCGATGGGATAGATCAGGTTGCCGCCGTAGACGGTTGTCACCGGATAGAGCCTGATCTCCATGCCGGTGACGACTCCCAGACTGCCGCCCCCACCGCGCAAGCCCCAGAAGAGGCCACTGTTCTCGGTATCGCTGGCGCGTAGGAGCTGCCCACCGGCCGTCACGAGTTCGAAGAACCGAACGCTGTCGGCAGCGAGGCCATACTTGCGCCCCAGCCAACCGAACCCGCCGCCTAGTGTATAGCCTACCACGCCCACATCTGGCGACGAGCCGAGCAAAGGTGCCAAACCGACAACCTGCGTCTTCTCCAATACCTCTCCCCACTTCGCGCCAGCTTCGACCCAGGCAGTCTGGGAGAGGGCATCTACGCGAATATCCTTCATGTTGGAGGTAACGATCAGCAGGCTGTCGTCGGCCGGGCGTACGATGCCGTGTCCGGTTGACTGGACCGCGACGCCAAGATTCTCTTGCCTGGCATATTGCATCGCTGTCACGACATCTGTCGCGCTCTTGACGACGACGATCAGCGACGGGCGTTGATCGAAGGCCAGATTCCACGCCCTGCGGGCGCTATTATACTCCTGGTCGTCAGGGGTGATGACCCGACCCTGAATACGTGATTGCAATTGGGCCCACCGCGTATCTATAGGTGACACGGCAGGCGCTGTGAATGTTGCTTCCATCAAACAGTCTCCTTGATTTGCTTTGATACGTTATTCAATTTCGGGCTGGTGGCAGAATCCGTCGCTTCCTCACTTGAATTACCAGTCGAAGAAGCTTTAAACTCTCCCACTGGTAAGAACCTGTGGGAGAATTTGGCCAGCTCCAGCAATGCCTAATTCACACTGAAGGGCAGGACCATACCCAGTTCTTCGTGCGCCTTTCCGGAGGCCGGGTCAGGGATGTGACACAGCGCCACGTAGTTGCCGGGTTGCAGATCTAGATTCAGCCAGGCTGTCTCGCCCGAGTCGATCCCTTGCAGGCCGCCCGCATCCTCAAAGGGTGGCATGCCGCCGGGTGAGTGCATAAACGCCTGTACGTCGGCCATAGTTTTACCCTCGGCCAGCTTGATCAAAGCAATCTCGTGAGGTTGCTGCCCTTCGTTGATCACTTCCCAGACTTGCGGTCCGGCTTTGATTTCAGAGGGCAGGACGAACGAAAAATCCAGCATCCTGACCGTACCATCAGCCTTTGGCTCCGATACCTCACGCTGTTCAGCGCCAGCCACCACCTCAAGGGGGGTGATCATCCCCTTGGCCAGGTGAGGAACGCCATCGGGGCTGGGCACAAAGCACAGCAAGACGTAATGCCCAGGGGTCAGTTCAACCGTGACTTGCTGGCTTTTACCGGATGGTAGAACGCCGGGGCCACCGTCAAGCGTGACGAGAGGAAGTGCTGCCTCTGGGCCTTGCTGGAGCATCGCCTGGAACTGCTCCATAGTTACATCGTCGTTGAGCCTAGCTAACTGTACATGGTGAGGCTCCTGGCCCTCGTTCTCCAACGTGATTGAAACCAGTCCGGCTTCGATCTGGGCCGGCGCCTCGAACGAATAATCGTGGGCTTTGATGGTGATGTTGGCGGGTTGGGTGGCCCCCGGCATCCCGCTACAGGCAGTCAGGATCAGGATACTGAGCAGCATCATAGTAACGGCAATGGGTCTCAGGTGTTTCATTTTTGGTACTCCTTTGTTTTAGTTTTTTTGTGATTTGTGGTCTATCCCTTTCGGGATTCTTTTCTGGTCATGGCTGGCGCGCTGATCGTCAGCCATGATATACTGGTTATTATAGACCTTAATTGTCGCAATATGGTGCAAAAGACGTATGAAAAGCGTTGCAAACAGGACATGGGTATATCAATATTGCAACGCCCCATTGTTGGTGGAATACCCCCCCCACTGGGTTACATGCGAAAACGCCGACCTTAGGGGTCGACGTTGCGTGAAGATAATCGCCTTCTGCGCGCGAAAACGCGCAAGACGTACGATGCTGTGGCCTGTGACTCTACAGAGTCAAATGAGTCAGCTCTATCTGTAGAGAGGTTTTGCTTGCCGAGATGTTGGATTGCATTACTCGTCTCCTTACCAAATGCAGCCAATTATCAGGCAGCCCCGATGACAGACGCCTCCAAGGTCGCCTTTTGAAGAAACTGACTTTTTCTCTTGCGCAACTGGCGCAACCCAACGCCAATCGCTAAGAAAAAGATAACGCTGATGAGCCCATTCATCGGCGAGATCAGCCAGTCCGTCCCCGGCAGGATCTGGATATGGCCATTGATAACAAGCGTGAAGAGCAGGGCATCCTCCACCGCGTGCATCAGCACCGCCGGCCAGATCGAATTCGTCAAGAGGCGAAGCTCTCCATACACAAATGCCCAAGAAATCGCCACTACGATCGCCAGGGGGATATACGCCGCCATGTTCAACGTTGTGAATTCCTGGAGAACCGCACGATCCAGATAGAACAGATAGTACGGGATATGCCAGGCTCCCCAAACGAACCCGACGATCAGGTGCCCGGCATAATCATTCAGACCAAGAGAATAGACTTTAGGGGCGAGATACCCACGCCAGGCAGCCTCCTCAAAGAAATTCTTTATGATATTCGGCAGTAGGGCCAGCGCGAATGCCAGGAAAAACAGCCCAAGCGCGCCCGGTAAGGGATTGGGGAAGGTGATCAAACCGAAGCCATGGCCGATGATCAGGATGCATGTCGTCGTAACAGGATAGACGAGCAGTGCGACAACGTACCACGACACGTTCCCTTTGAAGTTTGGCTTGATGCCAAAATCTTTCCAACCATCCCTGGCAAATACTCTCAATAGCGAGGACGCGACAAGTGGCGTACCGATCCACAGGAGGATGCCGAGGCCTTCTGAAGACGGATTACCCATCAGCAAATCCAATCCCCGCCCAATCCAGCCAATTGCGAGAACGATAGTGGTGAAAATCACCAGGTTACGAATTGTCGTTCTATACTTTTTATCCATTTTTATTCTCCTGTGATTGATAATTGGACTTGAAAGATTAGCGGATGGAAGGGATGAAGGTTTCCACTATGTTGCCCGCTCAAAACCTATGCTGAGTTTATCGAACATAGTGCTGCGTTTCTATTACGGGCACAGAGGCTTCTGGACCTATCTTCCGTCTGGAAAAGTCATTGCTCTCCGCGGGCATAAGCACTTCAGTAACTCCTTCCCCAAGTTGGAACATCTTGCGGCGGTTCAACCAGACGACAACTACAGCAGCGGTGATGAACATGAGAATGTCCCAAGGCTGGGCATCGGGAAAAGCAGGGTTCATCATCTGGAAGTGATACAAGGCGGAGATCAGCAGGCTGCCCCGGGCGGCGTTGAACAGAGGCGTTAGGATGATGGAAATAGCGACCACGCCGATGAAGTAGGGCCCGAAGGACCAGGCGCTCTGGGGTGTCCCGCTGAGAAGGAACGCGGGGATGTGCCAGGCACCCCAAATGCTGCCCAGGATCAAGCCAGCCCAGAACGGAGCGAACCTGCGCTGCAACAGAGGCAAGGCAAGACCCCGCCAACCGAACTCCTCGATGGGGCCGATGAATAAGGAGATCGCCATAGCCGGAAGTACTTGATACCAGGGGGAGAAGGGAAATGGGTCGTTAATGGATCCCTTCATTGCAGCGCCGGCGTAGACGAGCAGGGGAATGCCCAGGATGAGGAACAGCCACCACAGAACGGGGGCGCGCCACAACGTCAGGCGTCGAAAGAAACTGCCTAGACCCTTGAGCCCGCAATGGCGCCATACCAGGAATATGCCGGCAAAGCCGGGCGAATACACCGCCAGGATGAACAGAGGGTTCGTGAGACTGATCTCGCCGAAGATGGTGACGACCTGGTCGTAGAAAAAGATGAGGATCGCAGCGATACTCCAGGTCAAGCCAAAAGACAGTGCCAAGAACGGGACAATTGTTTTTGTTTTGATCGTGATTTCTCCTAATTGGGTCAGTTGGGATGCTTGTGTCTTAGTTATTCGGTTCAAACTGAGCTGTTGGGCAGACTGCTTTCAAATGGAGCATTCCGGTTTCTGGATTAAAACGAGCGAGAAATCGCTGCTCTTCTTCGCTGTAAGGCACAATCAGCAAGATGCATCATGGGCTGTGAGAGAGCTACTTGCTCGCGTGATCCAGAATATGTTTTTGTACGGTATTGCGGATCGTTGGTTGCTCGACGGCCATGAGGAGGTGGCCCCCCCTCTCGAAACGCTCCAGCCTTGCACCAGGAATGGTGGCAGCAGCGAACTCGGCATTGTGGTAGGTTTGCAGCGTGTCATCCGTGGCATGGACTATCAGTGTCGGCGCCTGGATGGCAGCAATCCTGTCACCCGGCAGCGTAGCGCGATTATCAAACACAACGCCCGCGCTTCGCGGCGAAACCGGATTCATCTCCTCGATGATGCGGTTAACCAATTCCTGTTGCCCGGGCGTAAGCTCAGCGATGACGGCATCGTTAGCTCCCATCAGTCCCATGAACTGCTTCTTGAATAACTTGGTCATACCCCAGTAGAGCCAATCGTGCTTGTAGATGGTGGTTAGCATGCTGCCCTTCTGGTTCGCTTGTTCCTGATCTCCCGTGGATGCGGCGACCACGCCAGTGGAGACAAGGCAAAGCGACGAGACGCGCTCCGGATACAAGGTGGCAAAGAGCAGGGCTGAAGGCCCACCATGCGAAAAGGCGACCACCGCGACGCGTTCCACGCCGAGGTGGTCGAGCAACGCAGTGTAGGCGTGCGCCTGGTCGTCGAAGGTGGCGCCGTCGCGGAAGGTCGAGCCCAAATAACCAAAGCGTGACGGGGCAATCCAATGGAAGCGGTTGTCCAGGAACGATTGTACGATCAGTTCGCCTTGATCATAGCCGCCGCCACTCCCGTGGATTACCAGGACGTGGGGCCCGGCCCCACCTTCGGTGTATTCGATGTCGCCATAGGCTGAAGATATGACCGTGCTCTTCCCGCGAACCCGTTCATAAGCTCGATGTATGTCCCGGCGATAGGCTACCAAGACCAGAACTACCGCCAGGATCAACACTACGGCAATCGAGACTAATAATCCTCTGAACATCTTCCTTTCCAGGTAGCGCCTAAGATCACAGTTGACCGGCGGTGACGGAGCGTAGGCTGCCAACGGTAACGTGGCTACCAAATACCGCCCACAGCAGCGCGACGTCCACAAGGAGCGGGAGAACAGCCCAGCCAGAAAGCCACATGACCTGCAGTACGATCGAGAGAACGGCCCCGGCGACGATGAGCCACGGGAACCACTGGACCGGCACGACCCACCGCAGAAGAGCGGCCGCCGCCAACAAGAAGCATGTGGCCGACGCGATTGCCAGGATGGGCGTGAGCGCGTTCAGCGGATCTCCTGGCGGCAGGAGCGTACGCGTCTCCACGGCGAAGGGCCAGAGCAGCCGGCCGCCCACCCACCAAGGCGGCGGGGGGTCTCCGGCCTGGAGAGGGACGAGCGCAGTCAGGTTGAGGTGTGCACCCAGAAACAGCAGAATAAGTATCACAATCCACATGGGGTATCTCCTTTCATCTTTTTAATCACGTAGATAACATGGCTCTTCAATTCAGAGTCATCACTATCTGAGATTTACTCAATCACTATGTCTAAAGGTTAATTCTGTGTGTGGTGGTAGCTGGATCGTCGTCTCCGGCCCCTGGATTACGGCTGCCACGTGCATAGCAGTGTGGCTCAGGATGGCCCCGAGGGGGTTGGTGCTGATAAGATACGCCAGGGTGATCAGTGTATTGCCAACCAGAACCAGACCGACACGTCTGTTGCGGAATTCCGAATAACCCACATGGTATGCGAGTGTGACCCATAGGCTGGCAAATAAGGCAAGGATACCCATGCCGATCTTCCCCAGCCATGAACCTGCCCACCCGATCTGGGAGAAAGCGGTCCAAACTGCCAGAACCGGCATTACATTTAGGAACAAAGCGTCGACGATGCCATATGCCAGTCCCAACCAGGCGATATCCATCGCCAAATCTCCACCCCTGGATTGCCGTGAGGACGGTTGAGAGCGGACATTATTGACCAGGAACGCTCCAACGATTACTCCGGCGATGACGCCCCAAATCCAGTTCTCAGCCAGCAGAGCAACCAGGTCGATCCTATTTACTCGGAAAAACCAGACGAGGAAGACACCGGTCAAGATGATATAGGGAATCAGGAAAATTCGCCGGGACAGTTTGAGCCAACTGGAAAACACGGCACTGGTACCGAATCCCAAAACGCTTGCGGCTAGTACCGATAATGCAGATAACCCAAAATCATTCATCGTTTCAACTCTTCCTTTCTATTGCGGTACATGAATGCCAATACAATGCTCCCTACCATCAATCCGATGGTTAGTAAGAACCCATACGTCGCTTCAAAAGGCAGTGTCAAACCTTCGCTCATGTTTGTGAAAATGCCTCCGACCGGCGTGTAGAAAGGCCAAAGGATGAATACATTCTTTGTGAGTCGGAAGAAAGCCCCGAAGGTCAAGCCCAACCCGAAGAGAAAGAGCATCTCTTCTCCGGTCATCCCGTAGCCGATGTGGTATAGGCTGTAGCACACCGCTCCCAATACCAGGCCTGGTACCAGTCCGAAAGCTTCCTCGAAGCGAAGCTGGAGCCAGCCCCGGAAAAAGATGGCTTCGAACAGGCCGACGGCCAGGGCCATCGCTACCAGGGGCACAAGCTCCTGGGTCCATGCCACGCCCAGGGTGCCAATAGTGTTGCGATAGGTATCCCAGCCCAGCAACAAACCCAGGGCCAAGCTGGGCAGCAACTGCCGTGTGGTCAAGCCTAGATCGGCCACAGACCGGCGGCGGACCAGAACCGTATATAAGACAGGTAGGGCTACACCCAGGCCCGCAAGGGTGATGGGCCCAAAGGTGATAAAGTTGGCTGCCACCTGCTCAGTGGTAAAAACCTGGAAGGCTGTAAACAACCCGGCTACTACCAGGACGTAAGAGACAAAGGCGACCGCCGTGTCGCGCTTTGGCTGCCAGGTGACTCCCCACTCCCCTCGTACCAGCAGCTCGTTCCATGGCTGGATCCTTTGATCAAGACTCATGACAATTCTCCTTTCGATTCCTTCTTTCCATCTACTTCATTTATGGCGATGAGCAACTCTTCTGGGGGATCGCCTTTGCTTACAAAGCCATCAGCCCCGGCATCCAGGGTTGCCTGGCGCAACTCAGGCCGGCTGCTGAGGGCGATCACCCGCAGGTCGGGGCAATGGACGTGCAGGTGAGGTGGCAAGGTAGCGGCTGGCAGGCCGGGCAGCTCCCAATCGAGCAGTACCAGGTTGGGAGTTGCTCTTCCGGATATCTCCTATCAATAATTGTAACTCATTGATGTATCAAAGAGGTACGAAAGAAGTACAAAAGGGGTTGCAAACCAGAGGGCGCTGTGTGAATTTCTGGACAATCGCCACCTATCGGATATCCAGATCCCAGGTCCCTGGAAAAACTAAAGCCGACCGCCGGTGGTCGGCGTTGATAGAGCGTTTGCCCTGCTTGCGCGGCGCAGCTCGTGGTCGTCTACTCGTCTTCATCAGACTTTGCGAGGGTGTAACAAGCCCATAGGAGAAAAGCGTGGCTGCGCTGATCCCACTCTCCTTTATCGACTCAAGTAGAAAGGCACATCGGTAATGACGCGAAAGCGCCCCCGCCAGTCCCGCCTGCCATACAACAAGGCCAATCTCAGCAGCCAGGCCGTTTCGTTGTGAAGCAGGTGATGCCACCAGCGGGTAGACACGAATTCGGGAATGATTACCGTCAGGTAGTCGCCTTATTCCTGAAAAAACCGATCCAGGTACTCTGTCAGGGGAGCAATAACAGACCGGTACGGTGCGGGTAACGCTTATTAGGCACAGTATCTGTTGCCAATGGGTACGCAGTCGTTCTGTCTCTTGAGCCTCTATCTCAACAGTCACCACGCGCAGGTCGCTGTCCAGTATCCTGGCATATTGCACGGCCTTGAGCACTCCGCGGTGAATACCGGCCACAGGTACAATTACTGTGTGGCGGCGCACAGGCGTAGGCCAGCGCGATAGGCCAGGACAAGATCAATGCAGCGCCCCCAGGCAGTACCAGCACCAACAGGATTTCCTCGGTGGCATATGCTACGGAGGACAGGGCATCCGAAGAGAGTACCGCGAGAACCTTAGAGTTGCCTAATCGTTCGTGTGGGATGCGCTCGCTGGGCAGTGCATGGCCAATCAATACCCGTCTTATTGTCGTGAGCACCAAATCACCTTATACCCTAGCTTAAACGAGCGCTTCGCCGACTGTCCCGGCCGGGACATTGAGAAGTTGCAGCTGGTCCTTGTTACCCGTGGCAGGAGATGATATAATCGGTCGCGATAGTCTGGCCAGATGATGATTAACCCAGGAAACAGGAAGAGACGTCGACCCTGACCAGCCTGATGGATCGTAGATACACCGGCCAAGGCGCAAGGCGGACATCTCAGTAGCTTTGTATTCTAACACGTGAGGCGGTTGAGCGTCAACTTGCCAAACTATCACCCAGCAATTCCAAATATGGCCGTTTAGCCTCAGGTGCAACGCACTTTTCGCCAATGAGGCGGCTGAAATCACGATAGACTGCCGATTTTGATGTGGTCAAGTGCGTTGCACCTTCTCGCCCC
>Ga0180438_10009103_pt1 | contig 12457 bp, 6 predicted proteins | sample SS_ome_12_FD_132455 | JGI IMG/M metagenome (GOLD analysis project Ga0180438, IMG submission 132455) | Hypersaline lake sediment archaeal communities from the Salton Sea, California, USA - SS_3_D_2 metaG | ecosystem: Environmental > Aquatic > Non-marine Saline and Alkaline > Hypersaline >...
GGATGGTGTTGATCAGTGTTGCCGAGTAACAAGACTTGCTGAGCGCGATCAGGAAGAGGAGACTCCCCAGGGTATACTTCGGCTGGTGGACCGTGCTCGCCGGCGGTCTTCTCGCCCTCTGGGGGCACGGTTACCATACCTACGGGTTCTCCGCCCTCTTCAAGCCCATCTCCACTGAACTGGGCTTCAGCCGTGCCCTGACGTCCGTTGCCGCCAGCATAGGCCGGTTCGAAGGCGGCATCGAGGCCCCGATAACCGGCTGGATTACGGACAGGTTCGGCCCGAGATGGATAGTCATCGTCGGTCTCCTGTTCATGTCCATCAGCCTGATATGCATGAAGTACATCAACTCCCTGACGGCGTTCTACGTGGTCTGGGGAGTGTTCCTCGGGACAGGCACCAACATCGCCCTGTCACTGCCGATGGACACGGCGATATCAAACTGGTTCGTCAAGAAGCGGGGGATGGCCCTCAGCATCAAGCAGGTGTTCTCCGGTCTCTCCGGAGTGCTGGTGATGCCCCTGGTGACCTACCTGATAACCGTCCAGGGCTGGCGTGACACCTGCTTCACGGGCGGGGTGGTGATGGGCGTTGTCGGTCTGCCGCTCGCCTGGTTCTTCCTGAAACAGCACCGCCCTGAGTACTACGGCCTCCTGCCCGACGGCACCAGGAGCGACGACCCTGTCGCCGACAGGGAGCAGATGATACGGAGGGGCATCCAGTATGCCGCCGAGGCCAAAGAGGTGGAGTTCACCGTCCGGCAGGCCATGAAGACCCGCTCCTTCTGGATGCTGATCGTAGCGCAGATGGTCCACAGCCTCATCATGCCGGTCATGAGCATACACTGCATCCCATTCCTGACCGACAGGGGAATCGACCCCGTCCAGGCAGCCGCCATGATGGCCATCTGGATTACGGCCAGCATACCCGCCAGGTTCGTCGGCGGTCTGATTGCCGACCGTGTCAGAATCAACCACCTCAGGCTCATAATCGGCGCGTCATATTTCCTGCAGGCAGTCGGCGTCGGGGTGTTCCTCCTGAACGATACCACTGCCTCGATATACACCTGGTTCGTCCTCTACGGCATAGGACAGGGCATCCCGATGACGGTGAACCCAATGATGAGGGCCCGCTACTTCGGGCGCAAGAGCTTCGGCTCCATTGCGGGCTTCTCCCGGATGTTCATGACACCGGTAGGCGTGCTCGGCCCGATCTACGCAGGCTGGATATATGACACCACCGGCAGCTACATGAACGCCTTTGTCCAGTTCGCCATCATGCTGGCTGTCTCGGCTGTGATTGCGGCCCTGATAATGCCCCCGAAGCCGCCCGAGAAGCTTACTGACGTGCGTGCCATTATGTAAAATTGGCCATCAGAGGCGCCGAAAGAGGGGTACCATGAAGGTAGACCAGGACAGGTGCACCGGCTGTCTCGAGTGCGTTGACTTCTGCCCGATGCAGGCCATCAAGCAGGCCGATGTCGGCGGGACGGTCTACATCGACCAGGACGAGTGCGTGGAGTGTGGCTGCTGTCTCCGGGTAGGCTGCTGCCAGTACGAGGCGCTGTGGCAGCCGGACCTTGAGTGGCCCCGCATCCTGAGGGCCCAGTTCAGCAATCCGGGCGTGTCCCATCCCACCACCGCCATCTACGGGCGGGGCACCGACGAGACCAAGACGAACGACGTTACCGGCCGCTATCCCAGGGGCGCCATCGGTATTGCCGCCGAGCTCGGACGGCCGGGCATCGGTACTCGCCTGAGGGACGTGGAGAAGGTAGCCCGGGCAATACTCCCCCTGGGGGTGGAGTTCGAGAAGGACAACCCCACCTACTACCTCTTCGAGGACCTGGAACAGGCCAGGATGCGACCGGACATCCTTGATGAGAGGGTGCTATCCGCCATTCTGGAGTTCAAGACCACGCAGGAGAAAGCCCCGGAGGTCCTCAAGGCACTGCACAGGGTCGCCGGGGAGGTAGATACCGTCATCAGCGTCAACATCGGCTCGATGCTGGAGCCGGACGGCAGCCTGCCGGCGGAGAAGGCCGCCGGAGAGGCAGGCTTCCAGCTCCGCCCCAACGGCAAGAACAACCTGGGACTGGGACGGCCCCTCGTCCGGGCATAGCAGGAGGAAGGCAGTGACCCACACGAACCATCGTCAGGGGACCATAGAAAGCCTGCGCAAGGACTTTGTCGTCTTCATCTACCCGGCAAAGGACATCAATGATGAGGGTGCCGGTCCCAGAGTGGAGCAGTTCCTGCGCATGGCCCACGAGCACGGAATGGTCAATGCCGGCCCGGCGCGCACCGGCGACAGGTTCCTGGTCGCGCCCGACCGCGTCGTCAACAGGCCGGGGCGGACAGGCAGTGCCTACGCCGTTTTCGATGACAAGGAGAAGGTGACTGCCCTGGTGAAGGACCTCATCAGGGCGGACTGGGGTCTTTCGATAGTGGTCAGCGGGCTGTTTGATGACGTCGATGATATCTGCGCGGAGGCAGGCATCAAGCGCCACACGGTGCAGTGCTCTCTGGGCATCTGGGGTCAGGTGGACAGGCTGCCGCCGGAGGCAATCCTGGACATTGCCACTATGTGCGGACACGGCATGGTCTCCTTCGACCTCGTCCGCCGAATGGCCAGAGAAATCAGCCAGGGCCGCGTTTCCCTTGAAGAGGCCGCCCGCACCCTGGCGAGACCGTGCTCCTGCGGGATATTCAACCCGAAACGGGCCCAGGAGCTGCTATCGGAGATGGTGGCCGGTGGTCTCCAGGGCATGAGCTAGGTCCCGAGCGCGACGTCACAGGACATCCCACCCCTCCGGAAGGACCGGTACCGGCCATTCGGGATCGGGACGCCAGTCCGCCCAGCGGTTGAACGGTGAATTGCCGGACAGCAGCGCATCGCGGGCCTTCTGGCCTTCAACACGCAGCGCGCGGGCTTTCTCCGGGGAAATCAGTCCCAGCCTCTGCGCCTTGTCACGCGTCTGAACCGGCCCTCCCTGTCCGGCCTCTCGCACTCACCACCCTCGCCTTCACTTGCCCCGTAGCGAACCGTGCCTGTCAGGTCAAACGCAGGCGTCCGCCGTTGCATTGTGACGTTTCTGTGACATCGCGGCGGATGTCTGTGACCTGAGTTTGACCGCCCGAAACGTACTATGAAGAGAATAGCACGGCGCGATGAAGCCAACCTCTAGGCAGAGAAATTGTACTCAGGGAGGTCAGGCATATGCTTAAGCTGCGCAGGTCAAGCCGGGTGGTGCTAGTGCTCGCCCTGGCAGCCGCCCTTGGTGGTGGTATGCCGCTGGGCGCTGCGGCCCCTACCCGGGCAGTGGACATGGGGACAATCAGTGGGGCAGTGACAGACCAGACCACAGGCGCCCCACGCCCCGCCACGATAGTCGTGGAGGACTATGCCTCGGGCGAGCAGGTCCAGGCACTGTCCACCTTCGCCGACGGTACCTTTGGCACAATGGTCCCTACGGGGACCTACCGGATCGGGGCTTCCACACCAGGCTATATTACGGAGTGGTACCCGGAGAGCCTTGACCGCGAGAACGCCCAGGCCGTCGTCGTGGAGACCAGCGGCTCCGTGAGCGGCATCAATTTCACACTGGAGCAGGGCGGAACGGTCTCCGGGACGGTCTTCAACGAGTGGGGAGGCACCGAGCAGAACCAGCTGGTGGCCGTCTGGAGGGCGGACACACTGGAGATGGTCGCCTGGACCTTCAGCAATGAGTTCCAGGACCACGGCCGCTATGCCATTGGAGACCTGCCCTGCGGGGACTACAAGGTATCCGCGGGTGGGCCGCTACCCGAAGGTGTCCAGGACCCCGGCAACAGGAACGACAACCTGATGAGGGGGTGGTGGAACCAGCAGGGTACGGTGGCCTCAGCGAACGAGGCCGCCGTAGTCACTGTCAGCAGTCCCACACCCATCCAGGCGGTCAACTTCAACCTCCAGCAGGGCGCCACCCTTGAGGGAAGGGTCAAGGACGAAAACTGGAACGGGCTGAACAACGCGACGGTCACGCTGGAGAACTACGATACCGGAGCCGCGGTTGCAGTTGCCACAACGTACAACCGGGACGGCACTGACCCCGGGTACTACCGTTTCAGCGGGCTGAGCAGCGCTATCGGCTACCGTATCCGGGCCACTGCTTCGAGCAGGGTAATCAGGTACGCGCGGATGGATACGTCAGGGACCTATGACGTGAGTCTGGCCACACGGTGGCAACTCCAGCCGGGCGACTGGCGATGGGTCAATGACATCAGCCTGCCGTACGGCGGCTCAATATCCGGCGCGATATATCAATCAGACGGCAGCACTCCCATAGTCGGCGCTGTCGTGACGGTCCAGTCCTGGGAAGGCATGGGCGGTGACAGCTGGGTGAGCGTGAAAACGACGACTGGCGCCGGCGGCACCTACACCGTCCCCGGCATACCGCTCGGCGGCTACCGCGTAACTGCCCTCGCCTCCGGATTCACCATCGAGTACTATGCCTCTGGCGGCAGCGTCGCTGACCCGGGACTCACGGAGCAGGTCACCATATCGCCCGGTCTGGTGAACGTGACCGGCATCGATTTCGCGCTTGATGCCGGAGGTATGATTTCCGGCACGGTCTACAACGCAAGTCAGGTGCCACTGGCCGGGTGCAAGGTACTTGCCTTGCCCGTGATGGTAGACCCCGGCGCCCCGGCCGGCGGTGTCGATGATGGTGGCGACGTTTCAAGTCCCTTCGCCGCCGAAACCAACGCCAGCGGGGCATACACCATCATCGGGCTGCCCTTCGGGGACTACAACGTCCAGGCTCGCGGCGGGGCCAATCCCCAGTATGTGAGCGAGTGGTACGATAACCAGCTCACCCCTGACAGCGCGACCAGTATCGCCGTAACCGCCGAGGCTGCTTCTGTCGCCGGCATTGACTTCTCTCTGGCAATCGGCGGAAGCATAACCGGCGTCATCACACCCCTGGGCGGCGAACAGTGGCTCAACGACCCCAGGGTGGTGGTGTACGACTATGACACCGGCAGAAAGGTCGCCAGTGCCGGCACCCTGCAGGACAACACGACCTACCTGGTGCAGGGCCTCCCGGCGGGCAGATACCGTGTCATGGCAACGGCCTGGGACAGGGCCCGCGTCTACTGGCAGGCTACCTTCAGCTGGAATGACGCGGCTCCGGTGCAGGTCAACGCACCCGGCGTCACCAGCCGTATCAATTTCGCGCTCCCTCCGGGGGGCTGCATGAACGGCCGGGTCTGGCTGTCCCAGCCGGATAGCCCCGCGGTGCTTCTGCCCGGCGCAATCGTCACTGCGACCATGCTCAATCCTCTGGATACGCCGGATGAGAACTTCAATGACCTGCGTTTCACGACGGTCGCCGATGACGAGGGAGAGTGGCGACTCGACTTCCTGCCCTTCGGCGACTACAAGATAGGTGCCCGAGGCGGTGAGGGACAGATCGTCATCCCCAGGTGGTGGTCCGACTTCGGTGATGCCCGCACCTGGGAGGAGGCGTCCGTCAGGTCGGTCGATGAATTCAACCGGCACTGGGGATGCGACTTCTGGCTGGACCCGGCCGGCCTCATCACCGGCTCCGTTTTCCGTGAAGATGGTACGACGCCGATTGCAGGCGCGAAGGTCTTCGCTTCCCAGATGTGGTTTGACGGCCCGCCACCCCCGGAGGGAGGCGATGGGATGCTGGGGGCGGCCACCACCGAGGCCGACGGCAGCTACGAGCTTTTCGTCCCCGCCGACCGCGGCAGCTTCATCGTTGGTGCTCAGGCTGAGGGACGCGTCCGCAAGTTCTTCCAGAACACCTTTGACCCTGAGACGGCGATACCGTTTCAGGTGGGCTGGGGCGAGGAGCAGGGCGGCATCAACTTCAGCCTTGAGGCAGCAGGCACAATCTCCGGCACAGTCTATGACGCCGACACCGGCGCGGAACTGGCCGGGTGTGCCGTCGTTGCCCTGGACGAGACCACCGGGGTCAACTTCAAGGCCGAGGTGGACGAAAACGGCGCCTATACCATCGATAACCTCCCCTATGCGGAGTACATCGTCATGGCCATGGGCAGGCCGGACAACCCGGTGACCGCCAACTACGCTATGGAGTGGTGGCAGGAGGCTGCCAGCTTTGACGCAGCCACTCCAGTTGCCGTTGCCGTCGACACTCCAGATGTGACCGGCGTCAACTTCACTCTGGAGCCGGGCGGCGCCATTGAGGGCATGGTCTGGCATGAGCACGGCTGGGATATCCAGGGGGCTCTGGTGAGCCTGTACCTGCCCGATGGGACACTGCTGGCGACCACACGCAGCAATGGCTGGGAGGGATACCGCTTCTGCGGTGTGCCATCCGGCAGCTATAAGATTTCCGCGTGGTTCATTGACCCGCAGGGGAATAGTAACACCCAGCGCATGTTCTACAATAGCCAGAAGACCTTCGATGAGGCAGACCTGGTCGAGGTCAACGCCCCCGGCATCGTCTCCGGAATCGACTTCCATCTGCCGCAGGCCGCAGGCCGAATCACCGGGCTCCTGATCTACAGCGGCTCTCTGCAGTCGGGCGACTACGCTCAGGTCGCTGTCGCCGCCATGCCCATGGAGTCCGATGGCCCCGAGCAGATGGGCTACGCCATCAGCCTGCCCAGCCTCGGCACCTACGAGCTCAACAACGTCGCCGACGGCACGTACATCGTGATTGCGTGGCTGGACGTTGACGGCGACCTCCAGCCTGACTCCGGCGAGCCCTATGGAATGTATGGCGACCCCACTCCGGTTACCATCGAGTCCACCCCCGAAAACCCCTGGCCGCAGGTCCCCGGGACAACCATAATCATCACAGATGAGGCCAAGGGTGTCATCATGGGCCGCGTTGCCCTGGAGGGTAGCGAGGACTACAGCGGCGCTGTTGTCTCCGCCGGAAGCTATGAGGTCACCACCGGTGCAGACGGCGCCTACATCCTCAACGTGGAGCCGGGCACCTACACGGTGACCATAGCCAGGGCCGGCTATCTTGCCGCCGTTTCTCCTCAGGTCTACGTCGTTGACGTCCTCGGCGGCGAGCCCACCGAGATGCCGGACGCCCTCCTGCTCCTCGGCGACGTCAACGCCGACGCCAGCATCGACATCGCCGACCTCGTCGCGGTGGCCGAGGCTCTGGGCACGCCGGGTCCGGCTGGTGATGTCACCGGAGACGGCACCGTGGATATACTGGACCTCACCGCCGTCGGGCGGAACTACGGAGAGACCGGGAGCCCGTGGCTGGAGGCAGGTACCGCCGGAGGCTACACCCAGACAGGCACGCCCACGGTAGTCCTCAGCCCGGCATCACAGGAGGCGGCACCCGGCGACCTGGTTGTCGTCAGTGCCACCGTGAAGGATGCCAGCGGAATCTATGGAGCCGAGTTCCACCTGACGTTTGACCCCGCCCTCCTCCAGGTACAGGATGCCGATGCATCGATTGCCGGCGTCCAGATAGCCCCCTCCGGCGATGTCTTCCCCTTTGTCCCCGCGGCCTACCACAGCGGGGCGGGCCAGGCCCTCTACCACTACAGCTATTCGGCAAGCACCGGAGGCTACTTCGTGGCCCGGTGCGCAGGGGACAACACCATCGGCACAATTGACTACGCCATCGTGCTGCTTGCTCCGGCGACCGGTACTGACAACTCGGTATCGGCCAGCTCCGCCGGGGGCGCTGTGGCCACAATCACCTTCGACACCCTTGACGAAGGGGAGCCCAGCATCGACTTCACCGCTGGCCCGAAACTGGCGGACGGCTCCGGAGCACCCATCTCGGTGGACAGCTTTACCGGCGCCACCGCGACCGTACAGGTCCCGCCGCCGGAAATCTCGGACATCGTGGTCAGCAACGTCGGTGACAAGAGCTTCTCCGTGTCCTGGGTGACCAACGTGGCCGTGACCGGCCAGATAAACTACGGTACCTCCCCGGACAACCTGAGCAGCGTGGCCTACGATGACCGCGGTGAGGCCACCGGGGACGATACCCACCACGTGACCGTCAGTGGCCTGGCGGCAAATACTGCCTACTACTTCGACATCGTCTCTGCGCAGACCACGGACGACAACTCCGGTGCTCACTACGAGGTCACCACCGGTCCCAGCCTGGCATTCACCATGCCGGAGATGGTCAGCGGCACAGTATACCAGATGGACGGGACCACGCCGGCTGGAGGCGTCATTATCTATGCGCAGATTGGCACCGCCAGCTCTCAGGTACTGTCCGGTGTCACCGACGCCAACGGGAACTGGGCCCTTGACATCGCCCCGGCAAGAGGGGCCGACTTCCAGGCCTACTACGCGCATGCCGATGGCGACGACCTCGTCATCGAGGGCCAGGGCGGCGCCCAGGGTACCGCCTCCGCTACCACGACCGTCGGCACCGCCAAGGCCGGCGCTCCTGACCTGGTGCTGGTGCCCAACTGGGCCCCGACCGTCGAGAACGTGACCGCGTCGCAGGAGGCTGGCACAGGCATCGTCAGCATTGAGTACGATGTCTACGACCAGGACGAGGACGATACCAGTGTCGGGGTGAGCTTCGCCTTCTGGAACGGGGTTGCCTACGTGGCCTGCACGTCGGTCACCGGTGACAGCACCGTGTCCGTATCAACGTCGGCCGCCCACTACACCGCCACCTGGAACCCCAGGGCGGACTTCAACGGCCAGTACCTCACCGACGCCAGAATCAAGGTCATCGCCGACGACGGCAACATCGCCGGCACCGGCGAAGGCCTCAGTGCCGAATTCAGCCTGGATACCAGAGGGCCTACCGGCGTTGGTCCGAGCTCGCCCGCTGACGGGGCCACCGGCGTTGACCTCAGCCCGACCTTCATGGCAGTTGCCGCCACCGACGACAGTGAACCAGTCAGCTACAATTTCGTGGTCGCCCGGGACCAGGCATTCACAACCGGCGTCCAGGAAAGCGGCTGGCTGAGCAGCCCCACCTGGGTGCCTTCGACCCGCCTGCAGGCACCCGAGATTGCCTACTGGTGGAAGGTAAAGGCCAGGGACGCCTTCGGCAACGTCACTCAGAGCGGCGTCTTCACCCTCACCACGCTGGCAGTTGTCCCGGTTGACGCGAGCCTTGTCGACGGCTGGAACATTGTTGCGCTGGCCATCGAGCCGACAGAGGCCTACACCGCCTCGACTCTGGCGGCAGACATCAACGCCCAGGGCGGCACTGTCTCTCAGGTATTCTGGTGGAACGCCCCCGCGGGTAGCTGGGACTTCTACCTGGTCGACGCCCAGTACGGCACCAACTTCAACATCGAGATTGGCTACGGCTACCTGCTAAAGAACGCCGGCACCTCCACCTGGACCTACTGGGGCGTGCCACCATCAGCAGACTACAGCGCCACGGTCGAACCCAGAGTAACCAACGTGGCCGACAAGTCCTTCACGGTATCCTGGATAAGCCAGGCCGCCGAGCAGGGCAGGGTCGTCTACGGCATCAGCCCCGGCACTCTGGACCAGACAGCCCACGACCAGCGCGGTGAGACCGCACAGAATGACACGCACCATGTCACCGTCTCCGGCCTGACGGCAGGCGCGACCTACTACTTCAAGGTGCTATCCGGTGGGGCCACCTACGGTAGCGGCGGCGCTCCCTTCGAAGTCACCACCGGGCCCAGCCTGGCATTCACCATGCCGGAAATGGTCAGCGGACAGGCCTTCAAGGCGGACGGGACCACGCCGGCGGAAGGTGCCATTGTCTATGTCCAGATTGGTACATCAAGCTCACAGGTGCTGTCATCCCTCGCAGACAGCAGTGGCAACTGGGCCCTTGACATCGCCCCGGCGAGAACGGCCGACTTCCAGAGCTACTACGCCCACAGCGACAGCGACGAAATCACTGTCCAGATACAGGGTGCGGCCGACGGCACCGGGGCACAGGCAGTGACCATCGGGACCGCCAAGGCGGGAGCACCTGCGGCCACCGTCTCCCTGGCTGCCGAACTGTCCCTGGTCGACGGCTGGAACCTCATTGCTTTGCCCGTCGAGCCGGCGACCGCCTACACCGCAGGCACCATGGCAGCAGACATCAACGGGCAGGGCGGCAGTGTTTCCCAGGTATTCTGGTGGAACGCCGCCGCAGGTAACTGGGACTTCTACCTGGTTGACGCCCAGTACGGCACCAACTTCAGCATCGAGATGGGCCAGGGCTACCTGCTGAAGAACTCCGGCCCCATCAAATGGGCGGTACCGGGGAACTGATGGCTGGCGAAAGAAGGCACAGAGACTAGTCTGAGGAGCTGGTTGCGGCTGTGAGGGAGTCCAGGCAGCAATGCCACCCCCGAAGGCCGCAACCAGCCCGGGAGAGCTGCTTGAGCGGAAGCGACGCTACGACCGGAACAACTGGCAGGAAGGGACAGCGTCTCACCACACTGGTCGGTCTGGCGCTGTCCCTGCTTCTCATGCTCCCGGCCAGTCCCGGCCTGGCAGCAGGAACGGGCCACAACGTCAGCAACCTGCGGGACAGGGGCTTCACCATATCCTGGACCAGCCAGGTCGTCGAGCCGGGCCAGGTCAACTACGGCACCAGCCCCGACAGCCTGAGCGACGTCGCGTTCGACGACCGGGGCCAGACAGTCCGGGACTACACCCACCACGTTACGATGACCGGCCTCAATCCCGACACCACGTACTACTACGAGGTCGTGTCCGGCGGGGTGACGTATGACGACGCCGGCTCGCCCTACGAGGTCACCACCGGCCCCGGCCTGGACTTTGCCTGGCCGGAGATGATAAGCGGCCGGGCATCTCTGGCCGACGGGGCCACCCCGGCGGAGGGCGCTATCGTGTACGCCAGAATCGGCAGCTCACCTCTGCTGTCGGCACTGGTGGGCGGCAGCGGCGTATGGGCCCTGGACCTGGCCCAATTGAGGACGGCCGACGCCCAGGCCTGCTACGAGCACTCCGGTACGGACGACGTCACCCTGGACGCCCAGGACGGGACAGGTGCCGCAGCATCTGAAACGGTCGCCATAGCCACAGCCACAGCCGGCACGGTGGACATGATCCTGACCGCCGGTGTCACCAGGTTGCGTGTGACGCTGCAGGCCGCCCTGGAGGGAAGGCCGGCACCACCAGATGACCGGTGGGTCGTTCCGGTAACCGTCTGGGTGCATGATGCCGGCAGCCCCTGGACCGGAGAGGCAGCGGGGGCGAACGGCGCCATCGCCTGCTACGAGGTCCTCACCAGGTCAGATGGCACCATCGCCATCGCCCTGGCACCAGGTACCTATGACATCCGCGTCAAGGGACGGACGACACTCATGAACCTGGTGGAGAGCATTGTCGTCACGGAAGGACTGGCACCGGTCGACATCGGCACCCTGGTGGAAGGCGACATCGATGGTGATAACACCGTGAGCGCCCTTGACCGGTCGGCAATGGTCGCCTGCTTCGGGTATGCCGTCGATGACCCGTCGGCTCCCGCAAACACGGCCTCCTGCGACCTGAACAGTGACGGCTACGTGACTGCCCTCGACTACTCAGCCCTCATCATGAACCTGGGGCGTACCGGCGCAGAGTAGCAGCGGCACCCGCATCTCACTCCTGCCGGCGCGCGGAGGCCAGGCTCTGTGCGCAGACCGCCTCAACTAGGCCATCTTCTCGAAAGCGTCCCTGGCGGCACCGCAGACCGGGCATGTCCAGCCGTCCGGAAGCCGCTCAAACGGCGTCCCGGGTGCGATACCCCCTTCCGGGTCACCAACGTCAGGGTCATAGACCCATCCGCACACGGTGCACCGGTACTTCGCCATCGCCGGTACGGCTTCCTTCTTCTCCTCGACGTAGCTGGGTGCCGTCTTCGGCGTCGTGCCCCGCTTGACCTGGTGATAGTACTCGTAGGTCATGCACGTCTTCTCACTGATGACGTCGGCATCGACGACATTCCCGGCGAAGACGGTGTGAGTGCCCATGTCCATCTCGCTGGTCACTTCGACTTCAAGACATGCCGTCGCGTTGTCCGTGACTACCGGAGCGCCGGTCTTCCCGACCCTGAAGCTAACGCCTTCCAGCTTGTCAACCTCTCTGCCGGACTTGAACCCGAAGCGCCCGATGAAGGAAAGCGGCGTGTCCTGGCACAGCACGGAAACGGCGAAGACCCTGCTTTCCTTGATGAACTCCCAGGTCAGGTTGTTCCTGTTGATGCTCACCCCCACCGTCGGTGGCTCGGACGTAATCTGAAAGACGGTGTTGGCTATCTGCCCGTCGAGTCGCTCACCCTTCTTGGAAGTGACGATATAGAGTCCATAGCTCAGCTTGTATAGCGCCTTGAGATTCATGTGTCCACCCCCAACTCCTGCCGCTGCTCGCTCTCTACCGTGCAGCCAACCGCCGCGCTCGGCGCGGCGGATTCAGCCGCCAAGCTTCTCGCCGAATACTCTGCCGTAGTCCTGGCAGGAACGCATGCCTTCCTGCGTCTCAAGGACCCTCTCCAGCA
>Ga0180438_10009105_pt1 | contig 12456 bp, 11 predicted proteins | sample SS_ome_12_FD_132455 | JGI IMG/M metagenome (GOLD analysis project Ga0180438, IMG submission 132455) | Hypersaline lake sediment archaeal communities from the Salton Sea, California, USA - SS_3_D_2 metaG | ecosystem: Environmental > Aquatic > Non-marine Saline and Alkaline > Hypersaline >...
CGGCTGAGGGCCGACGGGCTCCTGGAGAAGGTCGAGCCGTACCGGCACGCCGTCGGGCACTGCGAGCGCTGCCACACGGCAGTGGAGCCGCTCATCTCGACCCAGTGGTTCGTCAGGATGCAGTCGCTTGCCAAGCGGGCGATCGACGTGGTGAAAGACGGCCGGGTCCGGTTCGTTCCCGATCGCTGGAGCAAGCTCTACATCGATTGGATGGAGAACATCCGCGACTGGTGCATCTCGCGGCAGCTGTGGTGGGGGCACCGGATCCCGGTGTGGTACGGGCCGGACGATCGACCGTTCGCCGCCCACGGCGAGGCTGAGGCGGCGGAGGCGGCGCGGGCGCACTACGGGCGAGCGGTGGAGCTGAGGCAGGACGAGGACGTGCTCGATACGTGGTTCTCGTCGTGGTTGTGGCCGTTCTCGATCATGGGATGGCCGGACGAGACCGAGGAGCTGGCGACCTACTATCCGACGCAGTTCCTCGTGACCGCGTTCGATATCCTGTTCTTCTGGGTGGCGCGGATGATCATGGCGTCGCTTCACTTCCGGGACGAGATCCCGTTCGAGACCGTCTACATCACCCCGCTGATCGTCGATCCGCAGGGCCGGAAGATGAGCAAATCGAAAGGGAACACGGTCGACCCGCTCGAGCTGATGACCGAGTACGGGGCCGACGCGCTCCGCTTCGCGATGGCCCACTCGACGACCAAGGGGCGGGCGATGCGAACGCCGACGACCCAGCTCGAGGACGCGCGCAACTTCCTCAACAAGGTCTGGAACATGGCTCGGTTCGTGCTGATGCAGCTCGGCGACGAGCGGCCGGAGCTTCCCGAGTCCAGGACGGCGTCGGAAGATCGGGACATCCTCTCGCGCCTCGCGAAGACCGTGAACACGGTCCGCGAGCACCTCGACGCGTACAACTTCAACCTCGCGGCCGAGACGATCTACGAGTTCACGTGGCACGACGTCTGTGACTGGTATGTGGAGATGGCGAAGGACCGACTGCTGAGCGGACCGGATCCGGCTGCGAAGGGCGTCCTTCACCACATCTTGAAGCAGGTCATCCTGCTTCTTCACCCATTCGTCCCGTTCATCACCGAGGAGATCTGGCAAGCGCTTGGGGCAGAGCCCGCTTCGATTTGTGTCGCTCCATTTCCTGAGAGGAATGCCGATCACCTAGATCCAGATGCGGAGTCGAAGATTGAGATCGTGAAAGAACGTGTAACCGTTGTGAGAGCGGCTCGTGCGGAGTACAGACTACCACCCCAAGTTGAGTTGCACCCCATGACGGGGACACTTGATCCCTCAGACGTCACAATCCTCAGAGAGAAGGAAGACTACCTCTGCGGCGCAACTGGCTCCTCTGGCTGGGATTTCTATGAGGGACCTATCCCGGTGGGAGACGTCCCAGCAGGTTCGGTTCGCTTCGTCAGTCCAGTGGCTGAGGACGTCGTCCCGTTGGCAGGACATGTCGATCTCGTGGCCGAACGAGCTCGTTTGCAGGGGGAACTCGAACAGGTCGCGGCGGATCTGGCGAGGGCCGAGGCAAAGCTGGCAAACGAGCAGTTCCTCAACCAGGCACCAGACGACGTCGTCGAGAAGGAGCGGCGGAAGCGCGACGAGTTCGCGCAGAAGGTAGAGCGGCTGGAGGCGAACCTTGCTTCTCTCGGAGCGTGATGGACTACCGGGCGGCTCGAGCCCTTCTCGATCGGCTCCCTCGGCTTGAGGTGAAGCCGGGCCTCTCCCGCATCGAGCGCCTCCTCGATGCGCTTGGACACCCCGAGCGAGGCTTCCCCGCGGTGCATGTGGCCGGCACCAACGGGAAGGGATCGGTCGTTGCGATGCTCGACGCCGTGCTGCGAGAAGCCGGGTACCGGATTGGGCGGTTCACGTCGCCGGAGCTGATCGACTTCCGCGACCGCATCGCGATCGACGGCGACTGGCTTCCTGAAGCCGAGTGGGCCTCCGGGATCGAGTGCATGGAAGCGGCGCTCGTCGACCCCACGGATCCACCGACCCAGTTCGAGGCCATCGCTGCTCTGGCGTTCGACGCGTTCTCGCGACAGGCGGTCGATATCGCGCTCGTCGAGGTCGGACTCGGAGGCCGGTTCGACGCGACGAACGTCGTCTGTCCTCTCGTCTCCGTCTTGTGCAACGTCTCGCTCGACCACTCCGCCGTCCTCGGGGGCTCGATCGAGGAGATCGCGTGGGAGAAGGCGGGGATCGCCAAGGCGGGGATCCCGCTTCTGCACGGAGACCTGCCGCCGGCCGCAGAAGCGATTGTGCTGGCCGAGTGCGAAGACGTGGGCGCGGTGCCAATCCCGGCGGGCGCGTTCGACGTCGAGCGGACGCACGTCGATTGGGGGAGTGCGAAGTATCGGGTCGCGCGCCCGGGGTTCCCGGAGTCGATCGAGTCGGGGCTTCTGGGGGGATATCAGCGCGACAACCTGCAGATCGTCCTCGCGGCGATCGAGCTCCTCCGCGAGCGGGGGTTCGACATTTCGGAGGCCGCGGTTCTCGCCGGACTTCGCCACGCTCGCTGGCCGGGGCGGTTCGAGGTCGTGCGACGGAGGCCGAACGTGGTGCTCGAAGGGGCACACAACGTCGCCGGCGCCGAGCGTCTCGCAGCGGACATCGAGACGTTCGTCCCGGAGCGGGGCCGGCGGCAGCTTCTTCTCGGCATGCTGGCCGACAAGGACATCAAGGGGATCGGACGCTCGCTGGCCGGCGCGTTCGATCGGGCGGCACTCTGCACATCCGAGAGCCCCCGCGCCCTGCCGATCGATCGGCTCCGGGAGGCGGTCGGGGGCCTCTTCCTCCAATCCGCGTGGTATGATTCGGTTGTGGGAGCGTTGGATGGGCTGGTGCCTGCATTGGCGGATGAGGACACGCTCGTTGTGGCGGGATCGCTGACCGTCGTCGCCGAAGCGCGGCGATGGTGCGAGGAGGATCGTTGAAAACGCTGGTGGAGCGGGTCGTTGAGGCGGGTGTGCCGCGACATGTCGCGCTGATTATGGACGGGAACGGTCGCTGGGCGGCGGCCCGCGACTTGCCTCGTGCGGCGGGGCATCGCGCTGGGGCGGAGGCCGCTGAGCGCTTGATTCGGTTCGTCGGGCGCCGGCTCGGGATCGAATACCTCACCCTGTTCGCGTTCTCGATGGAGAACTGGTCACGCCCTCCGACGGAGATCGACGACCTGATGGGTCTCCTTCGGCACTTCATCGACGAGAAGATCGAGGAGTTCGTCGACGCTGGGATCCGATTCCGAGTGATCGGGGAGATCGACGGTCTTCCGGCGAGCCTGGCCGAGACAATCCGGGACGCGATCCGCCGGACCGAGGCGGGGGAGAAACTCCACTTGACGATTGCGCTCAACTACGGCTCGCGTCAGGAGATCGTCCGCGCGTGTAGGGAGATCGGGCGTGAGCTGGCCGCAGGGACCCTGGCAGCGGACGCGATTGCCGAGAAGGTCGTTGCCGATCACCTTCACACGACGGAGATTCCGGATCCCGATCTGATCATCCGGACGAGCGGGGAGACGCGGCTCTCGAACTTCCTCTTGTGGCAGGCGGCGTACTCGGAGCTTCACTTCACGAAGACGTGCTGGCCGGGCTTCACCCCGGCGGAGTTCGTCCAGATCCTGGCCACCTTCCAAGGGTGCGAGCGCCGGTTCGGCGGCTTGGGAGGAGAGAAGGCGCAGTGAATCTTGCGAAGCGCTTGGCGAGTGCGTTGGTCGCCGGGTCGGCCGTGTTTGCGGTCCTCTACCTCGGGGCACGATTCGATCATCAGTGGCTGGTGGGGCTGTTGATTCTTGCCGTGGCGTATCCTGCGGCGGTCGAGTATCTGCAGCTGATGAAGCGGCTGGAGATCCGGCTCGCCGCGCCGGAGTTCCTCATCTGGATCCCGGTCCTGACGTTCAGCTACGTCATCTTCGAGGGGCAGTATACGGATGTCGTCCTGATGCTGGCGATCGCCTATCAGGTCCTGCGCTACCTTGGCGACCTTCCGCACCGGACGGGCTTCCTCCAGGCGCTCGCCGGTGTGTTCGGCCTGCTATACATCCCGTGGCTTCTGCAGTACTTCTACCTCATCTACATCGGAGCGGAGGGTCAGCCCCCTCACGTCGGCGCGATCAACGGGCTGGTCGTCCTGCTGATGGTCTGGGGTTACGACAGCGGCGCCTTCTTCATCGGCAGCGCGATCGGGCGACATCATGCTTTCCCGACGGTCAGCCCGAGCAAGACGTGGGAGGGGATCGCCGGCGGGTTCATCTTCACGGTCGCCGGGGCGCTGGTCGGAGCGTCTTTCTCCCCGGTCTGGCGGGAGTTTGTGTTCTGGAGTGGTCTTCCGCACGTGCTCCTATCGTCCTTCCTGGTCGGCTGGGCAGTCCAGCTCGGCGACGTCTTCGCCTCGAAGCTGAAGCGGGCGGCCGACGTGAAGGACTCGGGAACGTTCCTGCCCGGCCACGGTGGGGCGCTCGATCGGATTGACGGCCTTCTGTTTGCGCTACCGGTCTTCTACTTCTACTACCACTACGTCGTTCGCTTCCTCTAGGCGCGACTCGCGGTGCTCCGGATCGTCCGGGTTGGCGCGGAACTGCCTTTCGCTACTGGTTCCTGAGTGCATCCGGCCGTTCTCTGACGCCCGCCAGACAAAGTGAAGGGCGGCCGTGCTTGTCGCTCGGCCGCCCTCTCCGGGTGGTGAAAAAGATGAGGGGGTTCTTTCTCGGGCCGACTATAACACAATCGTCCCCCGTTGTCCGTAATGCACATTACGCAAGCCGCAAAAACCATGACGCTCTCTCGCACAGCGCAGCGAGTCACCGGCGAACGGCCCCTCATGACGTCTCCTCGTCTTCGATCAGATCCCCGAGGGACAAGGAGTCGAGCATCTCCTTGAACCGGTGATCGATCCGCTTCCATGCGCCCCTTGTCGGACAGATCTGCGTCAGCTCGCATGGCGTTCCGGGGCCGAGGCACCCGACCAGGTCGAGCGACTCCCCCAGGGCCTCGAGGACGTGGCGGACTGTGATCCGGTGCGGGCTTCGTGCCAGACGATAGCCGCCCTTCCGCCCCTGCGTCGAAGAGACAATGCCGGCCTGCTTCAGCTGATGGAGGATCTTCTCGACGAACGAGTGTGATAGGGAGTAGCGTCCGGCAATCGCCGAGGCGGAGAGCGGCTCTCCGGTCGCTTCGCCAGCGAGCTCCAGCGCAGCGATCAGTCCGTAGCTAGACTTCTTCGTCAGCTGCACGGTGCCCCTATCCCTGGTCCTTGTTCACGAACGCCTCGTACCGCTTCTCGAGTGCGGCGACCTCCTGGGCGATTCGAGCGTGCCGCTTCTGGAGGGCGTCCGGGATCTCTTCCCCCTCTTGGGAGAGGTAGGCGTAGATCGCTTCGTTCAGCGCGTCGGCGGCGAGGGCCGAGCAGTGCATCTTCACCGGCGGCAGCCCGCCAAGCTCCTTGGCGACGTCCTGGTTGGTCAGCGCGATGGCTTCGTCGATCGTCTTCCCCTTCGCCAGGTCTGAGACCATTGACGACGTGGCGATCGCCGCCGTGCAGCCGAACGTTTCCCACGAGATGTCGGTGATGACCGCACGATCCTTCTCGTCGCGCTCGACCTTGATGTAGAGCCACATGACGTCGCCGCAGACGATGTTCCCGACCTTTCCGATCGCCGAGTAGTCCTCCAGCTTCCCCATGTTGTGCGGGTTGCGGAAGTGCTCGATCACTCTCTCGGTGTACACGCTACTCACCTACCTTGAATGGAGACATCGTGCGAAGCTCGTCGACGACCTCCGGGAGGACGTCGAGGAACTCGCCGATCTCGCTTTCCGTCGTTTGACGCCCCGTGCTGACGCGCAGACTCCCGTGCGCCATCGAAAGCGGGACGCCGATGGCGACGAGGACGTGGCTCGGCTCGAGGTTCGGGGAAGAGCAGGCCGATCCGGTCGACGTGGCGATCCCGCGCTCGTCGAGCCTCATCACGAGGCTCTCTCCCTCGATCGCCTTGAAGCTGAAGTTGGCGATGTGCGGGAGACTCTCTTCGCGATGACCGTTCAGACGAGTTCCCGGAAGCCGTGTCACGGTGTCGACCATCCGCGTACGCAGGGCACGCATCCGACTTGATGTGTCCTCCTGCTCACCGATCGACAGCTTGACCGCGGCGGCCATTCCAACGATCCCGGGAACGTTCTCGGTGCCGCTTCGGCGCCCGCTCTCGTGTCCGCCGCCGTGAAGGATCGGCGTGAGCTTGATCCCCTTTCGAACGAACAGGAGCCCGACTCCCTTCGGGCCATGGAACTTGTGGGCGGAGATCGAGAGCAAATCGACCGCGTCCACGGGGAGTGGGATCTTGCCGAGCGCCTGCACTGCGTCGGTGTGCAAGAGCACGTTGCGCTCGCGGCAGATCCGGCCAATCTCGTCGATCGGTTGCAGCGTCCCGATCTCGTTGTTCCCCGTCATGACGGAGACGAGGAGGGTGTCCGGGCGGATCGCCTCGCGAATCTGCTCGGGATCGACTCGGCCGGCCGGATCGACGTCGAGGACGGTCGCATCGCATCCCTGCGTTCGCAGCCACTCCACGGTGTGTAGAACGGCGTGATGTTCGATCGCCGTGGTGATGAGGTGCTTGCGGTCGCTCGAGGAGAGGGCCGGGCCGATGATCGCCAGGTTGCTCGCCTCCGTCGCGCCGGCGGTGAAGATGATCTCCTCGGGCTGCGTGCCGAGAAGCTCGGCGATGGTCCCACGACCCTCCTCTACGGCGCGGCGCGCCTGACGACCCAACGAGTGCAGGCTGGATGCGTTGCCGTAGGACACCGAGAAGTAGGGAGACATCGCGTCAACGACTTCCGGCGCGGCCGGTGTTGTCGCGCTGTTGTCCAGGTAGATGGAATGGTTCACTGTCGGTCACCGAGAAAATCCTACTCAATCGGTCAGGATTATTCAACAGAGAAACCGCCCGGATGTTTCCGGGCGGCTGTGTGCTGCGAAGTCGGGTTCAGATCTCCTCGAAGTACTCCTTCGATGCGCCGCAATCCGGGCAAGTCCATCCTTCGGGGAGATCTTCGAAGGCGGTTCCCGGCTTGACGTCGGTCGTTGGATCGCCGGCGGCCGGATCATAGATATAGCCGCAGACAGTGCATTCCCACTTATCCACTACGCACCTCCTTCCGATGGTGGTGCTTCGGCCTCAGGTTCGGTTTCGGACTCAGGCTCGGATTCCGGCTCAGCATCCGATGCCCGTTCAGGGTCAGCCTTCGGTTCCGATTCGGCCCCATGCTCCAGCTCAGGTCCGAGCTCGCCTTCGGCCTCGGGAAGACCGGCGACGTGGAAACGGAATTCCTCGACCGTGCTGAGGCCGAAGTGCCGAAGAAACTCCTTGGTCACGTGGATCAGCAGGGTCCTCCCGCTCTCCTCGGTCCGGATCAGACTCCGCGCGAGCAGCTCCTGCACGTGGGCGTACGCCTTGTTCCCACGCACCTTGACCAGGTCGGACTGCGTCATCGGGTGGTTGTAGGCGATGACGGCGAGAGAGCGCAGGATCGGGCGCGGGATGTCTTGTTGAGGAGCCAAGTGTGAGACGCGGTCGATGAACGACCGTTTCACACGGAATCCGGCGCGTCCCTCTTCCAGGAGAAGCTCCAGGCCGTGAGCCTGGCCGTCGTATTCCCGTTTCAGCTCGGCGAGGAGGCGGTCGATGTACGCGACTTGGACCTCGCCCAAGATCTTGGCCAATCCACGACGCGTGAGCGGCTGGGGAGACAGGAACAGCGCGGCCTCGATCAGGGCGCGATCCTCCGTCTCGGTTGTCGTGCGATGTTCAGGCATGGTTGTCAACGGGGTCGCAATGAGAGCGCATTACTCATTCGCTGCCAACTGGATCAGAATGTCGCCGAGGAACTCCTTCTGAGAGCAGGAGATCTGGCCCTCAGCGGCGAGGTGAAGGACTTCGAAAAACCTCTGAACGCGCTCGTCTCTGTCGCCGCGATCGAGGAGCCTGAAGAAGCTCAGCACGCGGCGTCCGGAGAGGAGATTTACGATCTTCTCGAACAGGACGTGGAGGCGGCCCGCGAAGTCCGTTCCGCCGATCTCGTAAATCTCGAACGGGTCGTCATCGTCCAGTTCCACCTGATCGATCAAGCGCTCGGCCCGCCGCCGGCTCACCTTCATCGCGGCCGTCAGTGCGTTGCGGAGATCGAGGATCGTGACCTGACGCCGGGGGCGGCGAAGCACCGGCAGGTAGAACGCGTCGGGATCGCTAGGCATCTCCCACGTCTCGAGCTCCTGTTCGATTGCGTCCTCAAGCTCGGCGACGAGGCCGTCCCGATCGGTCGGCCGCTCCATGGCAAGGAGAACGTCCGATTTCATCCGCAGGAGGATCGAACACGTGAGGACCATCCGACCGGGGATCTCGAACTCGAGTTCGCGAAGCGCCTGCATGTACTCCCGGTAGCGCCGAGCGAGGATCGTGAGATCGATGTCCCACGGATCCATGTCCGAGGTGAGACGTTCGAGAACTCCCTCCCACGTGCTGCCGATCAGGTCCTCAATGGCGATCTCGGCGATCCGCGTCGTCTCCACGCTCTACGATCCTCCTAGCTCAAACTCAGCGCCAGCACTTCAGAAACGCCGTTCTTGATTGTCACTCCGTACGCTCGATTCGCATGACGAACTGTTTCCTCGTTGTGCGAGACAACGATCACCTGAATCCGCTCTGCATAGTCCCGAAGCATCCGAGAGAGACGTGTTGTGTTCATCAGGTCGAGCGCAGCGTCGACCTCGTCCAGGATGAAGAACGGGGCGTTCTGATACTCCTGAAGAGCGAAGATGAACGCGGTGGCGACAAGGGTTTGCTCTCCACCGGAGAGGGAATCGATGATGTGCGGGTCCTTGTCCGGTGGGTGGGCCTTGATCAGCAGGCCGGAGGAGATGTCCCCATCGTTCTCCAGCTCGAGAGACGCAGTTCCTCCCTCGAACAGCCGCCCGAAGATCCGCTTGAACTCGGTGTCCACCGCCTGCAGCGTCTCGAGGAATCGTGCCTTCTTCCGCTCCTCGATCTCCCCGATCAGCCGCTCGATCTCCAACTTCTCCCGTTCGAGCGCGTCGACCCGCTCGCGGAACAGGTTGAACTCCCCTTCGTACGTGTCGTACTCGTCGATCGCCCGCATGTTGATCGGCTCCAACCGGCGGATCCGCCGCTTCGCTTGCTCGACTTGTCGTTCGAGCTCGTTGAGCGGTTCGTCGACGTAGTACTCCGGATCCCGCTTCTGTTCCGTGCCGAGTGCCTCCAGCTCGGCTTGCGCCTCGGCCTCCTCTCGTTCGTAGCGCGAGAGGGACCGGCGGAGGTTCTCCAGCCCCTGGTAGGCGTCGCGGCGCTGCTCGCGCAGCGTGTGCAGTTCGTCGCTTCGCGTCGCGGCCTCTCCCTTGACGCGGTCCTTGTTTTGCTGCCGATCGGCGAGGTCACGTTCCTGGGTCTCGAGACGGCTCTCGGCCTGGGCGATCTGATCTTCGAGTTCCTCGATTTCCTTGCGGAGCTTCGAGATCTGCTGACGGCGCTGCGTGACGTCGAACCCGCTGTCCTTCGGCTTCGCCGGGCCCTTGTCCTTGCGATGGCTGGGCCTCCAGCCGCCGGTCAGCGCGCCGCCCTTGCTCTGCAGATCCCCGTCGAGCGTCACCGCTCGAACTCCGTCGACGCCTTGGAGCGCCTCGAGATTCTCAGCGACGACGGTGTCTGAGAGGACGTACTCGAACGCGCGGCGGTACTTCTCATCGAACTCGACCAAGTTGATCGCGTAATCGATCACGCCGGGGCGCTTCAGCGCTTCGGTGGACGCGAGGCTCTTGCGCATGGTGACGAGGCGTCGGAGCGGGAGAATCCGCGCCCGTCCGAGGCGCTTCTCCTTCAGGTAGTTGATCGACTCGATGGCCGTCTCTCGCGTGTCGACGACCAAGTCGTTCAGGTTCCCGCCAGCCGCCGTCTCGAACGCGATCTCGAATCCGGCCTTCGGCGTCGCCAGCGATATGATCGTGCCGTAGACTCCGCCGCGTTTGCGCTCGAGAAGTGCCTCGACGGCTGGATTCGTGCGCCGGTCGCCGGAAGAGGACGAGGTGCGAGCGGCCTCCGCCGCTTTCATCCGAGTAATCTCGTCGATCATCTCCTCGAGGTTCTTGATCTGCTGCCGCTTGAAGCTGACCTCGCTGCGCTTGTGGAGGATCTCGGAGCGGAGCCGCTCGACTTCCTTCACCAAGGTGACCTGCCCCTCGCCGACGAGATCGTCCTGAATCCCTTCGAGCTCCCACTCCTTGTTCTCGATTTCCTGATCGAGGCGCGTGACCTGACTCTCGAACTCGGCAATCCGCCCGTCCATTCCCTTTCGCTCCTCCTGGGCGCGGGCGAGCTTTTCGGCGATCTTCTCTCGCTGCTTGTGGATGATCGAGTGTTGAAGCCGCTCCTGCTCTTCGGTCAGACGCTGGTACTCAAGCGCGGCGTCGCGCTCCTTCTGCAGTGAAAGGAGCCTGCGTCTCCGCTCGGCGAGGATGACGCGATGGGTGTTCAGTTTCGACTTGACGTCCTTCAGTTCGAGGATTGCCTTGCGGCGTTTGTCGTCGTATGCGGCGATTCCACTGACCTCGTCGATGATCTCGCGCCTCCGCGTTGGGCTTCGCCGAATGATCTCGGTGATCCGCCCCTGCGCGATCAGCTGCTGGCCGTCCGGGTCGATCCGTGCCTCCTCCAGCACTTCATCGATCCGGGTGCGAGGGCAGCTCTTCCCCATGAACGTGTAAGTCCCCGACTTGCGGGTGATCCGCCGACCGATCGCGATCTCCGGCGTTGGGTGCCCGTTTTCCAGGAACCGGTTGAACACACCATCGCTGTTGTCGAGAAGGAGGAGGACCTCGGCCGTGTCGGACGGCTTGTAGCGGTCTCCGCCGTTGAAGATCAGATGCTCGAGGCGATCGGCGCGCAGCTGCGATGAACGCCTGCCCATGACGAAGCTGACCGCATCGAAAAGGTTCGACTTCCCGGACCCGTTCTCTCCGACGACGGCCGTCAGTCCCTCGAAGAAGGGGATGACCGTCTGCTTGCGGAAGGACTTGAACCCTGTCAGCTCTACTCTCTTGATCCTCGTCATCTCAGTTCCTCGGTTGTCTCCTTCGTGTATCGCGGGAAGAGGCTCAGCTGGATGATCCGCCGGCGTGCCGGAGGCGGAGAGGTTCCGATGAGGAGCCGTTCGATCTTGTAGCGATTGTAGTCGTTCGGCTCGGAGATCCCTTCTTCCCATCGTATGATCGATGGGATCGAGACCCCCAGTTGCTTCGCGATCGTTCGCTTGCTCCACCCGTTTTCCAGCCGGAAACCTTGCAGGCGCTTACCCAACTCATCCATTCAGGAGCCCCCTCCATCTATGTACCAATATAACTTCTGTTACATCTTAGCGCAAAAGGGACGCGAGGGGTCGAGTCGACCCCTCGCGCGTCGGTGTTCCCCCTCACTCTTTCATCATTGACGGATCCAGCTAGTTGTTGCCGAGGAATCCCCAGATGAGCGCGCCGACGCCCGCGAGCAGGGCGACGATCGAGATGAAGAACAGCGTGTCGATCTGGGTCTGGATGTTGGTGTCTTCGAGCGCGGCCACGCGTGCTCCGAGGCTTTCCATCTCGAGGGCTCGGCTGGCGGACCAGTCCTGAAGCTCCACATTGATCTGCTCCGACAGGCCGGCGATTGCGTGATCGAACCCCTCCAGCTTGGCGCGGTTGTTGTCGATCCGAATCGCCAGTGCCGCCATCGATCGTTCGAGCTCGATCACCTTCTTCTTGAACGTGCCGACGTCCTCGTCCTCGAGTGCCTGCAGGCGCGCAGCGAGATCCCCGACCTGGCCTTGGAGTAGCGAGATGTCGGCGGTCACGCCGTCCCGCAACGCGTCGATGTCCCCGTAGACGGAAACCTTGAACGCCTCGAACTCCACCACGTGCGCCGCGAAGGCGTCGGCCAGCGCGTCGAACTCCTCGCGGAGTGCGGCGAGATCGGCGATATCGTGATCGAGCAAGGCCCTCAGCTCGTCGACGAACGCCGACAGCTCGGACAGCCCGGCTTCGAGCGCGACGACGCGGACCATCAGCTCCTGCTGGGTCTCCGCCAGCGCATCGACGTCCTCACGCAGTCCGACGATCTTCCCCTCGGCCTCTTTGATCTCCACGGACACGGCGGTCACGATGTCCTTGTAGTCCTCGATCCTCGCATCGAGTTCATCGATGTCCGCCATGTTCCCCTTGATCTCACTGATCATCTCACCCATCAGCGCTTGAAGGCCGCCGAAGGTGGCCTCCATCGCTGAGAGCTCCTGCTCCAGTAGCTCCGAGACCGCCTGGGCGCCTTCTTCCTGGCCATAGCCGACGAACAGGAAAACAAGGAGCGACAAGGCGGTCACCGCCGTGACAGAAAGCGCTCTCTTCATC
>Ga0180438_10009106_pt1 | contig 12456 bp, 13 predicted proteins | sample SS_ome_12_FD_132455 | JGI IMG/M metagenome (GOLD analysis project Ga0180438, IMG submission 132455) | Hypersaline lake sediment archaeal communities from the Salton Sea, California, USA - SS_3_D_2 metaG | ecosystem: Environmental > Aquatic > Non-marine Saline and Alkaline > Hypersaline >...
GAAAATAAATAAATTCAAAACTTTCTAGTTGTGGTCTGTGGTTGGTTGACAGCGGGTCGATAACCAGGAAACCTGCCACGAGTTTTACCGCTTCGCGGTTTGCTGAGAAATCTCTGTCATTTTGTTTTCAATAATTTTTACCAGAGAATCTTTTTTAATTGGCTGCTGACAATTCAGTAAAAACAAATGATATTTCGTCCTGACTTTGGCCTGATAAACAATTCGATTACCGTCCGGCGAGAAACGTGGATAAGCTTCATCAAAACCCTGGCAGGTCAACTGCTGGATTTCATTGTTGAAAAGATTGAACAGAAAAAGGTCGAAGTTGCCATTAATGTCCGAGAAAAAAACAATGCGCTTTCCGCTTTTATCCAGATCGGGCGCGGCATCATTGGCTTGATGAAAAGTCAGTTGCTCGATTTTCGCACTGTTTAGCTCCAACCGATAAAGATGAAATTTTTCATCATTAACGTTTGAATTAAAAATGATCGCTTTACCGTCCGGAGTAAAAGCGGGGCAACCGGTCTGATATTTGTCATTGGTCAGCCGTTCCAGTTCCCCTCTGTTCAAATCCAGCAGATAAAGGTCACTCCATTGTTGACTGAATTGAATCTCCCGAATATCGTCACGGGTGGAAACAAACACCAACTGCTCTTTTTTCGGATGAAAACGGGGATACCAATCATCGTCCGTCGTATCGGTGAAACGGGTTAAGTTATTACCCTCCGGGTCACAACTGTAAATATCGCGCATTTTTTCGGCTTCCGGGCGGTCGCTGCTGTCATTCCGAGTTGAATTAAAAGCCAACCGTTTCCCGTTAGGCCCAAATGTCGGCAGCTCATCCCGCGCTGGATGATGCGTAATGCGACGCTCGTAACGGGTGGTCAGGTCTAATGTATAAATTTCCATATTTCCGTCACGATTGGATTGAAAAGCAATCGTTTTTCCGTCGGGTGAAAACACCGGCGCTGCATTATGATAATCGCCATGAGTCAATTGTTCGGTTTCATAAGGTGCACCAACTGCTTGCGCAATGCGAGGATAATATTTTTCGCTGCCGTCGGTTTGAATGACCTTTAAATAAAGTGAATAGGCATCGGTCAATTTATTTAATTGTCGGTAAAGGGTGGCTTTCCCAATGGTTGCTTCCAACGCAAGGGGATTTAACGTCAATGCCAGATCAAATTCATTTTCCGCATTTTCATATTCACCGTGAGACAAATACGCCTGAGCGAGGAGATAATGACTTTCCCAATTTAACGAATCTTTCTGGACCTGCACCTGTAACCGACTTAAATCGTCCAGACTGGAGCCGGTATTATTCCCGGGCTGTAAGCCATTGTGAGTGGACCCACACCCTAATATAAAACCCAACACCCAGAACGTAATTAAAAAGTATTTCATCTTGAATCCTCCAGCAGATTTTTAATAATCCAAAATTTCGCTTGACTTTTTCCGGCTTATTTATTACATTAATTTCGTTTTAAAAGGGGCCGTAGCTCAGCTGGGAGAGCGTATGACTGGCAGTCATAAGGTCGTGGGTTCGATCCCCATCGGCTCCACCACGCAGCAGTCTTTTTAAAAAAAGGAGCGTTAAGCTCCTTTTTTTTATTGGTAGTGCTTTGACTTAGAAAGGCTACTTGATCGGCTTGTTGACTTATGCCGCTTGAGCTGGTCAAATTTTTTAGCTGCTTCGCTGTCAATCAACGACCAACGTCGGCCAGGCATTCAAAACCGAAACCTGTGGATGCCTGACCAGATAAAATGAGATTTCTCTCCTGGTTGCAAATTTCATGCAAAAATAATGAACCAAAATCCTAAGATTCAGTAAGGTGTATCTGATTGAATTATTAAAACCGCTTCACCATAATCAGCAATACTTTTTTTGATTCCTAGTTTGGCTGACGTTCCTGAATCTGCACCCTATTCATGAATAAATCATCTAAAAAATGAAAAAACAAAACTACCAAAAGAATTAACGATGAAAGTTATCAAAAATTAAGGGGGTAAATTATGAACTTTTCCAGACAGATTAATCAATACTTTGGCGATATAAAATCCGTCCTGCAACAACTTGATCCGGTTAGCTTACAACCCATTGTCACGAAAATACAGGAAGCAATGCACCAGAATCATGCGCTTTATATTTTTGGAAATGGAGGGTGTGCTGCACTGGCATCCCATTTTTGTGCGGACCTCGGTAAAATGATGAAACTGGCAAAAAACCAGAACTACCGGATTACGGCTTTGACCGACAATATGCCGTCAATTACCGCCTGGGCGAATGATACCGGCTATGAGAACATTTTTTGGCGCCAGTTAGAATTGTATTTACAAAAGGATGATCTGGTAATTGCACTTTCCGGCAGTGGCAACTCGATGAATGTGATTAAAGCCATCGAATATGCCCGGGGACAGGGACATTTTACCATCGGTCTGGCCGGATTTGGTGGTGGTAAACTCGCCACCGTCGCCGATTTGTGCTACGTGGTACCTTCGCACAATATGCAGGTTGTCGAGGATGTTTTTGGCATTATTCTCCACGCCATTTTTGTTGCCTTGCGAGCGTAGAAACGCATGACCGTACGACTCTACTATTAAAATAAATCAACCCAAATCGCACGTAAATAACATTAGAATTTACTTGACTTTTGCGGTTTTTTTTGATATTTTTCCCTGATTGATTTCAGGAAAGGGATTAACAAATATTCCGGTTTTGCGTTTAACTCGTTTTAAAAAATATCGATTTTTAAGACTAAAATGGGTTCTTCGAAAAAAAATAGTAAAATCCATTTTGTGTGTCACAATTGTGGCTACGAGACATTGCGGTGGTTGGGACGGTGCCCTGAATGCGGCGAATGGAACACACTTGTCGAGGAGAAAATATCAACCGTAACCCGTCGAGTGGGTGACGAACGAAAAACGGATTCACGTCCCATCCCTTTATCAGAAATAGAATTCACCGACGAGCAGCGCTATTTGAGCCCGTCCAATGAATTTAATCGGGTGCTCGGCGGAGGGATTGTCCCCGGTTCATTATTACTCCTCGGCGGGGAGCCTGGCATTGGTAAGTCCACGCTCATGCTCCAGGAAGCAACCAGTCTGGCCAATAATAATGTGAAGGTATTTTATGTCTCGGGCGAAGAATCAATCGCCCAGACCAAAATTCGCGCGGTTCGGCTGGGATTAGACTCTGCTAATCTGTACATTTTGGCCGAGACAAACATCGATGTCGTTCTGGAAGCGATTGAAAGTCTGAATCCGAACCTGGTGATTGTAGATTCGATTCAAACCATTTACAATCCGGTCCTTCAAAGTGCTCCTGGCAGTGTGAGCCAGGTGCGCGAGTGTGCGTTACAATTTCTATCAGTGGCCAAGAACAAACGGCTCCCGATTTTTTTAATCGGACATGTTACCAAAGACGGCTTTTTGGCCGGTCCGAAGGTATTGGAACACATGGTTGACACGCTGCTCTTTTTTGAAGGGGATCGAAATCATTTCTTTCGATTGATTCGCGCCGTAAAAAATCGTTTTGGCTCGACCAATGAAATTGGTGTTTTTGAAATGAGCGATCGCGGCCTGGTGGAGGTAGCCAATCCATCGGCCATTTTTTTATCTGAAAGACACTCAAACAGTCCTGGTTCCACCGTCATTTGCATCCTGGAAGGAACGCGACCGATTCTGGTTGAAATTCAGGCCTTAGCCTCGCCCACCAGTTACGGTTTGCCCCAGCGAACAACCACCGGCGTGGATGCCAAACGACTGGCAATGCTGCTGGCCGTATTGGAAAAGCGTGTCGGAATTCGGGTTGGCACCTCCGACATTTTTGTGAATGTGGTGGGTGGCGTAAAAATCAATGAAACCGCGGCTGATCTGGGCATCATTGTGGCGCTGGCCTCCAGTGCTAAAAATCGCCCCATCGATCCCAAAACGATTCTCATTGGAGAAGTCGGACTGGGCGGGGAAATCCGAGCCGTCTCGAAAATCGAAGCTCGTTTGCGTGAAGCCCAAAAGTTAGGTTTTTCTACCGCGTTAATTCCTCAAGTGAGCTTGAAAACTTTAAGCCCGCGCAAGGACTTTCAGGCGATTGGGGTGGATTCGGTAAGACAGGCATTGGAATATGTACTAAAATAGCAGCAACGGAACTTGAAATTTTCTATTCAGAAAAAAGATGACACGACTTCCGCCCGGGCTGGTTCGCTTGAAACGGCTCACGGGACAATCACCACGCCGGTGTTTATGCCCGTGGGGACACAGGGTACTGTAAAAACGTTAACGCCGGCTGAACTCAATCAGATTAATACCCAGATTATTCTCGGCAATACTTACCACCTGTATTTGCGACCCGGTCACGCATTAATTGAACAAGCCGGTGGATTACAAAAATTTTCGGCCTGGCACAAACCAATATTAACCGACAGCGGTGGCTATCAAATTTTCAGCCTGGCCGAGTTGAATAAAATTACGCCCGACGGTTTTCACTTTCAATCCCATTTAGATGGATCGTACCATTTTTTTAGCCCGGAAATGGTCATCGAAATTCAGCGCAGTCTGGGCTCAGATATTATGATGGTTTTGGACCAGTGTGTGGCCTACCCCTGCACTTACGAGGAAGCATTGCAAGCGAACACTTTGACAATCGAGTGGGCCAAGCGCTGCCAACAGGCTTTTCAGACGTCTGAAGCGAAGTTTGGATATGAACAAGCATTATTCGCCATTGTCCAGGGAAGCACTTACGAGAAAATTCGTCAATTGAGCGCCGAAGCACTGGTTGAGCTGGACTTGCCCGGTTACGCGATTGGCGGACTTTCCGTGGGCGAATCCAAATCGGCCATGTACGAAATGACTCAGCTTTGTACGGAAATACTGCCGCCAGCCAAGCCACGTTATTTAATGGGCGTCGGTAAACCCGAAGACCTGGTCACCGCCATTGGCCTCGGAATTGACATGTTTGATTGCGTTCTCCCCACGCGCGTGGGGCGCAACGGGATGATGTTCACCTGGAATGGGCCGTTAGTAATTAAAAACGAACAATACAAAGCTGATTTTAGACCGGTTGACGAAAGTTGTTCCTGTTACTGCTGCCTTAATTTTAGCCGGGCTTATATTCGTCACCTTTTTAAGGCTCAGGAAATTTTAGGACTACGCCTGGCGAGTTTACACAATGTTTACTTTTACCTGAAACTAATGGAGCAGGCGCGTCAGGCCATTTTAGAAGGAAATTTTTCGCAGTGGCAAAATTCATTTTTTGCCCATTATCAATCACTCAATTAATGTAAACGGAGGTAACCGTGTTCTTTAATTTACTCACTTTATTAATGATGCCAACCAAAGAGGGCAGTGGTGGTGGTGGCTTAACCTCAATGCTCATTATGTTTGGAGCTATCTTTGCAATTATGTACTTTTTAATGATTCGCCCCCAACAAAAACGACAGAAAAAGCATGAAGCCATGTTACAATCATTAGCCAAAGGGGATAAAGTTGTTACGGCAGGTGGTATTTACGGCCTTGTTCAAAGTCATAATGAGGATAAAGGAACGCTCATTCTGAAAATCGCTGAAAATGTAAAAGTTGAAATTAAAAGGAGTGCAATCGCAGGCAAAGTGGAGTCTTAAGAAATGGCTTTATTAAAAATAATAAAATATGGTAACCCGATTTTACGGATGAAAGCCAAACCCATCAATCAGATCACGCCTGAAATTCGTCAATTGGCTGAGGATATGATTCAAACCATGCAGGCTTACGAAGGAATTGGTTTGGCCGCTCCGCAGGTCGCCCGTTCTATTAAAATGCTGGTAGTTGACCTGGGCCTGATTGATAAGACGCTTCAACCCAAAGCGTATCTGAATCCGCAAATTTTGGAAGAAACCGGTTCATATACAATGGAAGAAGGTTGCCTGAGTGTCCCTGACGTGCGGGAGGAAGTCACCCGCGCCGAGCAGATTCACGTGAAATATCAAACGCTTAGCGGGGAACTCGTCGATACCTGGGTGGATGGTCTGGAAGCCAGGGTTTTAATGCACGAAATCGACCATCTGGATGGTATTTTTTTTGTCGATCGAATCAGTCCTGTCAGGAAAGAATTAATCAATAAAGATTTAAAAAAAATTGCCCGGTCTGAATTACCCAAACAGAAAGTCGCTGCCTGATTAATGATTAATCGTATATTTGTAGTTGGTTGAAATCAGAAACCTCAATCACATAATTCATCGGTATTCATACGTCCTGGAACAGCCTTAAATTATAAAGGAAATCTTTATGAACATTGTTTTTATGGGAACCCCGGAATTCGCCATTCCAAGCTTCCAGGCGTTATTGGAAAGTGTGCATCAGGTAGTAGGAGTGGTGACGGTTCCGGATAAACCTACCGGCAGGGGCCTAAAAATTACGCCTTCTCCCGTTAAGCAGCTTGCACTTGATTACAATTTACCACTGTTACAACCCGAGAAACTCACTGACGAGGATTTTATCCGTCAATTAAGTGCTTTAAAAGCCGATCTTTTTGTGCTAGTCGCTTTTCGAATTTTACCCGAGGCCGTCTTTACCATGCCTCCCAGGGGGACAGTTAACCTGCACGCCTCATTGCTTCCCCGTTATCGTGGAGCAGCACCCATTAATTGGGCTTTAATCAATGGTGAAACCGAAACCGGGATTACGATTTTTTTTATCAAAAAAGAGATTGATACCGGCAATATTATTCTTCAGGAAAAAGTTGAAATTCTGCCTGAGGACAATTTCGGCTCGTTACACAACAAATTAATGACCATTGGCGCCGAGGTTTTAATGGAAGCAATTGATTTGATTGAAGCCAATGAAGCCCCCTCGCTGCCACAGACGGGTGAGGTTACGAAAGCTCCCCGCATTACCAAAGAAATCTGCCGGATAAATTGGGATAATCCAGCCCTTTCAATCCATAATCTGGTGCGCGGCCTTTCACCCTGTCCGGGTGCTTTTACTATGCTTGACAACCGTTTATTAAAAATTTTTACGACTCAATATGTGAATCAACCAACAACTTTGACAGTAAAGCCGGGTACTATCATCGAAATTTCCCAAAAGACCGGCTTGATCTCGGTGGTGACAGGCGATGGCACCTTAGCCATTCAGGAACTTCAACTCGCTGGTAAAAAATGTATGTGCACATCTGAATTTCTGAAAGGCTGTCGGTTAAAAGTCGGCGATCAGTTCGTATGAATCCGCGTCAGGTGGTAATCGAAATATTAAACCAGACCTTTCGAGAGCGAATTATTGTTGACCTGCTCATTGAACAGGCGTTCAAGCAGTACTATTTATCAACTCAGAACTGCGCTTTTGTTTATGAAATCGTCCAGGGGACACTTCGCTGGCACCAAAAGCTGGCGTGGACGCTGGAACAATTTTTCAGCGGGGATTACCAGAAATCACCCCTAACGATCCGAAATATTCTGGAGAGTAGTCTTTACCAGATTTTTTATCTAACCCGAACACCGGATTACGCGGCAGTGAATGAAGCGGTTAATTTAGCCAAAAAATTAAAAGGATCCTTTTGGGCCCGGCGCGTAAATGCGGTTTTGCGTACCGTCATTCGTCAGCACTCGGAACTCAAAGCGCCGAGTATTGAAACAGAGCCTGTAAAAGCGATTTCAGTGATTCACTCGCATCCGGAGTGGCTGGTTGAGCGGTGGATTAACCGGTTTGGCAGCGAAACCACCCAACAGCTTTGCCATTTCAATAATCAAAAGCCCCGGCTTTCAATCCGTGTCAATCGTCTGGTTACCTCACCTGAAAAGTTGTTTTCCGACCTCACCCAACAGGGCTTGACGGTACAGTGTTCACCGCACCTGACGGATTTTTTACGGGCGGACCAACTGCCGGTGCTCACAGATTTTGATTTATTTCAACAAGGTCATTTTTCGATTCAGGATGAAAGCGCAGGGCTGGCAGTTCAATTGTTGGCGTCCAAACCAGCGGAGATCATTGCCGATCTTTGTGCAGCACCAGGCGGCAAAACCACTTATATCGCTGAATTATCAAATGACCAGGCTTTCATTGTGGCGCTTGATAATGTTTGGGAAAGATTAAAATTAATTCGTGAAAATAAAAATCGACTTCGTTTAAAAAATATTCATTTCGTTTTAGGGGACGCGAAAACTTTTTCCGCACGGGAAATTAGCAAGCTGTTACTGGATGTCCCCTGTTCCGGCTCCGGAGTTTTAGCCAAACGCACCGATTTGCGCTGGCAACGAACATTAACCGATCTTCACCAGTTGCAGCACCTCCAAAGGCAGCTCATTCGAAATGCTGCCACCCTGTTACCAAAAAACGGAGTGCTGGTCTACAGCACCTGTACCATTGAACCGGAAGAAAACGAAGAAATTATCGAGTCATTTTTAGCGGAGTTCCCGAATTTCGAACTGGAGGACCCCCGACAATTTGTTGCGGAGAAATTTGTCAAGGCAAATAAATACATTCAAACCCTGCCCCACGTGCATGGCATTGATGGCAGTTTTGCCGCGCGATTAATTCGAAAAAGTTAATCGATGATTCTTTTGATTTAACAGGATTTACCCTTGCGAAGGTTTGAATGAATATAATATATTTGGTACAACTTCAATATTACAACAAAAGAAGAGAAAAATGATGAATTTTTTAGATCGAATAAAATCGGTACTTGACTGGCTCGAAGCACATCATCTGAAAAATGCTACCATTATTCTTTTTATCTTATTCATTCTGTTTTTACTCATGGATAATCTGATCATGCCGCTGGCAGTTCGGCTCGGACAAAGTCTGCCGGTACCCGATGTCAGGCGCATGCCATTATCCGAAGCGGAAAAAATATTAAAACAATATGGTTTAAAATTGATTCTTGAAGGGGAAAAGTACGATAAAAATATCCCACCGGGATATGTTGTTTCCCAGAACCCAAAACCCAACTCAGGTGTCAAGCGGGGACGTCGCATTTATGTCATGACCAGCATGGGCGAACGTCTGGTACGGGTGCCCGAGTTAAAGGGACGTTCTGAACGTGACGCCAAATTTATTATTCAAAGTGCCCAGTTGACACTCGACCATATTTCCTTTGAACACTCCTCTTATTACCTGGAGGGAACTATCTCGGAACAATCGATAAAGAGTGGCACCGAAGTCACTGCCGGAACCCCCATTAGTATCGTCGTTAGCTTGGGACCCTTTCCCGATCGTTTTTTAATTCCTGATTTGAAGGGCAAAGATTTAGAAGTGGCCATTAAACGCATTCGAAAATCGGGTCTGAACGTCGGAACAATTACGTATCAAACCGAACCCGACTTGCTACCCAATACAGTGATTGCCCAATCGATTGAACCCGGCAGCGAAGTTTCGATTGGGACGGTGATTGATCTGGTGGTAAGTCAAATTCCGGATTTGTAAATCGCTGAGACGGTTATGCTACTCTCAAATTTTTATTGATTTAAGATTATTGAAATTGATTTTCAATTACAGGTTAAAGATTAGTGGCAGTTCATCAACATGTTAAATAAAAGCCGAGGTAAATATGGCAGTCAAATTCACTGAAAAAGAAATTACTCAGATTGCAAAGTTATTAGGAGTGGAGGCCAAGTATAAAGGCAACAACTATCGATTTGCCCTCTGTAATGAAGAAACCGGCCGCAAGTTGGTACTGGAAATTTATCCGGATATTCCAATCGGTAACAAAAACGGAAACCTTATCTCCGTTTATACTGAAAGCGGGCATTTACAATTGCACTTCTGTACCGGTTTTGTCATTAGTGAATATCTGGGTGAAATCACCTTCGTAGCTGAAACGGGGGGGCAGTTATCGGGGCTCATTATCGAAAAGGAAGCCGGTTGTTCCCTTTATGCCAATGTGGATGCCAGTTTGCTTTCCGGTGATTTTACCCAGTTAGGGCCAGAAGTCATGCTCTCCGGAATCGCGCTTTCACTCGCTGAAGATATTTTACCCAAATAAAAAGAGGTGTTCTGCGAGTATGAGTACGGCCATTCTGGAGCGATTACTTGCCCAATTCATGGATTTTCTGAGGGTCGAACGAAGCCTGGCCCTCAATACTCAAATTGCCTATCAAACCGATTTAAAACGTTATATTAATTTTTTAAATAATCTGCAACTCACCTTACCTGAGCAGATAACTCCCCAACACATTGTCAAATATGTTAGTTTATTGGATGATCTGGGTCTGGAACTCACCAGTATTTCCCGCAACATCTCAGCGATTCGGATGTTTCACCGCTTTCTTGTTGGAGAAAATATCTGTCAATACGACCCGTCTCAATCAATTTCTTTTCCGAAATTATTACACCGCCTGCCAACAGTATTGGATATCATGGAAGTGGAGCAAGTGTTGCAGCAGCCCGACCTGGCGGATGTGCTGGGATGCCGTGATCGGGCGATGTTCGAATTTTTATATGCCACAGGGGTCCGCGTTTCGGAACTAATTCGCATTAAACAAATCGATCTTTTTTTTGAGCAGGAATTTGTCCGAGTTTTTGGAAAAGGTTCGAAAGAGCGGATTATTCCCATTGGTGAGGAGGCTATTTTCTATGTAAGCAATTATCAAAAAACCGCGCGGGTCATTTTGGCTCAACGTGGAATTGACAATGATGTCCTCTTTTTGAATTTTCGGGGCCGACCCATGACACGAATGGGCTTCTGGAAAATATTAAACAAGTACATTCGCCAGGCTGGTATCACCAAACACGTTAGTCCACACACTTTTCGGCATTCATTTGCCACCCACTTACTGGAAGGGGGCGCCGATTTAAGAGCAGTGCAGGAAATGTTGGGGCACGTTGATATTTCATCAACACAGATTTATGCGCACTTAGACCGGGAATTTTTAAAACAGGTCCATAAACAATTTCACCCACGAGAAAAATATGCCACCAGGTAATTTTAACAACATCGGAAATCGAATTATCCGTTTAAAATCAGTTCGTTCCACCAATGATTATGCCTATCAATTGGCCGCCCGGGGAATGCCTGAGGGCTGCATTGTTGTGGCCGAGGAGCAGACTGCCGGTAAAGGTCGCCTGGGCCGTCAATGGAATTCACCCCGGCAACAGGGACTCTGGTTTTCGGTTATTTTACGCCCGTTAATTCCGTCCCGCCTGGTAACGCTCTTCCCGTTTTTGGCGAGTGTGGCAGTGGCACAGTCAATTCAAACCTGTTTTCAAATCACACCCCACCTGAAATGGCCGAATGATTTGCTAATAAACCATAAAAAAATCGGCGGTATTCTCACGGAAGCGGCCACTGAATCAAACGTTATTAAATTCATCATTCTGGGAATTGGCATTAATGTGTATCAACAGCCCGAAGATTTTCCACCGGCACTGCGCGCCAAGGCTGGCTCAATAAGCCTGTTTACCACCCGTGAAATCGATTTAAATCAATTCTTCCGACAAATTCAACAAGACTTCAATAGCGACTACAGTCTGGCGCAAAAACATGGCTTTACACCAATTCTTAAACGATGGAAATCCCTTTGTAAGGAATTACACCAGCCGATTACGTTACACCACAACAATCAAATTCTCAGCGGTATTTTTTATGATCTGGCGGTTGACGGCGGACTTCTATTACAACAACCCAATCGATTAATAAAAATAGTCGCCGGAGAGATTCAATTTGAAAAGGAAAATTCAAATGCTGTTAGCGATTGATATTGGCAATACGAATATAGTAATTGGTGTTTTCAACCAGCAACAATTGATTGGTCACTGGCGACTCTCCAGCACCATTACCCGCACCAGTGATGAATCCTGGATTATTATTAAACTGCTATTTGAATCGGCTCATCTGGAGACGGCTTCCATTCAGGGAATGATAATCTCATCAGTAGTCCCAAATTTGACTGAAGTATTTGTCCAAATGGGTGACCAGCACCTCGGTCTGAACCCAATCATCGTGGATAGTAGCCTGGACACCGGCGTAACAATTTTGTATGAAACCCCGCGCAGTGTCGGTGCGGATCGCATCTGTAATGCTGTGGCTGGCTTTGCTCGGTTTGGTGGGCCATTAATTGTAGTCGATTTTGGAACGGCAACCACTTTCGACGTCATTACCGAAAAGGCTGAGTACCTCGGTGGCATCATTGTGCCCGGCATTGAAATGAGTGCCAATTTTTTACACCAACGAACGGCGCAATTGCCGAAAGTGGCTTTAACCTTCCCCCAAAGAATTATCGGGCGTACCACAATTGAAAGCATTCAGTCCGGCTTGATGTTCGGAGTAGTGGAAATGGTGGATGGATTGGTACAAAAAATTATGGCCGAGTATCAACAACCGATGCAAGTCATTGCCACCGGTGGCCTGGCCGCCGTCATTCGGGAACAATCCGCCCAAATTAAGCACATTGAGCCCTTTTTGACTTTAGACGGCCTGCAAATTATTTATGAGCGAGTGAAACTTATTTAAGGATTAATTTTTCATATTTGGGATAAAAAAAACCGCCAGGA
>Ga0180438_10009107_pt1 | contig 12456 bp, 10 predicted proteins | sample SS_ome_12_FD_132455 | JGI IMG/M metagenome (GOLD analysis project Ga0180438, IMG submission 132455) | Hypersaline lake sediment archaeal communities from the Salton Sea, California, USA - SS_3_D_2 metaG | ecosystem: Environmental > Aquatic > Non-marine Saline and Alkaline > Hypersaline >...
CCGCCAGGGGCTGCATGAAGCTGACTACCTCCTCCAGGATTGCGCCGATCCGATGGAGGGCAATTTCTCGCCTCACCGTACCTGTCTCTATACGCGAAACCTCGAGCAAATCTCCGACGAGATCGACCAAGGCACGGATGCGTTTCCTCGAGCGCTCGAGGATCTCCTGCTGTTTGTAGGGATCCTGCGCGTATCCTTCCTGGAGCACGGACAGAAAACCGTCTACTGCAGCCAGAGGGGCGCGGAGTTCGTGGGCGACCATGTTGACGAACTGTGCCTTCACCAGCTCGACTTGTTTCAGTGCGGTGATGTCCCTGAGGACGGTAACCGTACCCAAGAGACGGCGGGTTCCAGGTTCGACAACCGGTGCCACGTTGGCGATGACCCATTTCTGAGCAGCCACTGGGTCAAGTTGGAGTTCGTTTGACTGACGCGTTTGCTTTTCGCAGGCCGCTTCGATCATGCCGGCCAGTTCTTTGCATCTGAGAACGCTACGAAGGAGAACTGGTTCCGGGCTGCACGGCACAGGATCGAGCAATTTGAGAGCAGCCGGATTGTGCAGAACGAGGAGTTGCTCTGCATTGCACACGAGCACTCCGTCTGTCATGCAGTCGACAACGGTGCGGAGGCGGGTCTTCTCCGTTGCGAGTTCGAGCATGCGCTGTCTGCGTTCGGCTTCGAGGCGATTCCTCTGCCGAATCAGGGTCACTCGCTCCAAGGCTCTGTTCACGATACGCAAGAGTTCATCCGGGGCAAATGGCTTGGCGATGAAATCGTAAGCCCCGCGTTTGGTCGCCTCCACGGCAGCCTCGAGGGTTGCGTAAGCGGTAATCACGACGAAAACGGTTTCCGGTACCACCTCGCGGGCACGTTGAATGAAATCAAAGCCGCTGATGCCGGGCATTCGCAGGTCGACCAATGCCAAGTCAATCTCCGGGTTCTGTCCGAGGATTTGCAACCCCTGTTCTCCCTCCTCGGCCATCAGTACCTGATATCCCTCGGACCGCAGGACACGATCACAACCCCTGCGGATACCCGCCTCATCGTCCACGACGAGAATCTTCTGGCCGTTGGCTCGCGGGATCGTCATGCTCCTTCCTCCCTGTCCAGAGCCTTTGGATGTTGCCCTCCTTGGCCCGGGAGCAAGGCGTCCGGCACGGGCAGGGTGAATACGAAATCGATCCAAGCGCCGGGTGCACTCACAGCGTGGATGTCGCCCCCATGACGTTGGACGATCTCACGGGCGATGAATAGGCCCAATCCGGTGCCCCGCTCTTTTCCCTTCGTGTTTTGGAGTCGGTAGAATTTCCCGAACAACTTGTCCTCTCGATCAGCAGGAACCCCGGGACCGTCGTTCCAGACATGAAGCTCGGCTGTCCCATCTCGGCGGGCACCCGTAATCCGCACAAGCCCCCCTTCCCGACCATACTGGATCGCATTGTTGAGCAGGTTGTCGTAGACAATGTGAAGAAGAGAGGGATCGGCCTGTACGAAAAGATCGTCGTCCATCTCCACCTCGATGCGGATCCCCTTGGCCTCGATCCGTCCTCGGAAATCGCTCAGCAGTGGACGAACGACATCGTTTTCCGCGTGGAGGGGCCGCGCCCAAACCCGCAGTTCGCCTCGCTCGATGCGGGAGAGATTCAGGTAGTTCAGGATCATCTCTTCCGCCCTGTGAATCGCCTGTCCTACGTCATCGAGCGCCTCCTGCTGGTCTTGGGTGATCCGTCCTACGTATCCATCGCGGACGGCGAGAAGGTTGATCTTCATGGCTGCAATCTGGTTCTTGAGTTCGTGGGTGATGAACTCCAGGGTGTCGAGGTAGTTCTGTACCCAGTGTTCCAGTTCGGTTGCTGTTCGTTGCAGATCATCACGGCTGTTGCGGATCTGCTCGTTTCTCTCTTTCAGGGCGGCTACCATCTGGTTGAAGGCGAGGGTAAGGTGGTTGATCTCGTCCTTGTCGGCCCGTGGTGGATGGGGCAGTTGATAGTCAAGGTTGCCCCGGGTCACCTCGGCTGCTCCAGCGGTAAGCCGGGTCAGGGGCCGCGTCAACCGTGCGGCAAGCCAGAAGGAAAGCAGAATGGCGCCCACAAAGGCGAGAGCAGCGACCAGGATGAACATGCTCATCGCCTCATTTCGCATGTCATCGTATCGTTTCTTCAGGACGCCCACATACAGCATGCCCAGGATGTGATCTTCGATGTCCATCAGTGGCTTGTACGCCGAGATATACCAACTGTCCACAACGAAGGCCGGTCCGGTCCAAGTCTTGCCCGCACCCAGCACCTGATCGTATACTTCTTCGGAAACCCTTGTTCCGACCGCGCGCTCTCCGTCCGGTCCCACGACATTGGTCGTAATGCGCACGTCGCCCTGAAATATCGTGACCGTGCCCAGGTTCTTCTTCTCGTACGTGGCAACGGTGAAGATGTTCTCCCTGACGAAGTCCACGAAATCGAAGTTCCGATTGAGTACGATTCCGCCCCGGACGATGCCTACGACGCCTCCGTCCTCGTCCGTCACAGGAGAGGCGACTTCGAGAATCATCACGTCCGTGAGACGGGTCGGTGCCCCAGGCTTGGCATGTGGGGTCGGCGAAACCTGCACCTGCTTACCTTCGGCGAACGCTTGGTCTTCCAGGATTAGAGCCCCCAAGGGGAGGAGAGAGACGCCGGCCGCAGGCGCTGCTGTCCCGAGCACGCGGGTGATCACAGCGCTGTCCTTCACCCGACGCCCCCGGGCGTTGCCCCGCGCCGTGGCCTGGATCACCCCTTGGTCGTCGAGAACGTGGAGAAAATCATAGCCGCACTTCCTTCGGAGTTCTTCGAGAATCGCTTTTCTGCCGTCGTGGGCCGAGGACAACCGCTCGACCGCGTCCCCCTCAGCCATCACCAGACAGGCCTTGAGAGCCTCTTCGAGCCGGCGCTCCAGCATGGCGTCCGCGGTCTTCAGGGCCAGTGCGACACGCCTCTGCGCCTCGCCGATGACCATTCGGTTGACCAGAAAGCTACCGGTCACGATGGTGAGCAGGCCCAATAAGGTGGCGATCCCAAGCAGGGCAATGTGTAGTCTCGTGCGCAGTGGCAAGTCCATCCTATCGAATCATGCCTCGAGAGAGCGTGGGCTCCTGTGCCATCAGGCCTTCTTCTTGTCCTTCTTTCTGCCGAACAGGGTGAAAGCAGCCGAGGGGGACTCGACCACCTTTTGGATCTTCTGCTGCATATCCCTTTGCTCCTCTCGGTCCTTTTTCTTCCAGGCGCCCTCGATCTTCTCAACCAGATCATCGATCTCGCAGGGTTTTGTCAGATAGTCGTACGCACCGAGCTTCAGCGCATCCAGGGCCGTGTCGATGGAGCCGTGGCCGGTCAGAATCAGGGTTTCCGTAAACAAACCCAGTTTTTTGACCTCTTTCAAGGTCGTGATGCCGTCCATGCCCGGCATTTTCAGATCCAGCACCACCACGTCGTAGCTGTTTTCCTGGAGTGCCCGGATGGCGCTGTCGCCGTCGTTCACAGCGGAAACGCGATATCCCCGGCTCGTCAGAAGCTTCGACATGTTGCTCGTGAATACCTTTTCGTCATCCACCAACAGTATGGTCGATCCTCTCATCGGGTATTCCTCCTGTGTCATTTTCTGGTTCCCTCAGACGACCCTCGAGATCTTGAGGTGGCTTGAAGGGGAAGAAGAGCGTGAAGGTCGTCCCGGTGCCCGGTTCGCTCTCGACCTCAATCGTTCCCCCGAGCCTCCTGACAATTGCGTAACATATGGAAAGCCCGAGGCCGGTTCCCTTGCCCACGGACTTGGTGGTGAAGAAGGGGTCGAAGATCTTGTCCAGGTGCTCGGGCCGGATCCCGCAGCCTGCATCTGCGATTACGGCCTCCACGCCCGAATCGTTCCTGGCTCTCGTATGGATTCGGACGCGCCCGTAAGGCTTTCCGTCGTGGGCGTCGATCGCATTGGTGATCAAGTTCAAGAAAAGCTGTTGAAGCTGGGAAGGATCGGAAAGGATCGACGGAAGATTCTCCTCCAGTTCGGTCAAGAATCGGATGCCGTTGGCTCCGGCCTCCCTTTCCATGAGTTCTACGACCTCCTCCAGAAATGGATTGATCGATACCGGCTCCACGACAGATTTCGTTCGTCGCGAGAACCGGAGCAGGTTTTGTGTCAGATGCTTGCACCGGTGAACCTGGGTGTCGATCTGGGAGAGGGACGCAAGCAACTGGTCCTTGAATTCTCTGTCCAGGGACGGCGTCTGCGCGACGGAGTCGAGCAGGATCTGCCGTTCCGTGAGAATGATGGCAAGGGGGTTGTTGATTTCGTGGGCTACGCCGGCGGAAAGCTCGCCCACAGAGGCCATCTTGCCGGTCTGCAAGAGCTGCCGGTTCAGGTGATCCGCTTCCTGGTCTCGTTTCTTGATGACGTTGACCATGTATCGGGTGGACAGAAGCGTCGCAAACAGGAGAATCAAGGCACTCAGGTGTATGAAGATGAGTGTAATGATATTGGCGTGGTTCATTTCCTCGAATGCTTCCGCGTAGTCTTGTTTTACCACAAGCATCCATCGAGGCTCCTCGAGCCATACCCGGGCCAGGATCTGGCGCGGGAAACGGTGTTCGGTGTCTTCGTTGCCGGCCTTCAAGTCGTGAACCTGAATCCCCGCATGGGCATTCTTTACGGGGAAAGCCGCCTTCTCCATGATGTGTCCGCTGAAACGGGGACTGGTCTGAAAGATGCCTTGCTCGTTCAGGAGAAAAACCTCTCCTGTCCGTCCGATCCTCACCTTCTCCACCAGTGAACGGAAGGCTTCGGTGTTGATGGTTCCCCTCAGGATCCATTTGTGGTTCCCCTCCGGGCGTGAAACAGCGATGATGAAGTGGGGAACCTTGCGGAAGCCCAGGAACATGTCGCTGATATAGATCCCCTTGTCCATCACCGTCTTGAACCAGAAGGCCTGGGAATAGTTTTTGTCTATGAGATGGTAGGGACCGACATAGGCTAGATGCCTGCCGTTCTCGTCGATGACCCCCAAATCCGTGAAGGAGTCTTCGCCCTGGTTGATAATCCTAAATGCATTCTCGAGGTTCCTCTGCCTTTGCAGGAAATCCACAGACTGGGTCTCGGCAATCAGCTGGAGGCGAGAACGATGTTCCTTCAGAAAGAGTTCGATCATCTTCCGATGGTTGTCGACCTGTGTGCGAAATGAATTGAGCATCTTGTCGCGGGCAAATGCAGAGTAGTGCGCATAGATACCCCATCCGACCAGAAGGAGCGGTGCCAGGGAACAGGTCAGGGTGGTCCAGACGAATCTTCGGTACAATCGGGCGTAATAGGGCTTCCCCTTTCCCTCTCCGTTCGATTTGTTGATATGGGTGGGTCTCTTGTCGTTCCGTCTCATCGGAAACATTCCACTTTAGGCCCGAGCTTGTGAAGGGGACCATGCAAGGGATCTTGCCACTATCTCGCGATACCGGATCCCCGGCCAGGGAAAGGTGTCTGCCGTTATCATGTTGCCGGGAACCAGCAATCCGCATGCCATCCTGAGGTGGGGAGGGATCGATCTCGGGAGGGAAAAGGTGAGGGCTAAGATGTCCTAGCTTAAGGAGAGAGATCACATCATAAGTCGAATCGGATAGGAAGACACATAGCAGGCGAACTAGGGTCTGTTCACAGCGGTTCAACGGAGGATCTCTGTGATTCATGTTCCCCCCTTCCTGGTCGGATAGACCGCCACTGGTAGAAGGTGCTCTTGCAGATTCTTCTTGCCAGGATGCGAGCCAAAATGGATGAAGGAAGAGGGTTTCATTTCAAAGCTTGAAGATCATGCGAAACCCGAACATGTCCTCGTGATCCATGCGTTTCGTACCGTCCTTGGTGCCCTTGTCTCCGGAGAGGATGCCTTCACCGTCCAAGTGGACGTAGTTGAACTGCCACTTGAACATAGGATTCCAAGTCCAGTTGACCCCGACCGTGAACTCGTTCACTTCCGGAGCTCCAAACAAGACTCGATAGGTTTCGCCGTCATACATGTTGGATTGGAACAGATTGTCGCTGGTTTTCGTGTAGGTGTAGCGGAAAAGAAGCTCCCAGGCCCCGGTCCCCTTGAAATGAATCGGGTTGAAGTTCACGCTGGGATTCGGCTGCTTCCAGCCGAAGTTGCCCACGCCCTTGCTCTCACCCGTCAAATAGCAGCTCAGCCAGGTACTCCAGGATCTGACCTGGCCGCTCTCATCCAGAGCCTGGGTGCCGTCCGTGGCAAAAACCCGGATGTCTTCATACTGGGCAACAAGATACTCGCTGCTGAGGCTCAATGACCCTAGGATGTAATGGAGCTCAAAGCCCCAGCGATCCCTTCTTCCCACTTCTCCGGTTCCCGGATTCTCCGTTTCCCAGGTCCAGAACTTGTCATCTCGGATGGCTGCACCGTATCCCTTGAGTTCGAATCGCTTGGTGGGAATCGTCTGGTCCCCGAGGCTCCCTTCCACGCAGAGGTGAAGGCCCTGCAAGAACCGGATGTCTGTGTGCCGGAAAGGTGAGGCGAAGAGCCGTCCGACCCAGTCCTTGTGGTCATCCACATCCCCTTTCGGATAATCAAAGTCCATCCCTGCACCGGTGAAGCCTGCCAGATTCCAGGTCAAGGTATTTTTGAACACGTTTCCCCAGATCCACCACCCACGGTCGAAGTAAGGGTAGAGCGGCGTGCCGGCGCCCCGTTCCATGAAATTCACCCGATTGTCGAGGGTCCACCAGGATGTACTGAAGGGGGGCTTCATCTGCCCGCCCCGGAGGTGAAACCAGTCGCGGAACATGATGTCGGCCCAGGCATTCCGAATGTACGGGGAGTCGGCAAGCTCCGCCTGAACGCGCCACGTGAGGTAGGTGAAGAAGGCCCCCTGGAAATCGATTCGGACGCGCCGGATGTCGAACTGGGGAGAGGGATTCCCGCTGTTGCTGCCGTAGAATTTCGTGTCGAAATGCAGGTTGCCCCGGATCTTCATCCAGAACTCTTCGTTCGGGGTGGAGAGGATGAAGTCATTGTTCCAGTAGGCAACCACAGGAGTCGCTTTCTTCTTTGCGATCAGTTTCTCACCCTCCGTGGCGCTTTGCTCGTCTCCCCGTACGTCCGTCAAAGAGAGCAGGACAGAGGCCACAAAAAGGAAAGGGATGAGATTTCGGCATCGGCTCTGCATGTGCGGCTCCCCTTGTCTTCTGGATGAAGTTCTTCAGTCCCGTTCAGATCAAAAAAAGGCAAGTTCCGTGACCCTCATTCCGCCTTCCGTGCGCGGCAGCAGCTCTGTTTGCTTTCGTAGCTGCCGCTGAGATCCGTTTTTCCATCCCGCATATGTGGCGTTTGCGGGGGCAAGGGTCTTCTCCACGGGACTTGCCTTCGAATCTTTGAGCGCCGGAGAAGAGCAACTGCTGTGCCAAGAAGAATGCAAGAAGGCGAGAAGCAGAAAAGGTGATCGAAAAAAAGTGGATATCTCCGCGAACTTCCCGGAGCCTCTCCGGGAGGCGAATGAATACAGGTGTTGGAATCCTTTACAGGTTGGAAAATAACTTGACAACCCGTCTCCACGAATCGTCGGGCGGATTGAATAACAACTGCCAGAAATCCCCCAGTCTGCACGCCGGTATCATCTCTTGGCGGGCTGGCATAAGAGTTGCTTTTCCCAGAGTCGTGTCGGATTGGGTGAGGGCCACGTGTATCCAAGGAGGTCAGCATGAACAAGAAAGCCGAGATTCTCGTCGTGGACGATGATCCGGACATCCAGGACTCCCTGCGGATTATCCTGGAGAGCAACGAATATGAGGTCCGGACGGCAGCCAATGGTCGTGAGGCCATGGAAGAACTCGAGATTCGGCTGCCAGACCTGATGATCCTGGACATCATGATGGCCACGGACACCGAGGGCTTTGATCTAGCGTTCAAGCTCAGGGAAAAACCCGAATTCAAGAACCTGCCCATCGTGATACTCACCGCTTTTCTCAACAAAGTCCGCGAGGAAGGACCAGGTAAGTTCGAATACATCCTGGGGGAGCAGTGGCCCGCCCACTGGCTGCTGGAGAAACCCGTGGACAGCAAGAAGCTCCTGGCAAAGATCGAAGGAATCCTGGGCGAAAGCTGAGCTCTTCGGGGTTCACGAGATGACGATGGACGCAACCTCCATGGAGACAAGAGAGCGATGCCTGGCTGAGGATCTCAGCCGGAGAAAGCGGGTCATTCTGCGAGAGTTGAAGGAACGATCCTTTTGGTTTGTTCGGTTGCGGTGGTGGGTTCCTCCCTCCATCGTGGCCGGAGTCCTCGTGGCCCGGTTGATGGGGTTCGAGTTTGCCGTCGTGCAGCTGCTACTGGTGGCTGCCTTCGTCTTGGCCTACAACATCGTCTTCTACATGCTGAGTCGAGCATTCAAGGAGGAGCCGCTCCGAGAGGAACGCCGTTTCTACCGCTTTGCGTACGAGCAGGTGGCCCTGGATTACGCTGCCATGTTCCTGCTCATCCACTTCACCGGTGGCGCGGCGAGTCCTTTGATCTTCTTCTTCATCTTCCACATCATCTTCGCCTCCATACTCCTCCCCCCGCGCTCGGCCTATGGATTTTCAGCACTTGTTGTTGCCGGTATGGGCACGGTTGCGCTGGCTGAGTATCTCGGCTGGATTCCGCATCATCCTCTCCTGTTCCAGGGCAGATCCACCGATTTGGCTCAACAACCCCTCCACATGGTGGTGGCGTTGGGCTTTTTCGCGGCCTCGGTTTTCATCAGCGCCTTTTCAACCACGGCCATCATGAGGATGCTTCGAAGGCGAATTCGGGATCTCGGTGCACTGTCTGAATCGGTATCCATTCTCAACGAAAGGCTCCATGCCCTGTTCTCGATGATCGAGGCGATCGGATCGGCCCAATACCTCGAACAGGTGCTGCCTGTTGTAACCGGTGAGCTGGGCAACGTGATGGAGGTGAAAGGCATTTCGGTCAAGCTCCTGAGCGGGGATGGCAGATTCCTGAGATATGCTGCGGCTTACGGGCTTCCCGAAGAATTTACCGGAGAGAAAGAGGTGGAGGTGGACAAGAGCCCCCTTAACCGACGCATCATCGAAGGAGAACCGTACGTGACCGGCCAGGTGACCAAAAAAGAGCTTTTCCAGTTTGGGGAGGCACTGGCTGCAGCGCAGATTCGGTCCGTGCTCTTCGTCCCGCTTACGGTGGAGGACCGTGTGATCGGCATCCTTGGGGCATACTGCGTGCGCCCTGACAGGTTCAGCACAGAGGACGTGGACTTCTTCCGTATGGCTGCGGGGCTGGTGGCGATTGCGCTGGAGAGTGCGCGAGCCTATGAGGCCATCGAGCAGCTCATTGAGGAGAGGTCCTGGTACATGATGCGGGTGACCCACAACCTGAGGGCACCCTTGGCCGCCATGCTCAGTATGATCGAGTTGGTGCGGGGGGGGTATTTGGGCGAGTTGAACGATGAACAGCGCGAGTACCTGCGTCGGTTGGATCGCCGGTCGCGGACGATGCTCTCTATGGTCAATGAGCTGATGACCTTGGTGGAGAGTCGCAGCGAGAAGGGAAAGATCGTCCGCGGACCGGTCGACCCCGTCATGATTGGCAACAGGATCCGACGGACCTTTGAGGACGAGGCAAAAGAAAAAAGGGTCGATTTCAAGGTGGTCGTTCCGGAGGATCTGCCGCCGATTCACGGGGACGCGGGGATGATCGAGCAAATGTTGGAGAATCTGGTTTCCAACGCCATCAAATACACACCGGCGGAAGGGTACGTGTGCGTGAACTTCGGGCGGGCGACCCAGACGGTGTGTATCGAGGTGAGTGATACAGGAATTGGAATTCCCCAGGCGGACAGGTCAAAGATATTCGATGATTTCTTTCGTGCAGAAAATGCCAGGATCGTCGAGGGACACGGTACAGGCCTGGGCCTGGCCATTGTGAGGGAGATCGTGGACAAACACGGTGGCAGGATCCTAGTGGAGAGTGAAGAGAGCCTCGGCACCATCGTCGTCGTCCACCTGCCCATAACACGGCAGGAAGCGGTTGATTCTTCACAAATCATCACCCAGGGCAGAGCGAACCAATCGGGCAACGAAAAGGAAAAGCCGAAAGCCGGACATTTGGCAAGGATGTCCAACCCCTTTCGTCGGGTCGGGCGCAAGGGCATGTTCAGGAGTCCCGATGAGGGTGCAGCCGCCGGTTTCGTGTGGGGGCTGCCGCAAGGGGCGTTCGGTTGAAACAGGCCGGGGGCTTTGACCCGGACACAACAGAGGAGTGGGGCCATGACACAGGAAGAAACACTTGATCTGACTACGCTTGACGAGGTGCTCGAAGAGTACCGAGGTCAAGACGGAGCGGTGATTCCCGTCTTGCAGAAGGCGCAGGATGTCTACGGCTACCTGCCTCGGGAGGTCCTCAAGCGGGTCGCGGACGGCATGCACGTGCCGATCAGTCAGGTGTACGGTGTTGTTACATTCTATTCTCAATTCTACCTGGCCCGACGCGGCCGCCATATCATTCGTCAGTGCGACGGCACGGCGTGCCACGTCCGGGGTGCAGCCAAGATCATCGACAAGATGGAGCAGGAACTGGGGATCCAAATGGGGGAGACGACTCCGGACTACAAATGCACCTGTGAGGTCGTCTATTGCCTCGGATCCTGCGGTCTCGCGCCGGTAGCGGTAGTGGATGGGAACATCGTGGGCAAGCTGGTGCCGGAGAAGATGGTTTCGATTCTGCGTGATATGGAATCGTGAGAGAGCTTTCGCTTCACATATTGGATGTTTTGCAGAACGCAAGGGAAGCCGGATGCAAGTGGGTATGGTTGACCATCGATGAAAACAGTGCAGAGGACAGGCTGACCATTGAAGTGAAGGACGATGGCCGGGGCATGGCAGAGGAAGAGATGAAAAGATCTACGGACCCATTCTTTACCACCCGCAAGACGCGCCATGTGGGGCTTGGGCTTCCGCTCTTTGCTGCGGCTGCGGAACGGTGCAACGGGAGTTTGAAGGTAGAGAAGCTTACAGGACGGGGTCTGCGGGTCACGGCCTCCTTCGGGTACGGCCATATCGACCGCGCCCCCCTCGGCGATATGACCCGCACCCTCCTGTCCTTCTTGATGGGAGAGCCTTTCTGTGACCTCGTGTACGTCCACCGTCGCGATGGAAACACGTTTGCCTTCGACACGAGCGTTGTGCGCAGAGAACTCGAACCGGTTCCCCTCTCGCACCCGGAGGTCCGTGAATGGCTTGGGGAATACATCGCGGAGGGTGAGATGGCCCTTACGCATCCCGGGGGGGGTGGCTCCATGACCCCCTTTGGAAAAAGGAGGATGGAACATGCCGAAACTCAAGAGCCTTGAGGATCTCAAAAGGCTTCGCGAACAGGCCCAACGGGACATTCAGGTCCGGTTGGATACGGGGACGCGGATCACGGTGGGTATGGGAACGTGCGGCATCGCCGCCGGGGCGCGGGAGACGATGCACGCGATCTTGGAGGAGTTGAAGAAGAGGGACATTGAGGCGCATGTGACGACGGTGGGGTGTATCGGGATGTGCTCACAGGAACCCCTTGTGGACATCGAACAGGCAGGAAGCGCCCGGATTACCTATGGCAGCGTGAAGCCGGACAGGGTGCCTCGTTTGATCGAGGAGCACCTGATCAACGGCCGTGTCGTGGAAGAATGGGTGGTGGGCCGGTTGAAGAGAGAAAGCGCTTGAAAAGGGAGGGCCCCATGGTTACGGAAGCGATCAAGGCGATCGTCGAGCGGGCGATCAAATTCGAGGAAGACTCTTACAATCTCTACACATCTGCGAGCCGGCGCGTGAAGGATCCGGGTGCCCGGGTGGGGTTAGCGGAGTTAGCCGAGGAAGAAAAAAAACACAAAGCGAAGCTGGAGGGGATGCTGGCAGGAGATCTGGGTTGGGCCGCTCGGGCTGGCAGAAGAGGGCAGATCAAAGATCTGAAGATCGGGGACCCGCTGGAAGCGAAGCCGATCACCGAACACTCATCTCTTCAGGAAGTGCTCGCAGTGGCCATCAAGCGGGAGGAGGCAACAGGCGCCTTCTATTCGCAGATGGCCGCACTTGTGGAGCCGGGTCCGACAAAGGATCTCTTTGAGATGCTCGCGAAAGAAGAGAGCAGGCACAAGCAGTACGTAGAGAGTATCTACGAAGAGGACGTGTACAAGGAATTTTAGAGTTCTCGGGGGAGGCGTGTTTTCGAACTCGTCCGGGTGACCGACAGGAGGTACCCATCATGGCAGAACCCTTGTATCGAGCGAATGTGCTGATTTGCGGGGGCACCGGATGTACGGCTTCGGGCTCAGAGAGCGTGCTGAAAGTCATGGAGGACGAAATCCTTCATCGCGGCCTGGACAAAGAGGTCCGCATAGTCCAGACGGGGTGCCGCGGTTTTTGTGCCATGGGTCCGGTCATCATGATCTACCCCGA
>Ga0180438_10009109_pt1 | contig 12454 bp, 15 predicted proteins | sample SS_ome_12_FD_132455 | JGI IMG/M metagenome (GOLD analysis project Ga0180438, IMG submission 132455) | Hypersaline lake sediment archaeal communities from the Salton Sea, California, USA - SS_3_D_2 metaG | ecosystem: Environmental > Aquatic > Non-marine Saline and Alkaline > Hypersaline >...
ATCTACAAGAAGGTTTTCGACAAAACACGTCAGCCTCTTTCTGATGTGGAGATGTCCGCTCTTTCAGAGGCTCGTAATCTCATTATGGATCGATATGGTGTTTGGCCAGCAGTGATACGTGCAATTCGGGAAAGAGAGGGCACAAATGAAAAAACGTCGTAAGTTCAAGGGAAACATAGATAACGTTCTGATCCTTAGTCCTGAGGGTTGCGGAAGCATGTTCACTTATGAAATTATCCAGCGCCATCCTGAGCTGAGATATCTCAAGTCCTCGCAATGGACGCCTCGTGGACGCCATTTCCGCAAGCGTGTTGCAGTGAAACGCGGTGTGATATTTCATTGCTCGGTACCCGCCGGGAGACGCCCAACCCGCTGGTTTAATGCGTCGTACATGGTTCATCCTCGTCTGTACATTCTCTGGATTGATCGTGATCGTCTTCATAGGATCTACAGTGGCTATAGGAGATTCCGTCCGCGTAAGATGAGCAAATCGCAGGCTATCAAGCAGATTATCCAATTTAATGATCGAGCTGACAATCTCATACCCAGGGAAACGGCCAAATGCGTTGACCGTGGGGCGAAACTGTTCAAAACCTCTTACGAAAAAATGGTCTCAGATCCTAAATCATACTTTGCTGAGATCTTTAAGTTTATAGGCTGTAAGAATCTAGATTGGTTTCCTCCTAGAGCTAAGGTCTACAATCGAAATGACCAGAGGTACTTGAAGGACGAGGTTGTTGTTGCTGAATTCATAGAGAGGGGTTGGATCTAGATGAGGTCAGTCTCTGAAATCATCCAATATGGCATCCCTCGCAGTGGCACTACTGTTTTGTGGCAGGCTCTTGACCACTTGTTTGGGAATCAAGCTAAAGTCAGAAAAAGCCATGCGTTTGTCCCTTATGCCCCCGGCAGGGTTGTCGTAATCGCCTGTAGAGACCCACGCGAGACGCTGTGTTCATGGCTTAGAATGAAATACCGCGTCAGTACGCCTGAGAAGGTTCGCATGAATGATCTGGTGTGGATCTGTAAGCAACCACTTCGACGAGGCAGATCGTTTCTTGAAAGATACAAGCGAAAATACGGGCCGCACAATGCTTTGCTCATGATGAGATACGAGAACTATTTTGAGTCATTCGAGTACATGTGTGATGCATTTTCGATTTTCTTTGAGACCGAAATTGACGAGGACTCTAGGGCTGCTATCAAAGACAAGTTCAACGTTCAGTCTAACAAGAAGATTGCTGATAAGGTTGGTAAACATTTCCGCAAAGAACGGTTTGACAAGACCAGCAAGATTCATGGAGGTCACGTTGGTAGGCATCCCATCAATGGGTGGAAACATGTGATACCAAAGAGGATGATGCCCAGAGTTAAGAGCATGCTTCGGAGAGACATGGTAGTTTGGGGGTATGCATAAAGATGGAAACCAAGACAAGATTCCATAGTCAGTACGGGCAGGATCGTTTCATTTTCAAGACTTTCTTCCCAAACAAGAGGGGCGGCGTTTTTCTTGACGTTGGCGCTTATGACGGAGTCAAGCTAAGCAATACTTTCTTCTTCGAGAAAGAAATGGGTTGGACAGGACTTTGTATTGAACCGTCTCCAACACAATTCAAACTGCTTTCCAAGTCGAGGTCCTGTATCTGTGTCAATTGTGCAGTATATGATCGGGAAGGGGATGTTGAGTTCCTTGATACAGGCGCTCTCAGTGGCATCATAGAAGGCTATGATAAACCACACAGACGCAAAGTATGGTCTAAAAAGAGAGGCAAGAAAAGACCTAAACCCGGTGACCGCATAACGGTTCCATGCCGGGTCTTGCCGAACCTGCTTCGTGAACACAATCTCTCTAAGATTGACTACATGAGCATTGATACCGAAGGCTCAGAGCCAGCGATAATCAAGACGCTTGACATGGAAGAGTTCGAAATATCTGTTATCTCTGTTGAGAACAACTATGATGACCGAAGAGTAAAGAAGCATCTTTCGAACATGGGGTATGTCAAAGTCAAACACATAAAGGTGGATGACATATATTGCCTACGTGGTTTCTGGAGGCAAATAAATGTCTGAACCTAGTCGTTATCCTTTCTGTTCTGAGAGCAGTCTTCTCGTCGCGGCACCCGAGATTGATTATTTCATCAACGAAATCAAGGAGAAACGATTCTTCTCTGTAGTGAGGCTACAGATTGAATGGTGGAGGACTGCCAGGGTTGGCCTAGAGAGGATGGCCAGGAAATGTCTGCAAGAAAAATACCGACACCCGGAAGGGCATTGGTTGGAAATTCTTATCGAACGCATGGCTGGGAATGAAGAGGAAAAAGCAGGTTTCCTTGATGAGTGGTCTGACGAGTTCTTGATGGCTTGGCAATCTAAGGTCTCATCGAGCAGGGGGTGGACATTCGAAAACTTTGTGATTAGGGGTATTCTGTCAATGATATGTTCTGATAGGCCCTCTAACTTCCATTTTAGCATAAGCGATCGGGCAAACTATTGTGGTGAGTACCCACAACCATGTGGTTGGAACTCGGAATGGGTAGAACAGGTTGTGGCCACAGCGTCTTCTAGTGTTGAGGATCTATGGTTGGCAACTGTATGGAGGCGTTATTCCCTGCTAGGTCATATGACACGGCTATTTGACGAGCTTTCGGATTCAAAGTTCGTTGTTATCGGTCCATACTTCTTCCATAATTTCGGTAAAAAGCTTGGACTTCAGGATTACACACACACACAGATACACCACTTGCATGCTTCTAGACACATCAGAGATACCTTTGAATTGGTTCAGTCCGAGCACGAAAGCCATCTAAAAAACCATGATAGAGTAATCTATCTTCTGTCAGGTGGCTCCCCGGCTATTTGGTTGGTCAACGAGTTGCACGGTACTCTAGAGAACGCTGTTATGATAGATGTAGGACGCGCCTTGGACTACTTCTACCGCAACGACCCTTTGATGAAGCGAGTGCCGAAATGGATGCGTGGTTCCTGGATGTACAGCAAGACATCTAACACAACACCGGCCGATGAGTCTATCACAACCATGTCGCGTAAGCAGAAAATCAGACGGAAAAAGGCTAAATCCAGAAAGAAGAAGACCAAAAGACCAAGATGATCTCTGATAAATACAAATGCATTTATGTTCATATCATCAGGTCCGGCGGACGAAGTATATCTAGGGCACTTCCTGCGGACGTCAGGAAAAGGTATGGTCTCGGCCCGCATGCTCGGTCATCTATGTTTGTTGCTCGGCTTGGGTCAAGGGTTTGGAAAAGCTATTTCACCTTCTCGTTTGTCAGGAACCCATGGGACAAGATGGTTTCTCAGTATGCCTACAACCATGACAGGTTTGTGCCATACGGGACTACGTTTAAGGATTACCTGCGCATGTTTGAAGCCGGGGAAAAAATCAGTAGCCTCAACCCTGTGCAATCACCATGGATTTGCAACAGAAGAGGGAAGTTGCTGGTTGATTTTGTCGGCCGTTTTGAATCCATTCGTTCCGATTATCGAAAGGTCTGCCTAAAGATCGGCTTCAGACCAAAAAATCTGAGGCATGTTGGGAAAAGCAAACATCGACACTACACAGAATATTATGATGATGAAACAATCAGTATCATAGAGAAATGCTTTGAGAGAGACATAAAAATGTTCGGCTATTCTTATGGAGGATAGTCTCGCTGCCGTCTTGTGTATAATGTCCCAATGATAGAATTTATCAGTAGAAAACCTGTTGATTATGACCGAGTGCACTCTTTGTTGATGCGTTCGGATGCCGCCAATCATTGGACAAACAATGGGCCGGTTAAGCTCCTTCTAGAAGAGAATCTGAAAAGCTTCTGCGGCATTGATACCAACAAAGCAGTTGTCTGCATGTCAAGTGGAACGGCGGCATTGCACGCAATCATGTTTCATTGTCAATGTCGCCATGGTACTGATAAGCATCGTCTTAGGTGGGTTACACCAGCCTTCACATTCCCCTCTGTTTCTGTCAATGGTGAAGCATTTGATGTTGATGTTCTTGATGTCGACCCGGAGACTTACACGCTGCCTAAAGACGAGGGTCTTCTTTCGGTTTATGATGGAATCGTCATCACGAATCCATTTGGAGTCGCTTTGGAGGTTGATTGGTGGGTTGATTTCTGTCGGGCCTTTGGTAAGATTTTGGTCTTCGACAATGCTGGTTCGGCTTTGTCATATCATTCTGGGAAAAACCTTCACAACTATGGTGCCTATAGTTTTGGTAGCCTTCATCATACAAAGACGGTTGGGTTTGGCGAGGGAGGTTTTGCCGTTTTGCCTGAGGAGGAGTATGACGCAGTCAATCGTTTGGCTGGTTTTGGCCTGACACCCCAGCGTGACTATAGCCATATGTCCTCGAACTTCAAGATGTCTGATGTTTCTGCTGCCTTTGTCTTATCACACATCGACGGGTATGATCTTGAGGCCCATCTGCGCACTCAGGCTAGACTTGCAGAGTCTGTGTCACGTATAGAAGGTTTAGAGGTGTTTGGTTATGCCCCCGGGGTTGTCTATGGTAGCTCTTTCCCGGTTTTGGGCACACATGAAACATCTTTGGATGAACTGGCAAATGACCGCGTGGTTGTCATGAAATACTACCGGCCAATTGAACCCTTACCAAATGCTCTCGATCTCTACAACAGGATGATTAACTTCCCATTGCATATTCATTTCTCTGAAGAGGATATTGATACGATATGTGACGTGGCCCGATGTTTTGCTCAATCAGAGCACATAAGGAATGGGATCGCGTCGGGGGCGAATCCGTAAGCCCCATTTTGTGAACAATCCGACCGTTCTCTATATGAATCATCAAGCAAAACGGAACCCGCTGGCACGAATTGGCTTTTCGGTTCATCTCTCAGATGATAGACCTCATCGAATAGGTTGTCTAGACGAAAACTAGATAGTGTTTCTATTGGATTGTGAACATGTCTAGTAACGAGATGCGTTTTTCTGTTCGTGTTTCTCCAGTGATGGATCAGACCGACTAATTCTGTGTTGACACGGCTTTCATCGAGTATGAGCGTGTCGTCTAGGTCTACGTACAAATCGCCAAATCTCTCAGAGAAACTGTAGACTTGGCCGAAAGGTAGTGTTCTGGAGACTTCTGCGTAGATGTTGTGTGCTTGGACTTCTAGCGGGACGCAGTCTGCTTCAAGGATTGATAGTTCAGAGAAGTTCACACCTAGCATTCTGTAGAGACACATCGTCCCGGCAATTCGTGGTGCTACTTCCATCAGTTTGACTGCGCCGTTCTGATCTTCTTTGACCTGGAAGAACCAGGCCCCACGCATAGGGAGAACTCTTTGGATTGCTTCGGCCATTTCTCGAAAGATAGGTCGATTTTCTGTCTTCGATATTGTGCTCATGCCTCCCATCGTTTTTGATCGGGTTCTGCCACCACAAAACATCAATCCTACTACATTGCTGAAGCAATCGATTGTGAATTCATCTCCCGGAAGGTTTTCGATGAACACGTATTTGTTGGGGTCGATATTGGATAATATGTTATCAATTTCACTTCGCTGTTCAATCAGGTAGGTGCCACGCGAACCAGAGCCTTTGTCAGGTTTACAGAATACAGGGAACCTGCAGTCGCCATCGTGCAGGCAACGAATCTCCGGGACTTGTATGTGTCCCTCTAAAGCTTCATAGGTTCGACTCTTGTAGCGTACAATCGAGTTGATTTCATAGCTTTGCCCGATTACCTTGGCATTGATCGAGTTCCTCATGTTCGATAGGGCGAGGCATACGTCGTCATGGCAAGGAAAGACGTACTCGATCTCTTCGTGTTCGATAAGCGTGTTCAAATCATCTAGAAAGCCTTTTTCTGTCACGAACGGAAGACGATGTACCTTTTGATAGAGGAAGTCCGCGTAGGATGTATGTGTTACCGAGGTGGCACCTAGAAGTCTGAGGTTTCTTTTGTATCTGAGGCTATCGAAGATTTCGAGGCCGATTCCTGTTTCGGCCGGGAAGATGAGAACGTTGTGTTTTTCTGTCATTCTTGTTCTACCTTACACACAGAATACAATGTAGCACATAGATCGGGGTATTCAAAGCCTAGTGAATACAGGCCTTCGATCTGTTCTTTTCCTAGGACGCCACATTCAATCAGTTTGTCCAACTGGAAGTCTGCAAATGGTTTCAACAGAACCCCTCCACGGGCTATGTGCTTAAAGCCTGCAAAGTGAAGCAGGTTGTCGAGTGAACATCGGTCATATACTCTTTTGTGCCCGTGGTTCTGATCGTTAGGGGTTAGATCCGTCAACACGCTGATTAGACCCATGTGTCTTGCTAGTTGTCTAGAAAGAGCCCTTGCATTAGGGACTGCAACTAGAAGAAGTCCTTCTGCGCTCATCTGGTTTCTTATATTCTGTAGTACGAGCAGTGGATTGTCTATATGTTCTAGCACGTACGTGGCAAACACGTAGTCATAAGAATGGTCTCCTTGGAAGTCTTCGAACAGGCTATGGATGAATCGCGCGTTCGGTATGTTCCTTTTCTTGGCCTGCTCAAGGAAGGCGGATGATCCATCTACCACGTCTAGGGTTTCCACTTTGTTTGCTATCATTGATGTCACGAAGCCGTCTGAGCATCCTAACTCAAGAGCTGTGGAGCCTCTCGTTTTTCCCATGAATCTACCAAGCGTCTTAAATACAAGACCTCGTATCATCCTGTCCTGAGGCGATTTACTAGTAACGTAGCTGTCTTTGAGGGAATCTAAAAACTCAGTGGATGTGCTCATTATTTTGCTCCTGTTTTGCCATTATACATAGCATCAGTGTGGGAAGAATTGCTCTCTGTTCCGTACTTGTAGAATAGATATAGGAGAAGTTCCATGCGAGTCCCCAAAACGTTGATTAAGAGGCAATTAGCCGAAAAGAGGCGGAAGAAGAAACGCGGAAAGAAGACAAAGGCTAGCCACAAAAGTAAGCAGACTCATAGGATAGACACCTATGACTGGAAGCAGCCCCCTGGGAGGATTAACAGATTCGACGGTTTTCAAGTCTATGGTTGGCAGTCTAAAGAACAAGCCGCCTGGTACCGTAAAGCTTGCAAGAATATCACTGATGGTGTGGTGGTTGAGATAGGTGTCTATGGTGGTTTGAGCCTGCTGAGTGTTGTCGGCATTTGTGCTGAAAGAGGAACAAAAATCTATGGAATTGATCAGTGGGATCTGATTTCAGAAGTCAACGGCAAACTGATTCGTGGTGCCCGCTTGGCTCGCTGTAGACAAATAATGGAGGACGTTCTTGAGAACCTACGCTCTATTATTGACCAGTTTGGCTACAAGAATGTCGAGCTGGTTAAAGAGTTCTCCATTGAGGCTGCCAAACAGTTTAATGACGAAAGCGTTGACTTGATCTATATTGATGCTGGCCATGATTACATGTCTGTTATGGCTGACTTAGAGAATTGGTATCCTAAACTGAAGCCGGGATGTATGATATGGGGGGATGACTTCAGTTGGGTTGGTGTGCGATCCGCCGTGAAGGATTTCACCAAGGAACATGGCATCCAGCATAAGACCTTCAAACCAAGAAGCTGGTACTTCATAAAGCAATAAGGGAGTTGTATACTTGAAAAATCTTTCCATTGCACATATGGTCAATCCATTTCTTGTTCCTAAATCTCACTACATGCGTAAAGTTCAGCTTCTTACGTTCGAGTCTATGCGTCAGGCTAGGTCTTTTGCCGGTGACCTAGATATCGAGTTGATGTCGGCTCAGTTCCCCGAAGATCGTCGCTTCGTACCGAAGGGTTTCACTGAGACGAAACCTCTGAGAGGCTCGACGATGGATGTTGCCGCGTTGCCAGGTCTCAAAAAACTGCCATTTATTGGCGAAATACTGCAGAAGCTATATGAGTCGACCGATAAAGAATTCGCCATCTACTCTAATGTTGATGTTGGTTTCATGCCTCATTTCTACCGGTATGTCTATGGTCTTCTTTCTGAGGGATATGATGCACTCATAATCAATAGTTGCTGGGTGACACCACAGCCTGCAACTGTGGATAAGTTGTATCTCATTTGGTCTCAAATCGGTCCTCCACGAGGAGGTTTTGATTGTTTCGTTTTCAGGCGTGATTGCATTCCTAAATTCAGTTTCGCAAACTGTTGCACCGGCGCACCGCCGTTTGGCCGTATCGTACTAGTGAACATGAGGCGGCAAGCCAAGAACATGCTAATAGTTACAGATAGTGACAACAGTTTTCATCTGAGGGATAAGCAAGCATGGGTGAACAAGAATTTCAATGCTTATAAGCTATATAATCTGTCCCAAGCCAAGAAGGCGGGCATGATTGTTCGTCCAAAGTCCAAGAAGAGACAGATTATTGGTTTTCCTGATGAGACGAAAGCCGCACTTGTTTCTTAGTATCATGATATTATGCCTCCCAAAAATATCAACAAGAGATTTTTGAAGAAGCTACTTGCAAAGGATGGCCCAGTTATCCTTGAAGTTGGTGCCCATGTGGGTGTTGATTCTGTGGGGTTTTTAGATACGTTTCCTGCCTGTCGTCTGTTCTGTTTTGAGCCTGACCCGAGGAATGTTGAGATACATCGAGAATGTGTGTGTGATGAGCGATGTGTGCTTGTTTCTTTCGCTGTCTCTAACACAGATGGAGAGACAACACTTTATCTCAGCACCAGCGACTACACTAGATCCAAGAAGATTGGTTCTAGCATAAGAAAGATTAGGGCTACAGCAGCATCAACAATCAAAGAACCAAACAGGCGGCTTCGGAAAAAGAGATACCCCAACATACGGTTCGAAGAGACAATTGTTGTGCCAACTATCCGTCTGGACACCTGGTTTGCTACTTCAGGATTGGACATGATTGACCTAATATGGGCAGACGTTCAGGGTGCCGAGGGTGATTTAATTGATGGAGGTCGTACTGCGCTTTCTAAGACCCGTTTCTTGTACACGGAATTCTCTAAGAAGAGGCTTCACAAGGGCCAGGTGTGTTTCAATGGCATCATGAAGAGGCTTCACGATTTTGATCTTCTTGCTGTTTATGGTACCAACGCCCTACTTAAGAACAAGTCCATTCGTGTATAATATACATGACAATACCTTAGGTGAGGAAACAAATGTCTAACGTTAAGAAGGCCTTGATTACAGGAATCACTGGCCAGGATGGTTCATATCTGGCGGAACATCTCCTAGAGCATGGTTACGAAGTTCATGGAGTCATGAGAAGATCGAGCAACATACCAACAGTCAGAATTGACCACATATTTGATCAGCTACACCTCTATTATGCTGACGTCGATGATGCGATCAGGATGGTTGATGTAATCACACAAATACGGCCGGATGAAATCTACCACCTTGCAGCCCAGTCGCATGTCAGCGTCAGTTTCGACAATGCTCGTTACACAATGGACTCCATCATACACAGCACACAGACCATTTTGGACGCGGTACGAATCTCTAATCTCGACTGTAAGGTTTATCATGCCTCATCCTCAGAGATGTTTGGGGATTCGCCCCCAGCACAGAGCGAAGAGACCCCCCTTGTTCCATGTAGCCCGTACGGTTGTGCAAAAGTCTGCGCTCACAACAAGTGTCGCATCTATCGTGATTCCTATGGTATTTTCATATGCGGTGGCATACTGTTCAACCACGAATCACCGAGGCGGGGTCACAACTTTGTTACACAAAAAGTGGTCGAGGGAGCAGTCAGGATCAAGAAAGGTCTTCAGAAAGAACTGAGACTCGGAAATCTGTCTGCCGAAAGAGATTGGGGCTACGCAAAGGAGTATGTTATTGGGATGCATACAATGATGCAGGCTGACACCCCTGACAATTTCGTCATTGCGACAGGTGAGTCTCATTCTGTTGAAGAATTCGTTGCCTCTGTTTTCTCCTGTCTCGACATGTCATGGAAGGATCATGTTGTGATTGATTCTTCTTACATCAGACCGAAGGAAGTAAACGTTTTATGCGGAGATGCCTCAAAAATCGAACATACGCTTGGATGGAGGCCGAAAGTGCATTTCTCCGAAATCGTTGAGATCATGGTCGAGGATGCCATGCGTAGGATCGTTGTTTCTTAGATGGATCTGGATGAAATACATTGTTCCCAACCTGAACCCTCGTGGTTGTGTGGGTCACCAGTTTTCGAACTGGTTGTCTGCACGCATGCTTTCTGTTAAATACAACCTGCGTTTTGTCCATGTCCCATTCCATGGCAGAAGTAAGCCCTACAAAACCTTCCTTGGCCTTGGGAGAGGGCATCTGAGGCAAAAGGACATTCCCAAAGGGAAGAGAAAGCCAAAGCTCGTTCAGTTGCCCAGAGTCGTGAAGGACAATGCATCTGTTTCACATCCAAGATTTGTAAAGACACTAGGTCGCCAGGGTAACATTCTGTTTCGGTGTGCCAGAGACCAATTTATTCGAACCGATTGGGACAACTTTGGTTCTATTGGTGATGAATTGAAGCAGTCCTATTGGGCACAGCGCTCGTTGAATCCAGTTGAAACCTCCTATGATGGTTCGCGGCTGAATGTTACAATTCATGTGCGACGAGGTGATGTTACTCCTGCTTTGGCTAAACGGTGGACTCCAGATGGGTTCTATGTGAAACTAATCAGCAATCTTCGCAGAGTATTGCCAACTGAGACCGACTATCACTTATTCTCTCACGGGAATAGATCTCGTTTTGCATCTTTCGAAAAGATTCCTGATCTTCATTTCCATATTAACGAGGATGAGTTCATTAGCCTACATCATTTGGTGTGTGCCGATGTTTTGGTTACATCCAAAAGCAATTTCTCGTTCATTGCATCTGTTTTATCGTCTGGTTTCAAGCTTTCCATCCCATTCTCTGTGTTTTGGTCTGATATCCCGGACTATTTGCCTGCAACGGAAATCTCAAGCAAAGCCGAGTTTGATCCGGCGAAGTTGATGGCCTATGTGTCCCAGAAGCTGGAGGCATGAGAATGACTAAGTTGCATTTGGGTTGTGGGACTGTTCATCTAGATGGCTATATCAACATAGACATACGATATCTGCCGGGCGTGGACGTTGTTGACAACGCCAAGTATCTCCGGAGATATAAAGAATCGTCTGTGGATGAGATTTATGCTTGTCATGTTTTGGAGCATTTCAATCGATGGGAAGCTAGAAGTGTTCTTTCACGTTGGTGCGAAGTCTTGCGTGACGGTGGCGTTTTGATGGTCAGTGTTCCTGATTTCGACGCTGTAGCGGCCAGGTATCAAAAGACCGGTGACCTTCTTGAGCTAATTGGCTTACTGTATGGAGGGCAGGACTATCCGGAGAACTTTCACCACTATTGTTGGAACTTTGATACCCTGACTTCAGAGCTGCGTCGGTGTGGGTTTACAAGGGTCGAACGATTCGATTGGGAACTGACCGACCACGCCGGTGTGGATGATTACAGCAAAGCCTATCTGCCTCACATGGATGAAGGCGGTTTACTCATGAGCCTTAACCTGAGGGCAACAAAGTGAGAGATATAATAGTTGTTGGGTATCCGAAATCGGGTACGACTTGGCTCACTAGGCTAGTTTCAGATCTTCTTTGGTGTCCTTCGAAAGGCTATTACGGGCACCCAAGAAGGAAGGAGATATCAAAGGGTGGATTGTCCCGTGTTTCTTCCTATAGTGTCTGGAAATCCCACTCAAGTGTAGAACTGTTAATCTCTGGGGCGGTCGACATATCAAATATCATCTATGTTGCGAGGGACGTTCGGGACGTTATTGTTTCCTCAAGCCACTATTTCAGAGTTAAGGACAAATTGGGTCGACGCAGAGGTTTCAGGCCAGTTGACCGATTGATCAAGGAGTGTGCGAGTGGAACTCTTGCATCGCGCGTTGTTGATGGAAGAAGTTGGTCTATGCATGTTGATGAATGGCTGATTAAGGGTGTCTTCTATCTTCGGTACGAGGACATGTTAGAAGATGTCGCTTCCTGTGTCCGGCGTGTTCTTGATCACATGAAACTGGACGTGAAAGAGAAGGTGATTTCTAGAGCAATTAAGCATCAATCATTTAAGGAGCGCAAAGCTATAATCAAGCGCACTAAGGGTTCCAGGCGTGCAGCGTTTCTTCGTAAAGGACAATCTGGACAATATAAGAATGACCTGAGCCAGAGACAACAAGACAAGCTCGTTGAGATTTTTGGATCTACGCTTGAGACCCTTGGTTATGAGACCTAATGAAAGGAACTAGAAAATGCGAGTCTTGGTAACAGGCGGTTCGGGTATGGTTGGTCATGCCGTGCGTGGTCTTTTCCCGGATGCCATGTACCTGAGCAGTTCAGATGTAGACCTTAGGAGCCAAGCTTCCGTGGATGGCTTTTTCCTCACCCACACATTTGATGCTGTTATTCACTTGGCTGCCCGCGTCGGAGGCATAATTGACAATAACGAATTCCAATACGATTATTTCTACCAAAAT
>Ga0180438_10009110_pt1 | contig 12452 bp, 20 predicted proteins | sample SS_ome_12_FD_132455 | JGI IMG/M metagenome (GOLD analysis project Ga0180438, IMG submission 132455) | Hypersaline lake sediment archaeal communities from the Salton Sea, California, USA - SS_3_D_2 metaG | ecosystem: Environmental > Aquatic > Non-marine Saline and Alkaline > Hypersaline >...
AGTGGACAAGAGTGTCCAGATTCTCGTGCTGAGCTTCGGTGATCCCTCCTCCACCAGATCGAGGATCGAACACACCGACTGCGTCTCGCATGGAGAACGCACCGCCAGTGAAGACTACCTCGCCAGGGTTGTCAGCAGAGAGACCTTCATCTTGGAGGATGAGCTTCTCTTCTTCTGCTGGACCTGGTACTCTGTCAGGAGTTCTTGGCACGTCCTACTCACCAGAGAGGAGATACGCCTCGAGCTCCTCCTCGTTCATCGAGTCGATGTCCTTCTCCCCATTACCCTTCGCAGCTACTTCCTCAGCCTGCCGAATCTCCTTGATCGTCTTGCCGGGACGAACTCCGACAGGACGTCCTCGAGGAGTCGCAGCACCAGTCTGGGAGATCTCGTCGTCTTCCTCGGCGAGATCATCCTCTTGCAGACCTTGGACGATCCTCTGCAGCTTGAGATCCTCGACCTTGTGCAGCTTGGAGACAACCTCGACAGCACGCTTCAGAGCATTGATCTCTCCGATAGCCTGCTGCTCGAGGTTACTCCAGTGATCAGCGAAGTTGGTGGTCGCGTGATACGCTCGCAACAACCACTTCTTCACATGCTCTAACGTCTCGTCGTCCGGGATGCCCTGCTCGAGGTCGTTGTCAGCAGCAGCGATGAGTGCTTGGATGTTCTTCGCGTGTGCGCGAAGAGCATGCGCAGCTCCCTTCGCTTGGTGCTGTCGATGGTTCGCTCCTTCAAGCAGATCATCGACAGAGCAGCCTACCTCATGGATAGTTGCTACCTTGACCTGCGACTTCTCAAGCGAGGGCATCCCGGACTCCTTGACGATTAGTTATTGACGAGAGACTTGACAGAGACTACTACGCGACGTGGTCGATCACACACAGTTGGTCACCGACCTTGACCGTGAACTCGAACCTCAGCTGGCCGTTGGCCAGCGAAGTCCCAGGGTAGTAGTCGTTGTTGGCAGACGCATCCGCACCGGGACGCAGGAGCAGTCCGTTCAGGAAGACATCGTAGTCATCCACGAACGTACCACCCGAGAGGTCTCCGAGGTCCGTGTCGAGGTTGTTGTCGTTCGACGGACCAGAGACATCGTTGTCCGCAGTCGTCGTCGACGTCACGACAGAGTAGACCTTGCGACGGTGAGCGCTCTCGTACGCCGTCTTGATCGCAGAGAGCAGCGAGACCTCGCCGAACGCAGTCTCGAAGTCGGACCACTCCTGGCTGCTGTTCGCCAGAGCGATACCATCCGCGAGACTCCACGTCGAGCCAGACCGATACGAGTCGGTCATGTTGAGCTCGAGGCCTGCGACGAGGTTCAGATCCGCAGCAGTCGAGACCATCGACAGAGCACCACCGGAGGTGATCTGGTTGGCCGCAGTGACACCGATGTCGATGGTGGTGCCAGCAGCACCAGTGTCGACCTTGATCCCGTTGAGGAAGTCGGTCACTACCGCGTCGACATCGAACTCGTCGACATCGTCCTCGACAGCTACCTTGCTGGTACCACCAGCCGAACCCTCGATGACTCGGAAGAGGATCGCCTCCAGGTCGTCGCGGATCTGCCATTCCAGACCAGCACCCTCGAGATCGAGGATCGCGTTGGTCGTGAGATCGACAGGAGTAGTACCCTGGTTGTCGTACGCCACCTGCCGAGTGACAGTGACGGCACCAGCGCCGATGTCGACGACAGCTCCCTTGAGGAAGTCAGCCTCGGTGAGATCCTCGAGACGGACTCGCTCTCTGGAAGCGTAGTTGACCGACGTGGACTCGATGTCTGCGACAGGACAGGCCTCGAGATCGTCGAAGGTCGAGTTCGGACGCACGAAGGAGATCTGCGCACGATCCGGAGTCGTACCGGTCATCGTGTGACCGTCGGTCGCATTCTCCGTCTGGAGGAGACCCCAGACACGACGACCACTGGAGAGGATCGGGTCGCCAGACGACGCGTCGACGATCTCCATCAAGTTCTTCGGAGACAACGCATCCGGACCAGTGACCTCGTCCAGATTGTGCGCTCCGAAGGACGTCGCAGCAGCGACCACCGTACCGAGAGTCGTAACCGAGCCGACCGCAGCAGTCGTGTTCGAAGGCAGCTCCGAGAGAGCCAGGACCACGAAGTTCTGCGTCGCTGGTACTGCGACGTCGGTACCGACGTTGTACACGTTGCGGAGAACACGCTTCTTCTCGACAGCGTGCAACGCAGTGTTCAAGTCGTTGACACCACGCTTGGCTCCGGTCTCGAGAGTCGCCGGGACGTTCAGATCGTCCCACCAGTTGCCTGCCTGCACTTCGAGCAGGTTGTGCAGCTGCGACCTGATCGTGTTCAGGTCGTCCTCGACGTGCACCGGATTGGTTTCGAAGTTCGCCTCGGAAGGCACGATGGTATCATCGTACACATCCGACTTGCGAACCTGAGTGTCTTGTCTTACAAACGTTCTGCCCATCGTTTCCCTCCGTCAGTTATGGAGAACATACATCCCACGACCCTATTGACATGAACGATTGACGAAGAGTCACGGAACCGGGATGTAAATGATTTCAAGCGAGTCACCTACCTTAGGAGCGAAGTCGAACGTGATCGTGTCGTATCCCGTTCCTGCTCCGCCACTTTCTGAAGCTACGTAGTCGTTGCCTACTCCTTCGCGCATCAAGATACCATTGTAGTAGACCCATTCGGACTTCTTCGGATCGGTACGATCGATGTACGAGAGAGTTGTGAAGACCTTGTTGACCGAGTTGATGGTACCTTGGAGGTCCTCTCGGATACGTGGGTCCGTCCCTGTTCCACCACCTGCTTCTGCTGGCAGGGCGATCCCGACTACGTCGCAGCGTTCGAGATCGAGGACGAGGTGCTTGTGCTTGGCCACGGATCTTCACTCCTAGCAGGTCACCTCCGTTGCTAGAGCTTGACCCAATCGCTAACGTTGGTCAGGTTGCCATCCGTCCACGTCAAGATCTTGCGGTAGGTAAGCTCGCCGACCTGCTTGTCGATCTGGATCAACTCGTCGTTCGCGTTGTACGTGAACGTGCAGTCGCAGTTAGCTCCAGAAGTAGGATCGAAGCTGGGCAGTTCTCCTTCACCGACAGTCCTGTGATCCGCAGGCATGGCTAGCACCCATGGTCAGCACCGCCAGCTCCGGTGCATGGATCAAACGGTCCTCGAGAGAAGACCGCAGGATAGCCCCACGCCTTCACAGTGACGACACAGTCGAGCGACTTCGGAGTGAAGCGGACTCGTGCCTCAGGCACGAAGAAGTCGATGTCGACAATCGTCAACTTATCCTGCTTGCAGGTGCCTTCGGCGAGTTCTTCCCACTCGTCTCCGACACGAATGTCGATCCGATAGAGACCAGCATCGTTCTTCGATACGAGGTAGAAGATCTCGCCCAGGACACCTACGAACTTACCTGTTAGAGACGTCTTCTCCGTCGTCGACGTGAACTTCCTCTTGTTCCAGAAGAGGATCTCGTTGACTTGTTGCAGATCTGTTGACATGTATCCTCTTGAAGTCGATAGAATCGCTCAGACGTTCGACGACGTTCACAGGCTTCAACACGACGTCGGGACGTAGCCGACGGTACTCGGCCCTACTCCTCTTCATCTTCCACCAGGAGCTGCTGCCTTCGTTCTTCCATCATCTCCTCCAAAGCTTCGGACGCAGTCTTCCCACCAGAGGCAATCTGCTTGAGAATGTCTCCGAGGTTGATGTTGACTGTTACGTTGATCGGAGGAGTAGAAGGTTGCGACTGGGACTTCTGGGATGGTGCAGGATGTGCTTGGTCCGAGATCGAACGATCCGGACCTTGGTCGAGTTCATGATGATAGTCTCGAAGCCATCCGTAGCGACGGACTTCCTCGATACGCATCCTTGCTTTGATCCTGCTTCGTGACATGTACAGTCCAGCCGTGCACGGGTAGGGCGCGGGTCGGGGCATGAAGCCCCGTGTAAAGGCCTGAGAGGGCCTGAGACGGGTCGGAGGGAAGCGACGGGGCCAGGGCCTAGGGGCCTCCACCCGACCCGTCTCGAGCCAAGTACGAAGTCTGAAGTTATATGTCAACGTCAGACTCCGCTAGCATCCGCTAGAAGGAGATGAGTCCTTCGGTACGGACACGCGACGAACCACTGAGGCCAGCCGCCTTGACGATGTAGTCCTCCGACGGCGGGTTGTTCAGCAGACGATCGCTGACCTGACCCAGAGGCTTGACCTCCTGGCCGTAGGAGTAGTCGGCGAGGATGTTGGTGGTGTTCGGCTCCTTGCCGGTCGGGTAGGACAGCACGAGATCGCCGGTCGCGTAGTCGATCGTGCCGCACTCGTCCTGATCGACATCGTCGGTGTACAGCTTGCCGTCGCCGTTCAGATCCTTGGCGTTGACCGAGTTGCCACCGGCAGTCGGCTTCACCACGACCGAGCCAGGCACGATCGGAGTGTTGGCCAGAGCAGCACCGGAGAAGTCGGTCGTCGAGGTGTCACCATCGTACGTGGTGTCTTCGTCGGCGACTTCCGTCTCGCTGTTGAGAGCCACACGGCTGCCATCCGAGACCTTGTGACAGGAGAGGACCACGCTGTTGTCCTCACCCAGATTGTTGGCCACGAGAGTGACCGGACCCAGAGCTGCGCCGATGCGCATGATCTCCGAGGCCTGGTTCTCGAGCGCGACACCGAGACCATCGTGAACAGAGCTCATTAGAGTTCCTCCTTGGGACGTCTAGGTCCCTATTGGTTTAAGCCGCACTGTGTCGCGGCACGTCACACTAGCGAAGGTTGGACTGGACGTCCTCGTCGATCCTGGAGAAGATCGAGGACATGGCCGACTTGACCTCGCTCTCCTTCAGACCAGGAGGAGTGGGGTTCTTGCCAGGCTTGCCTTGAGGGGACTGGTGATCCGACTGCGCTTCCTTCTTCTCCTTGTCCTTCTTCTTGCTACCGAAGGGAGGAGCACCAGGGAAGGGCTTCTTGTCGCCCTTCTCGTCGACGGACTCGTCCTCCGATCCCATCTTCATCGGAGGCTTCTGATCCTTCTTGTCCTTCTTCTTGTTGAACGGATTCGGCATCGTCTTCTTCTTGCCGTTCTTGTCGTTGCCGTTTCCGTTGTCGTCCTGCTCCGAGAACTCCTGCATGATCGAGTTGAGATCGCTGATGGAGTACTGCTCGTCCTCGGAGAACAGCATCGGATGGACCTTGTTCAGCAGGTCCATGTCCTTGGACTCGTCGAAGAGCTTGCGGAAGTTGGTGATCGTACGGAACTCCGCATCGGTGCAGTTCTCGAGCATCATGTCGAGAGCCTGCAGCACCTCGTTGTGGTGCTCGAGAGCCTTGCTGGGATTGAGACCAGCGGGAGTGGACGAGCCCTTGGACTGCGCGGACTTGTCGTCCGTGGGAGCTGCGTCGCCGACTGCCGTGGACGAGGTCTGAGCAGCAGGCTTCATCGATCCCTTCTTCTGCGCAGCAGGCAGATCGGACGGGAGCGAGGATCCGACAGGCTTGCTCGGAGTGGCCGATGGCTTGCCAGTGGCTCCGGGTACCTCGTGCCCCTTCGGACCCATCTGCTCCGAGAGCCATCCCTCGGATTCGCCGAGGACAGCCAGAGGCACGAGCGCCTTGGTCTTGCCGTCGGCGAGCAACACCAGCTTGTCGGTGCCCTTCTCGCCGAGGAAGGGATTGACCACCGAGACCACTGCTCCCTTCGGGATGGCGATGGTACCACCACCGACCTTCTCGAAGGTGCCTCCGGTGTTGACCTTCACTCGACTGCCGATCGGGTACGGGCCAGCGCCTCCCTCTTCCAGGTTCTGCTCCTTGATCTGAGCGATGGTGTTGTCCATCAGCTCGGTCGGATCCTCGCCACCGAGGACCAGATCGATCAAGGAATCCGCCTGCTCCTTGACTCCTCCCTGGTTCTTCTTCGAGGAGTCCTTGACGGCCAGAGCACTGGATGTCTTCTTCGGGTATCCGTCGTGCGCCTGGCCGCCATCATCGTTTCCATACTTCATGCCCATGGATTTCTCCTTGTGAGTGCCGTAGGATCCGTCGGATCACGGCCAGTTCAGATGACGACGGTCACTCGACCACGAACTCGAGCTCCGGGTAGGCCAGCTCGAAGTATCGCAGTTGTTCGTAGATCTTCGGTTTGTCCTGCTTGTTCCGTGACTGCAGGTAGAACACGTTATCCTCGATCCTCACGATCGTGTCCTTCGGGAGGTCACGCATCAGCGAGGACTTGATCGCTGGAAGAGGAGGGAGATCCTCGACGAGAGACTCGATGAGATGCTGAGCACTCTGTCCGGAGAGGTAGTGATCGATGAGACGCTTGCTGGTCATGGCTTCTTCGGTACTCCCATCGGTCCGTGTCCTCGACCACGAGCCATACCACGACCAGGTCGAGATGCATCAGGGATGCACTTGCCAGTCACAGGACACTTGTGTTGGCCAGGAGGACAAGCTTGTTCGTTCTTCGACTCGTTCTCAGGTTCCTTGCCAGGCACTTTCTGTCTTCGACGCGCATGCACATCCGACTTACCACCACGCGTCTTCGCGCTCTTCCACGTACGCTTGACGCCCTTTTGTCCCTTGCCTTCCTTCTTCCTCGCGAAGTCGAGCATAGGGTCGAGGTCCTTGAGGCGGATGTTGTACTTGCGCAGAGCAGCAGACAGGTCCTGGGGAGTGAGTCCTGTGTACTCGGTCTTGAAGAACTCACGCTTGCCAGACTGCTTGTCCGTAACCATGAGGAATGGACCGATCTTCTTGACGAAGCCGAATGCGACATCGTACTTGCGAGTCGACGTCGTCCACGTCTTGTCCCAGTTCTTCGCGATCTCGAATGCCTTACGCAGGACCTCGGCAACAGGATCCGCGTACTGCGCAGGAGACATCTCCTCGAGTTCACAGAAAGGGGACAGCACCTCGTGCAGCTTGTCCTCGGGAGACTTCACTACGACCTCGTCCTTGATCTTGATCTTCTTCTTGCCTTTGACGATCTTGCGGAAGAGCTTGACGTCATTGTCGTTCTTCGGATCGAGAGCACCAACCAGCGCGACGAGAGTATCGTCCTGCATGATCTGGTCAGTGACCTTGTCCAGAGAACCAGGCTTCAGCTTCACCTTCGCATTGCTGAGAAGGTTGTGAAGCCTGGTCTTGAGTTCGATCCGAGTCACGTGATCACATCCGGCGGAAGATGTAGGTGCTCTCGTCCCAGACGTACTCGCCGACAACGACAGACATGCTGCCATCGTCCTCGGTCTGGATGTTGTCGATGACTCCGGACATCATCGGCTCACCGTTCTTGTTGAGGATGATGATCCCCTCGCCGACACTGAACTCGGACAGAGAGACGGTCTCGAGGACCTGCTTGTAGCCGAGCGCTGCGTAGACGCGAGCCGTACGATGCTGTTCTGAAGTGTAGCCCATCAGTAGCCTCCCTTGGACTTCTCCTTGAAGTCCTCGATCTTGGTGCACGCAGACAGAGCAGCAGCTTCGGCCTGCTCCAGTGCCTTGTGCGCAGTGGCCAGGTCCTTCTCGATGTCGGGAGCCTTGCCGTTCTTGATCGAGGACTTGTAGGCCTTGCACTTCATCAGAAGCGATCGCGCATCGCTCACGACACGCGACGTGGCCGACTGCAGGTCCTCGCAGCGATAGCCGAGCGAGTAGAGGTCCATTCCCTCGTTCAGTTGTGTCTTCACCACGTCGCGAGGACTGGTCCCTTCTGCGACGGACTCGATGAGCTTGTTCGCTCGGTCGGACATCGTCTCCTCCTGTGGACGTCGGGACTCGATCAGTTCGCGACGTAGAAGAACTTGTTCTGCTTCTTGTGGACGGCGACCTTGCCCGCAGACTGGAGAGCCTTGAGGGTGGAGACGGGATCGTCGATGCCACACTCCGTGCCGATGGTCTTCGCAGAGACAGGCTTCTCCTGCACCTTGAGGAACTCGTAGACCACCTCGGCGTCTGCTGAGGAGATCACAGGATCCTGCTCCTGTACCTGCTTTTCTTCGTGTTCCTCTTCGACCAGAGTGTCCTCGCTCGAAGTCATGATCTCATCCTTGGTCTCGTCCATTTGGTATCTCCTCGAGGTAGTCGGTTGTTACGAACAGATCTCGTCGACGATCGAACTCGGGTCCTCTCCCTCGACTACGAGAGAGATCATCTCGTCGACAGACTCCTTGCGTCCTTTGGCAGCCATCTGCTGGAACTTCTCCTTGCCGTACTTCTTACGACCGATCCAGGCAGCGAGTGCTTGAGGACTACGAGCTCCGTTCTTCTTGAGTGTCGCAGTCAGTTTCTTGAATCGCTGACCAGATCCTGGCTTGCCTGCACCTTGCTTCTCGGACAACATAGGTATCTCCAGTCGACGTACCTCGATCGAGTCCGTCAAGTCCTGCTCCATGCTCATGGAGCAGACGCTTTATGGACACGAAATAGCTCTATCGAACCGTGTTACGAGTTTGGTCGCTTATTCGATGCAGGATTCGTCTTCTTCGCACCCTTCACCCACTGATCAGGCCAGTCCAGAGGAGGCTGTCTACTGGGAGTGACCTTGCCACGAGTCGCTGCTGTCTTGTCCTTGAAGTAGCCCTGCTTCGCATGACCTACTCCGAAGACCCAGTCATCGTCCTTCTCGGAGAGACCGAGACAGTCGTCGCACATGCAAGGATCACCAGACTGCTGTGCGATCTGGTGTGCGTAGTAGGACATGAGGTTCGCGTACCGAACTCCGTCTCGCTCGATAGACTCGTCCTGCTTCTTGCGAGTCTTCTTGACGACACCCATCGGTCGAGGGTACTTCGCGAGCGCCGACGTCTTCGTCAGCTCTTTGATCGCATCGATGAGTTCTTGTATCGTCATCACACCATCTTCTGGTAGAAGGCGAGGAACGCGCCGATGGTCGACTTGTTCGCGAACTGAAGGAACTCCTGCACAGTCTTCATGTTCGAGTCGACATCCTTACCTTTGCCGAGTGCGATCAGTGCTTCAGCTGCTGTCCTCGCAGAGCGCGTGACTTCATCGAGCTCTTGCTCTCTGAACTGCTGAATGCGTTCGACGATGCTCACTTCGGTGCTCCGTCATCGTACATCGGTTCGGTCAACTTCACGAACTCCTGGTTACGCACGTACTTCGCTACGATCTTGCCGACAGACTCTGCCTCGTAGAGCATCTGAAACATGTCACCGAGAGCAGGGTACTTGTACGCACCACCTCCCTTGAAGACGACGATGAGATCCTCTCCTCGGACACCAAATCCGACAACGTTCGAGGAGACAGCGTTGACCCATGCATTCGTCTTGTAAGGTAGCCGTATCATGCAGCCTTTTGTAGCTCAGCTTGTTGAGCGAGCTCGTCTAGTCGGTTGAAGAACTGGGAACGTCGCAAGGTCTTGAACGCGAGGTTCTCGACAGTGAACTCCCCACCAGTTTCGAGTCCTGCAGCACGGAGTTGCTTGACCTTCTTCTTCGTGCTCTCGATGACCTTGAGTGCCTTCTTCGGCTTGCTCTCTGCAAGGTACTTCTCAATGTGCCCTAGGACAGAGAAGTAGCTCTGTGCCTTAGTCTTCACGTCATCGAGATCGACCATCAGTTGACGAGCCACTGGCTTGACCAGCCACTTGTTGTCGAGGACAGAGTACAAGCCAGATGCCACGTGAGTGTCGCCGACGTTCTCGACGTACACCTCGACAGGGAATCCTCCGATCTCAATATCGTGCTTCTCGTTCCAGAGGTTCTTCTGAGCGAGCATGTAGTTGCGGACCAGCTTCTCGTTCTCGTCGATCGCGTCGAAGTCCAGTCGGAGATGCAGATCGATATCCGAGTACTCCGACCAGTTGTAGTTCGCGATGCTGCCAGTCAGGGTGATGTCGTCGAGGACAGACTTGTCGACATCCAACTGCTTGAAGAAGTCCTGCGCGATCGACAGCAGCTGCTTGCGTACCTTCGGACGCATCGTCTGACTCGGTGTCCAGATCTCCTCGTTCAGATCGTCCTTCATCAAGAAAGACTGCATGACCTCCGGAGCAATCTGCTGCTCGGACAGCCAGGTATCCAGAACCGACGATACCGGAGCACCGAGCAGTACCTGGGAGACGAGGAGGTCGATCATCGAGTGAGCTTAGTGACTGCTGTCGCAGTCGTAGGAATCGCTGCTGTGATGATGTCGGTACGGAGTTGGTTGTACTGATCGATCAACTCGTTCAGCTTCTCGACGACTCCGTAGGAAGCACTCTCGTACAACGCAGTCGCGATACCTTGAGCAAGGACGTCCGCGAGGTCTCCTTCGAAGTAGATATCCTTCGGAGAACCGTTAGGCTCCGTAACGACATCCTTCGCTAGAGGCTTGATCTTCGCCCAGCGATTGAGGAGACGAGACTGAAAGTCAGTACGAGAGGACATGGACTAAGGCAGATCCTTCTCTTTGTATCCGAGCTTCTTCGCATTCGAGAGGAACGTATCGTAGTCCGGATACGTCGTCTCCGCTTGCTTCAGCCACTTATCGGTGGCCGATTGGAGACGCTTCTGCTCTCCGTACAGCTTCTGTAGCTCTCTTGACTCGACATCGCTCATAGGTTTACCCTTGAGCGCGAAGATCCTATCCTTGATCTTCTTCGCTTCGTCCACGAAACGCTTCCCTTGCTTGAGGAAGTCCATCAGCTTCTTCTGATCCTTCGCAGACATCTTCGCTTCGGAGATGCTCTCCTTCACGACCGAACCAGACTTGACTGCCTTCTCGAGAGCAGCTCGTTTGGCGATAGCACTACCGCTGCCTTTGAGGAAGGAGATGACGTAGTCGCCGTTCGCCATCGTGTCCTTGATCTTGAATGGCATACCTGCTGGAACGGACGCGCTCGCCTTCTCGAACCTCGACTTCGCGAGGTACTTGTCGCCTACAGAGAGCTTGGACTCCGCTTCGTCGACAGACTCCTTCAGAGGCACCTTCAGGTCGACGTAGTAGTCGCCTTCCTCCTTGTCGTCGTGCATCTTGTAGGAGCCCTTGGGGAACATCTTCTTGATCGCAGCAGCGAACTTCTTCTGAGGACCAGCACTCGAGAAGAGCACGTAGCCATCGACCGAGGAGGAGTACGCCTTGACGTTGACGTCGTCTGCTCCCTTGGCGAGCTTGGTGACTTGCTTCTCGATCTTCGACGGATCTGCCTCTCCGAGTACTCCCTCTCCGAGGTACTTGACCACACGACGAGGATCTTCTCCCTGAGCGACAGACTCGATCAGAGACTCAGCCACGCTGGGAGAGGTGGAAGAGTTGTGCGAGTCCTGCTGAGGCTTGCCTTCGTGAGAGCCACGAGGCCACCGACGAGTACCAGCCAGAGGATAGTTGATCAGCGACGGAGAGTCGAAGGTGGTCGCCTCCTGGTTCTCCTCGTCCTCATCGAAGTCATCTCCGAAGTCGTCCTCATCGACCGGATTGGTCGTGATGTTGTCTGCCTGGACAGTCGTAGGACTGTTCTGTCCCAGACGGATGTCGTAGGAGTAACTGACCTTCTCGAGGAGCTCCTCAGGAGAGGCACCCGCCACGACTTCGTCGATCAGCTGCTTGCTGTTCATGGTTGACTCCTTGATCTCCTCGCCTGGCTTGGCCTGCTCCTTGGCGTACGCCTTCGCTTGCTTCTGAGCATCCTTGCCCTTGAAGCGCTTGAGGATGTCGATACCCAGAGAGCCTTGGTATCCTCGATTCACTTGGTACCAGCCACGACCCTTGGTGATGTAGAGATAGGACTTGGAGCTCATGGTACCTACTTCTGGCTGCAGTGAGCAGCGTTGTACTGCTGCATGTCCTGTTGGTCGGAGAGCTGCTGCTCTTCTTGAGGCATCAGATGTCGGATACCTTCGCCACCACACTTGCGACACGTGTGGTCTGCCACACCACCGTATCTCTTGACACAGTCACACTCGATGACACCAGGACCGATGAACTTAGGCGACACGATACCTCCCACGGCCTTCTTGGACCAGACGACCAGAGTTGACGAGAGCAGGGAGCAGGTAGTTGAGAGTGCACATGTCCAACCACCAGTCCGTCTTGCGGAGAACCTTCTGCTGCACTTCAAGTTGACTGAGCGTGACTCCCATCTGCTTCCACACGAGGAGCATGTCACGCACGTCAGGCGACATGTTCTTGCACGCAGTACACAGATCTCCTGGGAGACGAGACACGGAGGGCGTATTGCACAGTACGCACCTACGTTGATTAAGGAGGTCGGAGATCTGTTCGTACATGAGTCTCAGTCAGTGCGCCAGCCAGGAGTACCAGGCTTCGGCTTGGTGACGTTCGAGTCTGCCTTGGATGCAGATGCTGGCTTGCGCTTCTTGTTCGCAGGAGGAGTGCCGATGTCGACGATCAGTTCGTTGACGATGTCCTCTGCGGACTCGCCTTGAAGCATCCTGTCGATGAGATCCTTGTGGCTCATGTCTGCCTCGTGATCTTGTAGACCGTGACAGTAGGACC